>ERZ1027056.1080-NODE-1080-length-9695-cov-6.461929_pt1 | contig 9695 bp, 9 predicted proteins | sample MGYA00519427_ERZ1027056 | MGnify/ENA primary metagenome ERZ1027056 (study PRJEB26926, sample SAMN06164570) | human gut metagenome | biome: ENVO:00009003; feature: ENVO:2100002; material: ENVO:00002003 | host: Homo sapiens | place: USA | collected 2012 ... | reverse complement strand
TCTGGGCTGGTTTACTGCTGATGGTTATTGACCGGAATTTTGAGAATTGCTATAAGCTTTTCACTTAGGAACGAGTCGCACCGAAGAAATAATCGTGAATGAGGAAGTTGTGCTTATCATAGCGCTTGTCCGGCACCTTGAACTGCCCGAATGGAACATTGCCGATTGCAGCGTCAAAGAAGCTGTCGGGAAGGTTTGTATTCTCGAAGCCTTGCACCGCGATGCTGTTTTTCTGATACAGCTGCTGGGCGATCCGCCCGGAAATACTGTCCAGCTCCACGCCGTAGAACTTCGCGTCATTCATGCTTTCGGGAACAAGCCCCATAAAGTTGCCGATGCCGCAGGAGGGCTCCAGCACATTGCCGGTCTGAAAGTGCATATTCTCCAAGGCACTGTACACCGCCTTGATCACCACGGGCGGCGTATAGAAGGACGTCAACGTGGATTCTCTTGCCGACGCATATTCCTCATCGGAAAGCACATTCTTCAGCTCGGTATAATGGGGATTGTCCTCTTTGAAAAACTCAGAGAGACCGCCCCAGCCCACATAGTCGGCAAGTATGCGCTGCTCGGTGGGTGTCGCCAACCGGCTTTCCGCATCCAGCTTATTCAGAAGCTGAATGGCACGGATATTGTGATAGAACCGTTCCAGCGGCGTGCCCACGCCGATATCATCGCTCTCGATTTGGAAGTTAGTTCGGTACTCGGTGTTGATCTCCTGGTGCAGCACATGAGGCACGACCCTGGGAGGCTTTTTCACCTGCGGAGGCGGAGCGAGCGCTTCTTCTTGGTCATCCAGCAAGGCCTCCGCATTGGAATAGGTCACAACCTCGCCGTCTTTGACTGTGCTGATGGGCAGAGCATCCAATTCTTCGTCCGTTAGGCTCTCGATTTCGGAATCGTCTTCTGCCAAATCTTCCGTTTCTCTGAATACCCGTGTGCCGTCCGCACCAAACTCCGCCTCATATCGGTCAGTCTCTCGCGCTGCTTCCCGGTCTGCCTCTAAAGATAGAATATCCTCGTGAATCTTCAGGAGGTTTTCCGGTGTGAACTCGACATAGTCGCTGTCCATCTCATAGTCATTTTCAGCTTCCATGAAGAACGGAGTATTGATGTCCGCAAGGAACTGATCCGACATTTCTTCAAGGTCATTTCGGAAGTCGGCGGCGTTTTCCGGATGGTTGGCAATGTCATACTGCTCGACAAGCTCTTCAAAAACAGAGAAAACAAGATCACCGGAAACATACTGTCCACCTGCATCTGCATCGGGATTGAAGTAAATCCAGTGAACCTTGTTACTGCCGGTGTCAAGGGATATTCTCGCCTTCGTATTGTCTGCGACAGGGAGTTCTTCCACGACTTGCAGCAGCCTGTCATTCAGCGGATTTTCTTTGAGCCGGTTATCGAACTCTTCACGAGTCAGCTCCTTGTTAAACAGCGGGAACTGTGTATCAAAGAGGACGACCTTCTTCTCGTCAAAAGACAGTAGCTCGTATTCCTGTGTGCCGATATAGACTGCATCGCCGAGATGATAGCGGTATTCCTTCCGGGGCTCCGGAGGAGGGTTCAGCTCATCAAAGGTCGGCTCAAGGGCCTTTGCCACATCGCTGTTCAACGCTTCCAGCATGGCTTCGCACCGTGCGGTCAGGTGGGTGTTGTCCGCAATGATCGTATTCATTGCTTCGCGCATCATGGGGAGGATGAAGTCACCCTCCGCAGTACGGGCGTGCATTTTCTTTTCGCCCACGCTGAACGCACTCCAGCAGCTTGAGAGATAGTACAGATTCAATGCTTTGCTTTCCTCACCAAGCTGCGTCACGAAGTCATTGTAATCATAGACAATCGACCGGAACTCATCAGAGATTTCACCTCGTTTCCTCCGAGCTTCTGCCTGCTCCCGGTAGGCGGGATAGTCGTCCTTCTCCGCTTGGCTCAGGTAGCGGTCGGCTCGGATCAGCTCCCCGATCCGCTTCTCGACCTTATTCCACCGCAAAAGCAATTCTGCATCGGGCTGAGAGATTCTGCCTCTGCTGATTTTGATTCCTTTAGCGTCGTGGCTCTCATCGAGATTTCTGCCGGAAACGGCAGGATACGCGCCGCCGATGCCGTATTCGTTTTTCAAAAAGGCGATATTGTTCTCAGAAGAATCCTGTTTGAGAAACTGCTCATAGATGCGGAATTTGCCCTGATGGATGCCGCTGCCCCGTGTCAGAATGGCGTCGATATCCTCCTGAGAAATAGCAAAAGCGGAGGATTTTTCTTCCTCCGCTTCTGCGATAATTTCCTGCTGCTGTTCAACTGTGGGGAGCGTCACGCGTAGATCAGGTCGTTCAGAATCACTTCCTCCGCCGAGTGGCGAATGGAATTCATCATCTGCACCCATTTCATCTGATCTTCCGCTTTCAGGCGCTCCGTCACGCCCTGCTTCTCTGCCATCTGTCGGGTCAGGCGTTCCATCATCTCGTTGGCTTGCCGGTCCACTTCCTCCAGATGACTGTTCAGTGTTCCGTTCAGCAGCATCCCGGTGTAGATCCCATCCCGGTGTTTGCGGAGGAATGTCCGCCGCAGCATTCCATACTTCCCAAGCTTCGGGCTCTCCGGCACGGTCAGATCGGGAATCAGATAGTCCCCCTGCATCGTATAGGTCAGTTCCATGTTCGTTGCTCCTTTCCTTGTTTTCTGTTCGGTTCTTATGATACGCAGAAGGACCGGTCTGCGCAAATGTGCGAATTTTCCGCTTTTCCTCCTTCTCCATTTCCTTGACGGTTTCGCCCATTTCACGGATGACCATCTCAGAAATATCGCTGACTGCGGCACCGAGCACGGAGATAACCTCCACGGTGTTGAAGTCAAAGAGGTGGCTGAAATCCTCCCGGTCAAAATACTGCCTCGGCTCATACCCCGCACGGGAGAGCGCCATAAAAGCGACGCTGCTTTTCAGCGAGGTTTTCAGCCACGCTTCAAGGCTTGTGTCGTCCAGCTCCTCCAGAAAGCTGCCGGCTTTGACAGCGTTCAACTCCATGAGATAATCTGAAAGATTATCCTCCACGGCATAACCGGAAATATCTATGAGAAGGTGCGGGAAATCTCGCGGCTCCTCCACATCACCGAAGCTGGCCTGAAGGCTTTCCGATACCGCATATTCGTACTCCGGCTTCATCTGCCAAAGGGTGATGTTCCTTCCGGCGCGGCTATTGGTGTCGGAGATATCAAAGACATGTCTCAGCTTGTAGGGAACATCTCTGTCGATCAGCAGGGCAATGCCTTTCGTGCCCTTGTTTACCCATCTGCCGAGTTTATTCCATGTGTCGATTTCCGCACACGCCGTTGCATCCGGCTTCTGCGCATGGATGAGCAGCTGCTCCTTAAAGCTGTACTTGTAGTTGTTTGCCGCCGTAATCAGAAAATCGGTATATCGGTCGGCATTGGAGGCGATATCCCTGGCAGTCTGGGACGCCATCTCCAAAATGATTCTGTATTTGCTCGGCATGGGCACTCCCTCCTTATCTTACTTTGATCGTGACCTCAACGGTCTGCACATTCTCTCCTAGGATCGATGCAAATAAAAGCCCGGTTCTGGCGTTGGACACCTTCGTCACAAGCTCATTCAGCCGGCAGACGGTGGTATTGATCTCTTTCTGGTTATCTGCGTAATAGTAGCCCATTTCATCGCTGCAAATAGGAAAGCCATCCTGTCGCAAGGCACTGATCTTGCGGCGAATATTTCGTCCGTCAAGCAGAAACAGCTTTTCAAGCTCCTTGCTGTGGATGGCATTTTCTCTGCCAATATGATGTTTACGGAGATACTCGCAGATGGCTTTCTTCTTATCCATAGCTTCTCCTTATCTCTCAGGTTCGTGTTCTTTTTTCTTTGGAGCCATTGCCGGAAGCTTTCTGTAAGGATTGTCCTCAACAGAAAGTCCCTTTGGCAGTGTATCCAGGTCGTTCAGAAACGCACGAGAAATCGTCTTGCCGTTCCGGTCTCGGTAGAGAACGACGCACAGCGGCTCTCCGTGATAGAGCGACTCCTTCAGGTCTTCCAGGAAGCGCTGCTCATCACTGTACTCAACGCTGCTGCATACTTTTCCGTTGAAAGCCAAATAGTCCAGTCTGGCAATATAACTTTCGCTCGGCAGTGCTTGGTTCATCGTGCCTCACCTCGTTCTCTCTGATGGGCAGGAAAACTCCAGCCGTACACCTTCCCGATTTCATCGCCAAGTCTGCGGGTGACACGGACGATATCTGCTCTGGTGGCTGTGCCGTTGTAGATTTTTTCTTTGAGTCGGTCTTTCTGTGCCTGGGAAACATTGTCCTTATACACCCGATAGAGATAGTGGTTCGTGCCGTCATGGTGGGTGTCATCGCACCGGAAATCTCCGTTTCGGTCCACATACCATGTGGTGTAGTCGTAATCAGAGTAAAGGCAGTCCCGGACATTGCCGCTGGGAATTTCTTTGTATCCCGTGTGCCTGCCATTCCAAAGCCCCAGATCGCCCACAACCAGAATGGGCTGGGAAAGTTGAATGTCCAGATTGAGCCGTTCGTCCTCAAGGTAGTGCCCGTTTTCCTCATACATCATGGCGACGCGCTCGTCATCGGAAAACGTCGGATATTCTTCCTCCATCCGATCTTTCCACTCCTCATAGTCAAGGTCAGCATTGGACCAGATGCGATAATCGTCCTTACTCATCGTGCATCACCTCTGTCCTTCGGCATCACGGGCTTTCCGTCTGCGTCATAATTTCTCGGGTCTGCGGCGGGCACCTGAAAGCCGAACATAGAGCCGGCCTTCATGGCTTCTTCCTGCGCTCGGCTGACGCCGAGCTTTGCATTATACTCATTCGCGATGTTCCGGGCTTCGTCCTTGTCGGTGACGGGAATGTCCGTCTTGAAGTAGCCCTTTTCGCCGCGCTTGATGATAATGATTTCGTCGCTGCCGGAAAGAACGCTGTAGCACCGCTCGGGCAAGTTGTCCCGAACCGGCTCGCAGGTATGGCCGCCGTATTCCATGCGCTCGGCAAACTCGCAAATGTGATAGAGGTTGCTCCCGATCTCCACATGGTAATCGTCGATATACCGGCAGGTGCGGATCTGGTCTTCATTCCACGAATAGTGGATTTTCACCTTGCCGCCATCCGGAATGCGAAACAGCTCCTTGTAATGGCTGTCAATAAAACGGATTCCTTTCTCTGCGTCCTTCAGGTGCTGATCGAGCCAATCCCGGCGATAGCAATAGCAGTACAGGTTGTATTCGCCTCTGTCCGGGTTCAGGCGCAGAAGGTAGGCGTATTTTTCGCTATCCACGCGGACGCCGTAGTAGCCCGGCTCCTCCTGCATACGACTTTGGGGGGGTGCAATAGCAGTACTTGGCAAGCGCCCTGTGGTTATGAAGAATGTCGCCTTCCTCACGCAGAGAGTTGATTACATCATCAAGCTCTGCCTTGAACTCATCGGTTTTCAGCTCTTCCCGGAAGTCAAACCAACTGCTGAAAAAGCCGTTACCGTCTGTATCCATGTCTGCCCGGAGGTGGCCGATCAGTCCGGTTTGCATGGAAATCTGCGTGCTCTGGCGAAAGGTATATTTGTCCTCCACCTCGATCATTGCTCTTTTTTCATACTCGATCATCTTGCGTCACCTCTTTCTTTAGCCGGCTTCTTTTCCTGCGCGTGCATCTCTTTTGCTTTCTCCAAGCCCTTCTGCGCCCATTCGGGAAGCTTCTTTTCATCCATGACGCCGAGAAAATCCGTGCGGTAAAAGGAGGTCTTTCTCCCGTCGTACAGAGAAATGCAGCAGCAGGTACGGCCTCGCGCATTTGCCTGCGCGCCAAAGCCGCCGGTACACAGCATAAGCTGGTGATTGGCGTGGCGGAACTCAGGCCGGAGAATGCTACCCTTGACGACAACCACCTTGTTCTCGATGGAATCCTCATAGGAAATGGACTTACAACTATTTGTTGTGAGTTCCTCATTCATGCCGAGTTCCTTATCTGCTCGTTCATTTTCCTGGATGATTTCCTCGGCTGCGTCCGCTACGCGCTGCCCGAACACCTTTGCAATCTCTGCAAAATCGTCGCTGACCAGCACCCCGGAATAGCGTTCGAATATGGCGTTGGTCTCCACAAAGCAGCACATATACCGTTCATCCTTGTCGGCGTTGGGATTCTCGCCCAAAGCAATATCCTTGTGCCCGATATACATGGAATACTTTACGGAGTAATCTCCGATTTTTCTTGTCTCTTCCATAGCGTCTCCTTTTATAAGCGGGGCGGCATCTTTTTGCGGATGCCGCCCCTTGGCGTTTTTACTTTCTGTTCTTCAGGCGAAGAACGATCAGCCCTGCGATAATAAACACCACAAGACCGATGCCGATAATGACCTTAGCATTCATGCTTGCCTACCTCCTTCTTTTTGCGGAAGGTAAAGAAGGCCGCTGCACCTGCGCCGATTGCAGAGATACCGGCAAGTGCCGCCCAAAGAGGCATATTGGTGGTATCTCCGGTCTTGGGGATATCCGTAACAGGCTTGAGCTTGTTATGGAACTTGGCAACGACCGTCTTTCCCTCGTGAACGGTTACGGTGACATTTGCGGGAAGCTCATACTTTTCGTTGGCTTTGTTGGACACCTCGGAGATCACATAATCACCGATGCGCAGCCCATCAATGTGGATCTGCCCCTTTTCGTCGGTCACAAAGTCCTTGCTGAAGGCATTGCCGGTGATATCCGAGCCCTCCACGCGGAAGGTAAAGCCCTTCAGCACGCCGTCATCCGAAGTCTTTTCAATGCGAATGCCTCCGGTCTGTGCCTGGTTGACAAAGCCCTTTCCGGTCTCATTTTCCACGACGACGGTTTTACCATCTTCCTTAATGGAGAAACTGTAGGTCTTCTCATCAAGGAAGAAGCCCTTGGGGGCCTCGGTTTCCTTCAGCGTGTAATCGCCGTAGGGCAGATTGTCCAGCTTGTAGACGCCGTCGGACAGCTCCTCCATCTGATCCACGAGCTTTCCGTCACGGTATACCTCAAAGATCGCACCGCTCAGATGGTGGTCGGGATAGTTTTTATCCACCTTGGTCAGCTGAACGCTGCCGCGAATGAGCTTGTTGGTGATCTCGATCACAGCACCGTCCTGATCTACCTTCACGGTATAAGGCGTGTCATCCATCACATAGCCCTCCGGTGCAGCGATTTCACGAACCACATACTCGCCATAAGGGATGTCCGCAAAGGTGAAGCTGCCGTCCTCTGCGGAAACGGTGGTCAGGATAGGCTCGGTGCCGTCAGTAAGGAACAGACCGATAGTAGCTCCGGCCAGCGCCTTGCCGTCCTCATCCTTCTTCATGCCGTGGATTTCTCCGTTAATCATCTCGTTGGTAATGCTCTTCCCGTCATTGACGGCAATCTCCACCACGGGAATTTCCTGACCGGCATAGGCAAAGATCACAGGATACTTCTCATCGAAGAGAATGTAGTGGCTGTCGGTGCTGATTTCCTTGACATAGTAGCTGCCGCAAGGAACATCGCTCTTGAGCACTGCCTTTCCGTTTTCATCAAGGGACAGAATCTCGATGAGACCGTCCACAGGAATGACGGAGCCGTCTGCTGCGGTAAGCTCCTCGGTGGCATAGAAGCCGAAGGTCACGGCGGAAAGCTCGTTATTCATACCGATACCGAACTGCTTGTTCTGCTCCAGCACCTTGGAAAGAGAAATCCGCGCCTTCTGTCTGTCGTTGCAGAAGCTGGCAGCGGTTTCGGTGATCTCAATCTCCTGGCCGGCATAGACAAGCTCTGCGGTATGGGCGTCCTTGTTAATGACCATGCCGTCGGGGGCTTTCATCTCGGTGATTTCGTATTTTTCCAGATACAGCGGCTTGCTCTCCGCCATGCCATCTGCGCCGGTGGTCACCGTATCCACCACCTCGCCGGCACTACAGCGCAGCGTACCATCCGGGGTGTAGATGTCCGCCGCGGCCTTGATCTCATAGGTCGCTCCCGCAAGTCCCTGCACCGTATAGACCGGCTGATAGACCCCGTCCGCCGCCGTAACAGAGGCAAACACCTCGCCGGTTTTGGAAATCTTGATGATGCCCTTCTGTGCGTAATTGCCCAGCTTCACTGCAACGATTGTCACGCCGCCTTCCTCGGTGGAATTCTCTTCGGTCACATCAAACTTGACCGCCTCATGACTGAGGATGTAGCCGTAAGGGGCAGAGACCTCCTTGAGGGAGTAGCCCTTGCCAAACTCCAGCTTTTCCGGCGTGATGAGCATACCGGCGTCATTGGTGTAGAAGGTGTCGATGGTGGTGACCTCCGGATAGGTAAAGGACATTTCCACCTTGGAGCCGTCCGGACGGAAGATCTGGAAGCCCGCACCCGCATAGGGAATGGTATTGCCGGTCTCCGCGTCCACCTTGATGACCTTAATAAATGACTCGAAGTTGGCATTGTTGATGAGGTAGCGATAGGTCTCGCCGTCCTTGGCAATGAACACATCAAAGTCGCTCATCAGCTCACGGCCCTCCCAGCCGGAAACCTGATGCACAGTGTACACGCCGTAGGGCAGGTCCTTACTTTGGGCAAAGCCGTTTTCGTCGCAGGTGAGAATATCGCCCTCGGTATCTTTGGTAGCGGCATAGCTGCCTGCGGACTTCAAGAATACCTCAAATTTCGCACCCACTTCCGGGGTTTCAAGCTGCGTTTCGCCGTCGTCGGTATGCTTAATCAGAGCGATATTGCCCTTGACGACCTGCTCGGTTACATCGTTAGCGGTGAAATTGTATTCTACGGTGTAGTTTTTAGCCTCTGCGCCGATATGATGTGCGGATTCGTCCAGCAAATAACCCTCGCTGGGACTGATTTCACGCACCGACCAATCATCACCGCAGACATAATATTTTGTGGTGAACTGACCGTTTGCGTCTGTTGCTTGACACGCAAAATGCAAAAAAGTGACAAGCAAAGTGCAAAACTTTTGACATGCAAAATGCAAAAAAGACCATTTAAAGAGTAAAAAAGAACTCCTTAAATGGTCTTTAATCATTTTATAAAACTTAAAATATGAGCAATTACATCAACAGTCCATCCGTTTCCAAGCTGCTTATATCGTTGTGTATTTGATACTCCTTCGGTATAATTATCAGGAAGTGTCTGAAGCCGTTCGCACTCAATAGGAGATAATTTCCTGATTATATAATCTCCGTCAGGCAAATCAATCTTATAAAGTCCGGTAGAACCGCCCTGACCTCCGCCGCTTGCTGAAATTGTAACGGATTTGCCACGTACAGAATAAACCCTGTGTCCCTGTGCATTACTTCCAATATCTCCGATTCTGATAGGCTGAAGTACCATTGAATCTTTAGTAACAGTTGTCATGCAATTAGCTTTTCCGTCTTTTCGTGCTTCAATTGCCGAAAAAGTTCCGCCGCCGGCTTTTTCACTTCTGTTTCCTGTATCCTTATATCTGCTTCTGACTGCACAACTAACAGGTTCAGCGATCATGGTTCTTTGATGTATGAAATTGATAAATATGCAATTAAAATAAGTGAGAAAAATTATCCCTTTATAGAACACTGCGGAAACGTATTTGACGGAGATTTTACGCAGTACAAGGGTTTTGACTTATTAATAGGCGGTTCGCCGTGTACATACTGGAGTATAGCTGTCTCTTATACACATCTCCGAGCCCACGAGACTCCTGAGC
>ERZ1027056.1065-NODE-1065-length-9798-cov-5.064354_pt1 | contig 9798 bp, 12 predicted proteins | sample MGYA00519427_ERZ1027056 | MGnify/ENA primary metagenome ERZ1027056 (study PRJEB26926, sample SAMN06164570) | human gut metagenome | biome: ENVO:00009003; feature: ENVO:2100002; material: ENVO:00002003 | host: Homo sapiens | place: USA | collected 2012 ... | reverse complement strand
ATGCTCAGGAGTCTCGTGGGCTCGGAGATGTGTATAAGAGACAGGGGTTAATTGCAATCTGACCGGATGTAAAAACAAGACCGTTTACCTTTACAGCCTGTGAATACGGACCGATAGCATCGGGAGCATTTTTAGTATAAACCTTTTCCATTATAATGACCTCCTGTCAATATATTAAAAATTACTGATTAAACAAGCTTAAAGCCTGCGTCAACAAGTGCATCACGAATTTCTTTAATCTGAGCAAAATCTCTTGTTTCAAGAACAACACGGAGGTAACAACCGTTTACATCTGTACCCTCTCCGCCTCTTTCGTGGTGGATAGAAATTACATTTGCGCCCTTTTCGGCAATGATATTTGAAACGGCAACGAGCTGACCCGGCTTATCCTGAAGTTCAACACAGAAAGTCTGCTGTCTGCCTGTCATGAGAAGTCCACGCTTGATAACTCTTGAAAGGATTGTAACATCAATGTTACCGCCTGATACAACGCAAACAACCTTCTTGCCCTTAACAGGGAGCTTGTTGAACATTACAGCAGCCAAAGGAGCTGCGCCTGCGCCCTCGGCAATCATCTTCTGTGACTCAATAAGCTTGAGAATTGCAGATGAAATTTCGTCATCGCTTACTGTTACGATATCGTCAACATACTTCTTAACATATTCAAATGTATGCTCACCCGGTTCTTTAACCTGAATACCGTCGGCAATTGTAGAAACGCTGTCAAGATGAACAGGTTCGCCGTTCTTGATTGACTCAACCATTGAAGGAGCGCCCTCTGCCTGAACACCGTAAACCTTAATGTTAGGATTAAGGCTCTTGATTGCACAGGCAACACCCGAAATAAGTCCGCCGCCGCCGATTGCACATACAACAGCGTCAACATCGGGCATTTCATTCATAATTTCGATACCGATTGTACCCTGACCTGCAATTACATTTTCATCGTCAAACGGGTGGATAAATGTATAGTTCTTTTCATCACGAAGTCTTAAAGCCTCGTTATAAGCGTCATCATAAACACCCGGAACCATACAAACCTCGGCTCCGTAGTTCTTAGTAGCCTCAACCTTTGAAATAGGTGCACCGTCAGGCAGACAGATAAGCGACTTGATACCGTACTTTGTAGCAGCAAGTGCAACACCCTGAGCGTGGTTGCCTGCAGAACAGGCAATAACACCTCTTGCCTTTTCTTCTTCGGTAAGCTGAGAAATCTTGTAGCCTGAACCTCTTACCTTGAATGAACCTGTAATCTGAAGATTTTCGGGTTTGAGATAAACATCACAATCATCACAAATACCCCTTGCCTGAACGATATTAGTCTGTCTGATAACATCCTTCAAAACATATGATGCGTGATAGATTTTGTCTAATGTAAGCATACCAATTACTTCCTTTTCTATATGTATCCACTGCTTATTTTAATACAACAAGGCTTTAAAATCAAGTTTTTTTAGAATAAACAAAGGGAATTTTTACAGGATTTTTTTAAGTCTTATTCATAATTCGCAAACAGAATATAAAATATTAATAACGAACAAATAAAAACACCTGCTTACAAGCGTAAACAGGCGTTTCTATGAAATTATGAAATTGGTATTAACTAATTGAATACTTACAGCCTAAGTTAAGCAAGTGATGCGCCAAGCTTTTTGCAAGCCTCAAGGGCGTCGTCATCGGGAGCATCGTTACAGATAACGCTTTCGCAAATAAGGTTTGCACCGTCACCCTTACAGGTGTCCTCCCAGTTTCTCATCCATTCGCCGTCACCCCAGCCGTATGAACCGAAGAGGGCAATGCTTTTGCCGTTTAATGCACTTTCACATTCATTGAAAACAGGCTCAAACTCGCTGTCCTCAAGAACCTCCGCACCCATTGCAGGACAACCAAATGCAATGCCGTCAAAATCGGCAACCGATGAAGAATCAAAATCGTTTACATTTGCAAGAGTAACTTCTGCGCCTGCGGACTTTGCACCCTCGGCAACGGCTTCCGCCATCTGCTCTGTGTTACCTGTACCGCTCCAGAATACTACTGCTACTTTACTCATATTATATACTCACCTTTCAGTTTTTGTACTTGATTACACTTTAAGTCAGTTACACGCAACCGTCAGTTTCTGAATAGGTGTGCCCTGTAACCACTTAGAGTAATAGATGTCAGAACATTTTTTGAATTTGGCGAACTCTTTGGCTGCTTTTTCTTCATTACCGTAAACCTTCCAGCAACCTGAATATTTACAGCAATTTCCTTTATGAAGAATAAAGCCACGGACATCTTCGGGAGGATAACCGAGGAACAGTCCGATTTCGTGCGGGAACTCGGTTGAGTCTTTAAGTCGGTGGCGAAGCTCCCTTATACAGCGTGCGGCATCGTGTGAATGATACCCCTGCGACTCAAGCAGCTTGCACGCATATTCATCGGACAAATCAACAGCAAGCTTGGTCGGGCGAAAAATATAGATTAAAGCCTTTCCGTTGCTGAACTTCAGTGGCAGAACTTTTATTCCCTTTTTGCAGAACATTTTATTCAGCTTTCTCACATCACATTCGCACTCAAGCCGTGATGAGTACGGGCAATTAAAAAGGTTAGCCGTTTTTATTCCTGCAAGCGTTGGGGAACAATGCTTGATAATTAAATCTTCTGACATCTTTTCCTCTAAATAATTGAATGAATGATTTGAATAGAATTGAATAAATACACCACAGTGATTATCCGATAATTGTTTTATAGTTAGCTTTTGCTAACTTAATTCCATAAGCAAGACTTGTTTGTTGTCTTTATCTTACAGTTAAAATATACCATCAATCAATGTTGTTATCGGCTCTTAAAAGGTTTTCTACGCTCCAAACGGACAGACAATTTCAGCAAAGATTTAGGGACAGCAAACGCTGTCCCTGAAAGGAGAAGAGATATTATGAATAATTACCCGGCAAAGTAATCATCAAATACTCTGCGGATATTTCCGCAGTCTGTCAGAAAAGAATATAGGCGTATCTTTTCGACAATGTTATTATAGCACCTTACAAAGTCTTTTTACTGCTCTTTACGGACATATAAGGCTCTGTTCAGACGAGCGATTTTCTGTACTCATTCGGCGACTTGTTCATCACCCTTCTGAAAGCACCTGCAAACTTACTGCCGTTGTTGTAACCGACAATTCCTGCAATTTCAAGCACACTTTTGTCGGTGTTTTTCAAAAGCGAAGCGGCTTTTTGCATTTTACAGTTCGTTATGTAGCCGTTAATCGTGTCGCCGTAGACACCCTTAAAACAGATCTTGAGAGAAGTTGAAGAGATGCCGAGCATATCGGCAAGCTCCGTAATTGTTATATGCTCGTCAAGATGAGCAAGCAGATATTTTTTTGCCTCTTTTGCGGCGGTAACCTGTGAGCGTGAAAAATATCGTCTTTCCTCACTCTCACCCTTGTATTCAAGGCCGCTCAAAAACAAAAGAAGTTCAAGCACCTTAACCTTGTGATAACCCTTTCGGATATTTTCGGGAACGGAATAAAGTTCCGAAAAAATATGCTCAATGCTGATATTTTCACGCATAATTGAGTACGGCTTTTCGGAACAGAATTTCATTTCAAGCTCTTCGGGGCTGACAAAAACATCGTCAAGAATACACGAAAAACACCTTGGCACACGGTTCATATCAATTGCAACCGACACACCGTGGTAGTGGCTCAGCGGACAATATCTGTGTCGGATGTTTTCCGTATTCTTCTGTATCGACAAATCACCCGACGCAAGGTAAAGATATTCGCCGTTTTTGTATTCAAACTCAATTCTGCCCTCCTGACAATGCGTGATGATGAGCATTTCTCTTCCCTTTGCAAGATTAATGTCACAACTTTGCATATGAACATCGTAATACACAAGCTCAATGCCTGAAAACACAGGATACACGGTGACCTCGCAATCGCCCGTGCTGTCCTGTGAACGGTATATGCTGAACGATTCGCAGTGTTCAACAGTCTGTATCATACCGTATGGATTGTCAATTTTCTGCAATACTGCCATAAGCTCCTAAAACCCTTATTCCGCCTTCATAACGGTGTATGCACCTATATCGTTAACTGTCTTTTTGAGGACTTTATCCTCAATTTCTCTTTTCATTCTGACCGTAACTCTGCCGGAAGAAACATCAGCTTCCGCCCACACACCGTCAATTGAATTGAGTGCGTTTTCTACTCTTGCGGAACAGTTTTTACAGACCATTCCGTCAACAACAAGAGTTTTTTCGTAGGGATAATGTGACTTATCTTTATCGGCAACCTTGTTTTTCTTAACACTTTCGTCACTTGCACCGCAACATCCGCTTGCAAGCTTTTTCCTGTAACTTCTGATTACGAGAACTACAAACGCAATGAATGCTACGGCAAGCAACCCGTAAAAAACATACTCCATATTTATCTCTCCTTTTATTTTTTACGATTCAGAATCGTACCGAATACACATTACTCATATAATTTCTTCAACACCAAATTCATAATTTCAATAACAAACAAAAAGGGGTACAGCTTTTTAGCTGTACCCCCTACAAAACATTTACTTATGATTATGGCAGTCACCGTGACACGCACAGTGCGCACAGTTTGCACCGCAGGAGGATTTGCCCTCTTTTTTGTCTTTTACCATACGGGCAACCACAAAAGCAATCACGGCAATAACAATTAATGCAACAATGATTGTGCCGATATTAGCCGCTAACCATTCCAACATATTTATTCCTCCCATTGTTAATCAATAAATTTATTACTTCTTAGCCGACTTAACTTTAAGAGTTGTAGCCTCTTTGTAAGGTCTTACGAGCATATAAATCATAAATGCAAATACTGCAACGGCAAAGATAAGACCGATTACATTAAGACCGCCTGCAAAGATTGAACCGAACTGGAATACCATAAATGCAATTGCATAAGCAAATACGCACTGATAACCGACTGCGAACCAGAACCACTTGATATTGTTCATCTCTCTCTTGATAGCACCCATAGCGGCAAAGCAGGGAGCACAGAGAAGGTTGAAGAGAAGGAATGAGAAACCGCTGAGACCTGTGAATGCGGCACCGATTTCTGTCCATCCGCCCGGATAAAGGATACCCATTGTACCAACGATGTTTTCCTTAGCAACAAGACCTGTGATGGATGCAACGGTTGCCTGCCAGTTGCCCCAGCCGAGCGGTGCAAAAATCCATGCAAGACCGTTACCGATTGCGGCAAGAATTGAGTTTCCGATTTCGTCCTCACCGAGCATACGGAATGTACCGTCAACAAATCCGAAGTATGTTGTGAACCAAACAAGGATTGTAGAAAGGAGAATGATTGTGCCGGCTTTCTTGATGAATGACCAGCCACGCTCCCACATTGAACGGAGAAGGTTGCCTACTGTCGGAAGATGATAAGCCGGAAGCTCCATTACAAACGGAGCGGGGTCGCCTGAGAACATCTTTGTCTTTTTAAGCATAATGCCTGAAACTACGATTGCAGCCATACCGATGAAGTAAGCCGATGTTGCAATCCACGGTGAACCGCCGAAGACAGCGCCTGCAATCATAGCGATAAACGGCTGTTTAGCACCGCATGGAATGAATGTTGTTGTCATAATAGTCATACGGCGGTCACGCTCATTCTCGATTGTACGGGACGCCATAATACCCGGAACACCGCAGCCTGTGCCTACAAGCATTGGGATAAACGACTTACCCGAAAGACCGAACTTACGGAAGATACGGTCAAGTACGAATGCGATACGAGCCATATAGCCGCAGCTTTCGAGGAAAGCAAGGAAAAGGAAGAGTACAAGCATCTGCGGAACAAAGCCGAGAACCGCACCTACGCCGGCTACGATACCGTCAAGGATAAGACCGTTGAGCCAGTCTGCACAGTTGATTGCATCAAGACCGTTGCCGATAAGAACAGGAATACCGGGAACCCAGATTCCGTATGTTGCGGCATCAGGAGCGCCGTAACCCTCTTTATAATCTGTATTGAGGTAGTTTGAAACAGCCTTTTCAAGAGCAGATTTCTTAGTATCGGGAGTTTCTGTAATTTTAAGAGTTTCTTCATCCTGAACAGAATATGTAACGCTTGCGTCTGAAGGTGTGAGATTTACGAGTTCTGCAAGAGCAGCCTTAGCGGCATCTTCGGAATAATTTTCAGATTCAAGATCAACAGCTTCGGCAATGTCGTCATTTCCGTACTGAGCATTGAATGCCTCGATAATTGCATCTGAATCACCGTAGGTTTCTTCAGCCTCGGCAGCCTGTGATGAGCCGATACCGAAAAGGTGCCAACCGTCACCGAAAAGACCGTCATTTGCCCAGTCAGTTGCGGCAGTACCTACTGTCTGCATTGAGATGTAGTAAACAAGGAACATAATAACCGCAAAAATCGGAAGACCGAGCCAACGATTGGTTACAACCTTATCAATCTTGTCCGATGTTGTAAGCCTACCCTTGTTTTTCTTCTTATAACAGCTCTTGATGATTGAGGCAATGTAGATGTATCTCTCATTAGTGATGATACTCTCTGCGTCATCATCAAGCTCTTTTTCAGCCGCCTGAATATCTTTTTCAATGTGGTCAATAACGTTCTGCGGAATGTCAAGCTTTGCAAGAACCTTGTCGTCACGCTCAAAAATCTTGATAGCGTACCAACGCTGCTGTTCCTCGGGCATATCGTGAACCGCAGCCTCTTCAATGTGGGCAATTGCGTGTTCAACAGCACCGTTAAAGCTGTGCATGGGGATTGTCTTTGTTGAGCCTGCGGCTTTGATTGCAGCCTCGGCAGCTTCCATAATGCCTGTGCCTTTAAGAGCCGAAATTTCCATAACCTTACAACCAAGCTGTCTTGAAAGCTCATCAATGTTGATTGAATCGCCGTTCTTCTTAACAAGGTCAATCATATTGATTGCCACAACAACAGGGATACCGAGTTCTGTAAGCTGTGTTGTGAGGTAAAGGTTTCTTTCAAGGTTAGTACCGTCAATGATGTTGAGAATCGCATTGGGGCGTTCACCTACAAGATAGTTACGGGCAACAACCTCTTCAAGAGTATACGGTGAAAGTGAATAGATACCGGGCAAGTCCATGATTGTAACATCCTTGTGCTTTTTGAGCTTACCCTCTTTTTTCTCAACAGTTACGCCGGGCCAGTTACCGACAAACTGATTGGAACCCGTGAGTGCGTTAAACAAAGTTGTCTTACCGCAGTTAGGGTTACCTGCAAGAGCAATTTTAATTTCCATATATCAGTTATCCTCTCTTAGATTAGCAAAAGCTAACCGTAATTTATAAAAATACGGGATTTCTCCCGTAGGATTTTCAAGTCCGAATTACTCAACTTCAATCATTTCAGCATCGGCTTTTCTGAGCGAAAGTTCATAATTTCTGACAGTAATTTCAATCGGATCTCCGAGCGGAGCAACTTTTCTGATGTAAATTTCAACACCCTTTGTGATGCCCATATCCATAATTCTGCGTTTGACAGCGCCCTCACCGTGAAGCTTAACAACCTTTACGGTTTCACCTACTTTTGCCTGTTTTAAAGTTTTCATAACAGTTTCCTCCATCTAAAATTGAGCATAAAGCCGTATAAAAACACCTCTCGGAACAACTCCGCCGTGTGTTTGTTACATAGAATCAAATCATAATTTTACGAGCCATTTCTTCGCTGATTGCAACTCGTGTTTCCTTTACGTTAACAATAACATTTCCGCCGAGTGACGAAATAACGGTAACCTCTCCGCCGGCAACAAAACCGAGATTTTCAAGGTGCTTTTTAACCTCGGGAGAACCTCCGACTTTCTTTATAATATTGGTTTCACCTGTGTTAGCAAACATCAAAGGCATCATAAAATCAATCTCCTTTAAGTTAGCAGATACTAACAATATTTGTTAATCAAAGGTTAGCTCTCGCTAACCGATTATATGGTACTATAAAACTCGAAATATGTCAATAGGCTTGCGAAAAAATTTTATTTTATTTTGAATTTTGGCAAATTGAATATTTCACGCCTGTAATTCGGATATTATTTTTGTTGATTTTGGTAAATCGTTTTTTCATAATTATTGAAAGCACAATTAATTTTATTGATTTTTTGTTCATATCATGATATGATTAGACAATGTAAAGGAGTGCAGACTATGCAATTAAAAGAATCAGGTGAAATGTACCTTGAAACAATATATGTTCTTTCAAAAAAGAGCAATTATATAAGATCAATTGATGTATGTGAAGAAATGGGATATTCAAAGCCGAGCGTCAGCCGTGCCGTTGGTCTTCTCAAAGAGGGCGGTTATCTTAAAGTCGGCGATGACGGCTCGCTTATTCTCACCGACCTCGGCAGGGAAATTGCAGAAAAAACATATGAAAGACACACCGTTCTTTCAAAGCTCTTTGTTACGCTCGGAGTTAATCCCGAAACTGCCGCCGCAGATGCCTGCAAAATGGAACACATTATCAGCGACGAAACCTTTGCCGCATTGAAAAATCACCTTGAAAATCATATGCAGTAAAAGGCTGAATAATTACCGAATATTACACACAAAAGGCTGACGATTTCTCGTCAGCCTTTGTTTTTACTCAACTGCTTTCAATAAGGCGATACACTTTTTCGATTGATTCAACAATTCGACACGCTTAAATAAAACGCAAAAATAACAATAGTACAAATTATTGCAACCGCCTTTTTCATAAGCACACCTCGTTCTCTATAAAACTATTGCCCGAACTTTGTCACAACGCTCTTTGAAAAATATCTTTTTATATAAGTTTTTCAAGTTCATTCAAAAGCAGATTTTTCATTTTTAAAAGTTCTTTGTCAGACGGTTTATTACTGTCGCTGTACATTTTCTCCATAGGATACCACCAAATAGGACCTGCACCGTTGTTGCCGTAGTTTTCGATATCGCCTTTTCTTCTCGGAAACAGATGCCAATGCAAATGCGCTTCTCCGTTTCCAAGCAGTTCGTAATTTATCTTTTCTGCACCGAAAGCATTTGAAACCGCCTCTGCAACAACTGACATTTCCTCTAAAAACTTATTGCGTTCGGGAATTTTCAACTGAAACAACTCCGTCTTGCTGTGGTTTTTATAAAGGAACAGCGTGTATCCGTAAAAATGCTGATTGTCACCTATAACAACATAACCTGTGTCAAGTTCTTTCACAAAATACGGATTTGAACCGTTTTTTATCATTTCAATCCTATCACATATAAAACACATATTTTTCTCCTATTTTATATATTTAGGTTTTTGGCATAACTAAAAACCACTTTTGCGGAACAATATCAACAGTTGCGGAATAATGCAAAGGTGATTTGCGGAACAATAGAACTGTCTTTTTGCTTTATTCGCATTAAAATTTCATTGTGAGAGAAATTCTGTTCTTTTCGGGATCAACTGAAAGAACCTTTACATTTACAACATCACCGACTTTGAGAACTTCGCTCGGGTGCTTGATGTACTTATCGCAAATCTGCGAAATATGAACAAGTCCGTCCTGATGAACACCGATATCGACAAATGCGCCGAAATCGATTACATTTCTGACCGTGCCTTTAAGCTCCATTCCCTCTTTCAAATCCTTGATGTCGAGAATATCACTTCTGAGCATTGGTGCAGGCAGTTCGTCACGGGGATCTCTGCCCGGTTTGGAAAGTTCCTTTACAATATCGTCAAGGGTTGGAAGTCCGATTCCGAGAACATCGGCAAGTGACTTTGTTCCCTTTGCCTTTACTCTCTGCTGAATCTGTCTCTTATACACATCTCCGAGCCCACGAGACTCCTGA
>ERZ1027056.1036-NODE-1036-length-10018-cov-5.949714_pt1 | contig 10018 bp, 10 predicted proteins | sample MGYA00519427_ERZ1027056 | MGnify/ENA primary metagenome ERZ1027056 (study PRJEB26926, sample SAMN06164570) | human gut metagenome | biome: ENVO:00009003; feature: ENVO:2100002; material: ENVO:00002003 | host: Homo sapiens | place: USA | collected 2012 ... | reverse complement strand
ATTTTGTAGCTATATGAGTTTATTATATCACGGGATTTTTTCTAAATCAATGTATTAATAATTTAAAATGCAAACTGCTCTTACCACCCTTTTCACGAAATCTTTGTTGTGTTTCAAGCAACCCTGATTTCTTTAAATCTTTAATAGCTCTGCGGACCGTAGCAGGCTACAGCTTTATGTCGCCTGCTATTTTGTTTACTGAGGGCCAGCATTCACCGTTTTTGTTTGCTCGGTCGTGGAGGTAGGTATATACGGCAACGGCTCGGTGAGGCAAGTCCATTTGATACAGAAAAGTTAATCTACTCATTGCTGTTATCCCCCTGTGGTGGTCGCTCGGTTCTGATGACTACTTTTCTTTGCTTGTCTGCGTTCTGTTCAACCATTGAATTTCCGGGTTCTTCTGTTGGCTCATATTTCTGTTCAGAATCGATAGTATTTCCACTGTCGGCTTGTTCCGCATTTGGTGAGGTCTTAAGATTTTCATTTTTCTTCTTTTTCGCACTGCTTGCTTCATCAAAATCCGAATCATTTACTGGCTGTTCAAGATATTGAGGAGAGTATGTTTGGATTATGTTGTTGAACAACTCCGAGCGGTTGGCATAGTGAACCTCACGGTTGCCGTTTTCCATGACCTCATACTTTTCTTCAAACTGAATGCCCCATTTGAAGAACAATTTAAGTTTTACTTTCATCGGATAAAAGCCAGTTTTCATAACAACAAATGTGCCTTTTGGAAGTGACTTCAGCTCATCGGGAGTCATCAAAGGTCGTTCAATCATCTGCAAGGATTGCGACGGATCGTTTTTGCTCCTGCTTACAGAACCACTCATAACAGTTCTTGAACCAAGTGCTTTTGATAGCATTTCCGCACTTGTACTGTTCGGCGCAAATCCACCGAAGATTGTCAGCTGTGTGTTGTCGATAATTACATCAGCACCCTCTTTTCCGTAATTTTTCTCAAGCTGTGCAAAGGATTGTATGATTGGCACTATCTGTAACCGCCTTGAACGGGAGGCAGAAAACATCATCTCTGCTGAATCAATCTTCGGCAAAGTACCAAATTCATCGCAGAAGAACACACAACGGTTTTTTAGTACACCGCCGTTTTCGTCTGCAACCGACAGTATTTCTCGGTAAAGCTGTTGGATAATCAGTGAAACCATAAAGAAAGTGTTGGGGTTTTCCTCCGGCATTACAATGAAGATTGCACACTTTTCATTGCAGAATTTTTCAGCGTCTATTTCTGTATCAAAACACAAAAGCTGTTCAAGCTCGGAGTCGAGAAAAGCATTCAGCCTTGAAAGTGCCGTACTCATAACACTTGACATACTCTGCTCGGCTGTGTTCAGCGCCGCCCCTGCAAACCATTTTGCTTTGTGGTCGTCGGGAAGATAGTCCATTAATAGCTGAAACTGATTTTTGCCTTTCTTGTTGGTCGGGGCGAGTAATTCCTGAATGATTTTGAATACCGAAACAATATGCCTTTCTTCAGGTTCGCAGAATTCCGAAACAAGCAGAATGGTTGCTGTTAAAAGTCCCTCTGCCGCATCATAAAAGTAAGCGTTCTGTCCGAATGAAGCCGAGTCCATACCTGAAAGAATAATCGTTTTTGAAATGATTTTTGCGTATTTTTCGGCTCTTGCCTTGTAAACAAGCTGTTCGGGCTCGGCTTTGTATAAGTCCATATACTTATTCACAAGATGCAGAAGATTGTTGCCGTGAGAGCGTGTTGGGTTACGCAAATCTATTACTGAAATTTTGTAGCCGTAATACTTTTCTGCAATCGTTCCATAATTCCGAACTACATCACCCTTTGTGTCGGTTGATAAAAATGACATACCCGTTGCACAGGCATATTCAATGCAGGGATATAACCAATAGGCAGTCTTGCCGACACCGGCCGCACCAATCATCAGAGCGTGAACATCTCCTGTATCAACCATTGCGGTTGTTCCTTTTCTACTGTTCTTGCAACCGACAACTATTCCTTGTTCAGTTGGTCTGCTGTCAGGATTATTTCTCCACTCGTTAGGCTGAAAATCAATTCGTTTGTATGTTTTTTTGACTTCCTTTTTGGTCGCCCAACGAGCTGTGCCATATTGCCCTTGTCCAACTGTTTTATTTTTTATTCGATTTAGTGAATAGTGATTGCCGACCGTAGAAATTATTATGAACAGGGCAAACATTGAGCCTGCAACAATAATCAGAGTTATAACACTTGACGGCATATTTCATCAGTCCTTTCACCGTTTAAAATATCCTCATTCCAGTCTTTATGAGTTGGAATGAGGATTTCATTTTGAATATTCAGTTTGTTCAGTTTGTCGGCTATGCGTTTGTTGGCGGTCTGTCCTGCTTCGTCATTGTCAAAGCAAAGAAAAACATTTTTGATATTCGTATTGTCATTAAGACATTGAAAAAGCACCCTATCCGAAACGGAGCAGGATGCCGCATAGCTGTGTTCTTTCCAATTTTTCTTGTGCATTGAAATGTAGGAAAGCATATCAATGGGAGCTTCGAATAAAAATAGCTTTTCGCTTGTGCCGTTAAAGTGAAAGCTGTACTCTGGCTGACTGCCTGCAACATTTCCTTTGTACGGATTATTCGTTACAGTTCCTCGCTTGTTAGCATGGCGAGGTTTACCGTTTGAATCGTAACCGACAAAAACAGCGTTGTGATAATCTGCCGATTCATAAATCATTTTATTTCTGACAAACTCAAAAAGCACATCTTTGTCAATGCCACGAGTCAACAGCAGATAAGAAAAAACTCTGATCATTCTGTCATTCCTCGGCGGAAGTTCAAAGGGTTTGTGGCTTTTTTCTATGGGTGGTGAGGTTATTATTTGACCGCCGCAGTTATTCAAAAGCATTTCTACCGCTTCGGCATAATTCTTGTTATAAAATCTGCGGACAAAATCAACTGCGTCACCACCTTTCAGTTCGTACTGATGATACCAAAGGTTGCCCCTGATTGTGACCTTCTGCGAACCGTCAAACCATTCGTATTCAGAACCTGATTTTTTGACTTTCTCGCCCTGACTGATTAAAAAATTTGCAAGGTCTGTTCGCCTTGCCTGTTCTCTTTGTTCTTTTGTAAAGTTAATATACTTTGACATTTTATCACATCCTTATTTTTTATTTCTGCTGTAATATCTTATATTGGGTAGTTCTTCTCTTATCGCCATGACAGGTGGCACCTGTCAGCGTTTGGGTGTACATTCCCCTTGGTGTCAATAATTTTCTTTAATTTTTAATCAAAGCGTGATATAATGAGTTTGAAACATAATTGGAGTGAGAAGTTTAATGAGTAAATTAATTGCAAAGGAATACAAGTGTTTTGAAGAAATCAAAAATATTCGTTCTGACGGTTCTGAATATTGGAGTGCAAGGGATTTAGCAAAAGTTCTTGATTACTCAAAATGGGAAAATTTTTCCAAAGTTATAAACCGAGCAATGCTTGCCTGTAAAAACAGTGGGCGAAGTGTTGAAGACGATTTTCCTGAGGTCAGGAAAATCGTAAAAGCCGGAGTCACCAGCAAGACAATAGTTGATTATGAATTAACAAGATATGCCTGTTATCTGATAGTTCAGAACGGTGATCCGAGGAAAGAAGTTATCGCCCTCGGTCAAACTTATTTTGCAATTCAGACCTACCGACAGGAGGTTGCGGATAATTTCAATCAATTAGACGAAGACAGTCGCCGACTTGTTGTCAGAGGCGATATAAAGCAATGGAATCAGTTGCTTGCTGAAACCGCAAGAAAAGCGGGAGTCATAACAAACGAAGAATTTGCTATCTTTCAAAATGCAGGATATATGGGTTTGTATGGCGGTATGACTGTTGATGAAATTCACCAAAAGAAGGGTTTGGCTGTCGGTCAAAAAATACTTGATTATATGGGTAGCACTGAGCTGGCAGCTAACCTTTTTAGAATTTCGCAAACTGATGAAAAATTGCGAAAAGATAAGGTGTCTGACGCCAATACAGCTACAGCTGTTCATCACGCCGTAGGAAAAGAAGTAAGAGAAGCTATCGAAAAAATCGGTGGCACAATGCCTGAAGATTTGCCGACCCCGGCAAAGAGTATTGCACAAATTGAGAAAGAGCAGTTAGAAATACTTAAAAGCAAAGCCAAAAGCGGTCAACTTCTTTTGGATGAATAGTATCATTGTTTCAAACCCAATCCCTGCTTTTTATCATTAATCTTCTGTTGCAACTTTTTATCCGTCCTTTGCACTTTCTGTTTTTCTTCAAATCTTAATTGACTTTGAATCATATTGCATAGGTAACGCAGGAGATAAAGAGAAGAAACTGCAACGCTGTTCCGGTTGGTTTTAATTGAATAACGAGGATACAGAACGCCTCTGCCTGAATCAAAGACTGATTCAGCAGAGGTGTTTTCTTCATATTCAAAGGGATTTGAAACAGATTCTTCGTCTGTGTTCTCGCTTTCTTCTGCTTCATCTTCGGTGACATTTAATTTCAACGCTTCCTTGATTATTGCATTCTTGATTGACTTAAATTCCTTGTTTTGGGCAAGAGGAATCCTGTCAGGCACTTCATCCGTGTAGGTGCGGATTGTATTTTCCTTTTGCTCATACCAAAGGTCATATAGTTTCTTAATTCTGATGTCATTGGCAAGCTCTTCAAGAATAGAATTCACCAGTGCTTTCACATCGGGTTTTAGATAGCCGTAAACCTTTTTGCCGCTTATTTTTAAAAGCCTATCAGCAAGTTCCAACAGCTTATGCTGAATTGATGCGCTGACATAGATTTCACAGTTGATTTTTGAAACCAAGTCATCAACAATGTCACGAGCCTCTGCACGGAGCCTGTCACGGTGTTGGGTTTGCTTTTCATAGATGCACAATAAATCTTGCTGAAAAATATCTTTTGCAAATGATGAACGCAGATTTTCAACTCCCTTTTGCGTGAGATAGCCTTCGTTCTCAACCGTTGAATACGCAATCAAATGCACATGAGGGTGGTATGATTCATTATGAAACGCCGCATACCAACGAAGATTTTGGATTGGAATTTTAAGATTCTTAGCGAGTGCTTCGGTCTGTGTGCGGAGCATATCCCGCCAGCGTGAGCCTGTGTTAAAGCCAAGCCTTTCTGCATCTTCTCTGCGTATTGATATTATTGCAGTCCAGATATTTCCCTTATGACGGTCGAGTTCTTCGGTAACCTTACTCAACTGTACCTGAACACCGTCATCGGTAAACAAGCCCGTGAGAACCGAATCTCTCGGCACGAGGTCGGGTAGCGATGTAATCGGCATATGCTTTTCTTCCCGAGATTTCATAAGCGTAATCTTCCATAACTCTTGAAATGAAATCAGATGCCGAACCTTGATTTTGCTTTTCAAGGTAATCGACATACTCAAACATATCCTTACTGTCGGGAAAATCTTTAAGGATTTTTTCAATAAGATTCTTCTGTTTTGTTGTTGCAGGGGCAAATTTTTTAGTATCATCAATCTTTTCCACTCCCTCACGAGTTGCAATATATTTTGCATAACCGCCTGCGCTTACTTTACGATTCGGCTTTAGGTATTTGAATTTTGTAACTAATCTTGCCACGAATAACTACCCTTTCTGCCAATCGTATGCGTCATCAAAGGAAAACGAACCGTTAAGCCGTTTGACTTCCTTGACGCACTCGCCACGAAGCTTTGTAAGTGTCAGTTTGTCTATATCCTGTGACGAGGCAATAATATTCATTGTCATAGCAAGTTCAACCGCCAATTTAAAAATCAGTCTGCTCATTCGGTTGTCGCTCTCGGCAACAATAGACTTCAATGTAGAGGTAACCACATTGGGAAGATACTGACTGTTGTCGTTTGAGGACAGGTAACCCACATAGAAAATTATTGCCTTTTCAATAAATTCACTTCGACTGGAGCAATTATCTTCCTTGTAAATACCCTCAACCATATCAATTGTTGACTGCTTTATCCACAGTGCAAATTTCCGCTTAACTTCTTTTCTGTTATCCGTTTCATTCAAGTGCAAAACCTCCTGTTTTGTCACAACCCACAGTTGCAACTCCTTTATTTTTGGCATTTTATTCGGCTAATCGGGCAGTTAAACCCACAAGTACAACCCCAAGGCTGAAAATTAACCCCTATGGATTTTTGAGGCTGAAAAGTGCGAAAAACCGCATGGCAGTCGGCGTTGCCGTCTGCCGTAAACCGACACGAGGGAGCGACTGCAACCCCGTGTCTTTCTCCTGCTTAAAATTCCACCCTTTAAAAACTGCCCGAATTGCCGTAACTCCGATTTTTCACACCTTGCCATAAACCGCCCGATTTTGGCTTTTATGCGATTTCAGATACTTTCCCGACTTCTTCTTTAAAAGCCGACGCAGGGCGAATGTGGCGAGAATACTGCCGTTATTCTGCTTTTGTTGATTTACCGTTTATCACTTCAAAATTGCACTGGGTATATGACAGTCCGTACTTCTTGACTTCACGGTTCAGAATATCAAACATTGACTGCTCAATACTGCGATGGGATAACTTGACTTCATCACTCAAAGTATCATAGCAGATCCATTCCTCGCTGTCGGGTGTGTCCTTTACAAGAATGTCAAAGCCGAGGAGCATTTTATCGGGTGTAGGAAATACAACAGCGTTGATTTTCACACAGCCGACTGTAAGTGAAGCAAAGAGAGTGTCGTGCTTGTCCTTTGGATTTTCTGAAAGTAATTTCTTGACATCGTTCACCGACAAATACATTTTGGAAATATATTTATTACCGAGTTGCTTTTTCAGTTTCTTCTTCTCGTTCATAAACTCATACCGCCCATTCCCATATTCTCATCTTCATTGGGTGAATCAAACAGATTATTCTGTTCAAGGTTTTCGTAGAACTTTTCTGCACTGTCATTTACGGCTTCGTTTAAAACTTTCATATCAAAACCGCAGTCCTTGTAACCCTGTGACACTGTATCGTAGTAGCTTGCACTGGGCAATCCGAAATTCTGATTAAGATTCATAATGTAAACCATTGCAGTTATCTCTGAACCGTTATTCAGTTTCACAGGTAATTCCTGTTTGAAGTAGTGTGACGGATAACCCTCGTAGCGGTCAAGCAATCTTTCATCTCTCGGCTGAAGTTCCCATAAAGCAACGGGAACTGACTTGCCAATGCAAGGTGCGATTGTTGCGTATGAACAGTGAGGCATACCCTTGAACTGCAATTCGTAATTTTCAATTGTACCTTTGCCAACAAGTTTTGCAGTTGGGCAACGATATTTCATCTGTTTAAGATTAAGGTTACTGCCGTAGGCAATGTATAATTTTTTACTCATAATAGATTTCTCTCCTTACATACTCATAACAAAACCCGAAGCTTCTTCCTGCTCATCATTTGGAACAGGATTGACTTCGGGTTCGTTGATATTTATATTTTCGTTTGTGTTATTAAGTTCTGCGGCTCGTTTTTGAGCAAGTCTTTCCTTTTGTCTTTCAGCCTGTGCAGGATCTTTCCAAGCAATATTGCCATCAAGATTTTTCAGCAGATGATGACGAGCTGTCTTGAACTCGTCACCTATCAAACCTAATCTCAAAAGCCAGGTTCTGAAAGTGTACTTTTCATTATCCGATACAGTTTTATCGTGTCTTGCAGACTTCTGAATCAACGCCTGATGACTGATTGCAAGGCAAAGCTGAATAGCACTTTTGACCTCGCCTGCGTGTAAGGTTGAATTAAAAAGACGAAATTCAATCGTACCCTTGTAGAACACGCTGTGAAGATTCAGTGCGTGATAGCGTGAGTCATCATAATGTCTGTAACTGTAATCCTCACCGTCATACCACATTGATTTTATCTGCTCCATTGACATAGGCGGACGGTTATTGATTTCATCAAGGAAGCGTGTGTCCATCTTTTGACAGTAATGTTCTCTTGATACATTCACTTTTAATGCCTTGTAGAGCAAATCCTCTTTCGCCGCCATAATGTTTACGATATTGCGAAGTGTTTTCGGGGTATGCGGAGCCGCATTAATATGGCAATGCAAACCACAGCTTGAGTTGACTCTCGCTCCTGCGCCACGAAGCTTTCTGACAAGCTCCTGTATAGTTTCTATATCATCATAGTTACAAATGGGAGTGACAAATTCAACCGAGTACAGAGAGCTTGCATTCTGTCCCGAACGGTTTTCACATCTAACGCTTGCGTCACGCATAATCTTCCACATCCTGCCGTCATTATCACGGACAGAATAAGCGTCATAACAACCGCCGACATGAGTTGCGTCTGTATGAAAATAACCGGCAATCACTTTCGCCGCAGTACTGCGAGTGATGCCGGTCATTTCAATTTCTATTCCAAAGTTTTGATTTTTCAAGTTGCCACCTCGGTGTTCTCTTCTTTTTGCTTTTTAGGCTTTGACGGTTTTGTCAGAACAGATTTCATATCAATAAACTCTCTGACATTTGAAGGAACATATTTTGCATACAGAGAATCAACCGATTTTTCAAGTTCTTCCTTGAAATCTAAATCACGCTGTTCCATATACATTTTTACTGCATTCAGTTTTTCATCTTCGTACATAATACTTACGCTTGTTTTCTTCATAAAAAAATCACCTCGTCAGTTCTTGTTGCTTTGATTTACATATTTAATATTCGGTATTTTCAACCACTTTGTCCAACCTCGCCCTGAGAGCTGAGTTTTGACAACTCCGTAGGCTGTGCCTTGTGCCTCGATGACTTCTCCGTTGCCGATATACACTCCGATATGTCCGTCCATCCAGACGGCAAGTCCGGGAGTTTCCGGCATACTTGAAATCGGACCGCTTTCTGTAACATTGTTCCAAATAGAATTCGCACCGCAATCCGTAAACCCGTTTGAACCTGCTACAATTTCTCCGCTGTCAGAGTTGTACCAAGCATATGATTTTATCAAACCTATGCAATCACAAACTCTCTTGCCGAGCCATTTTTCACCGACCTTTCTCATCTCACCACCTGCCTCGTTATTTCCGGGAAACAACGACGCCTGTTGGTCAAGATATTGCTTGGTGCAGATCTGACCGTAACCGCCGTACACATATCCCCAGCCGTTTTTGTATGCGTTCTCACACCACTTGACAAGGTCGAGATTGTTCTTCGTGGTCTTGTCAGTAAAGCCTGCGGTACTGATTTCCGCACCCTTGATTGACTGCATCATCTTTTGGAACTCGTCATACTTTATCTCCGTTCCGAATTTCTGATTGACGGTTTTTATCAAATCCTCATCAGACTGATTCTTCTTGAAACAGGATACAAAGTTTTTTACAAAGTCCTCATCCTCTGATTTATCGGACAGAGAAAACAGATAGATAACCTCTGCCTGTGTGTTATAGTCGGACAACTTTTTATTTTTCAGTTGATTTTCAACCTCTGTCATTGTGTCGTTAATAAGCTGTAGATTTTCCATCTGCTCGGCTGAAATGTTTTCTTGTATAGACTGATTGAGTTTGTCGGTATCAATATCCATACTACCGTTAAAAACTGACGCAACAGCAATAATCGGCATAACCACAATTATGATTATGCCGATAACTATACCGCCTATTGTTTTTATGACCTTTTTGTCTGTTAGCAGAGAAACTGCTATTTTCTTCAGCGCCGCACCTATGGTTGCGCTCACAAACTCACCTCCGTAACGCAAAAATCCGATTGAAATTCATTTAAGAAAATCAATCGGATTTTATTCTTTGATTATGTGGTAAAACAGAAAGACAAACCGATTTTTAACATTCTCCATTCCATTCTGCCATAAATTCACTTAAATAAGATTTCATATAACGATCTCTATGTTCAGCGATTGTTTTTGCAGTTTGAGTGTTCATCATATCTTTCAATAAAAAAAGTTTTTCATAAAAATGGTTAACTGTTGTTGATATATGCTTAGAATACTCTTCTTTATTCATATCTTTTTTTGGTTCTATATCTGGAAGATAAATTTCTCTATTATGACTACCACCATAAGCCTGTCTCTTATACACATCTCCGAGCCCA
>ERZ1027056.1035-NODE-1035-length-10022-cov-4.742751_pt1 | contig 10022 bp, 9 predicted proteins | sample MGYA00519427_ERZ1027056 | MGnify/ENA primary metagenome ERZ1027056 (study PRJEB26926, sample SAMN06164570) | human gut metagenome | biome: ENVO:00009003; feature: ENVO:2100002; material: ENVO:00002003 | host: Homo sapiens | place: USA | collected 2012 ... | reverse complement strand
GATGGATGTAGGCCCCCTGTTCGGGCTGTTTTTGCAGTCCTTCTTCATCGGCATCACCATGCGGATCTTGAGCATCGTGATCTTCGTCATCGTCTACGGGCGCATGATTGAGATATATTGCATGGTGAGCCTTGCGCCCATCCCCATGGCGACTTTCGGCAACCACGAACAGAGCCACATGGGGCAGAACTACCTGAAATGCCTGTTCGCATTGGGCTTTCAAGGCTTTCTCATCCTCATCAGCGTGGCGATTTACGCCGTGCTGATCCAGAGCGTGGCGATTTCCGGGGATGCCATCAACTCCATTTGGAGCATTGTGGGCTACACCGTTCTGCTCTGTTTCAGCCTGTTCAAGACCAGCTCGGTGACGAAATCCGTCCTCGGAGCGCACTAAAGGAGGTGTTTGATTGGCTGCGTATATTTCCGTTCCCCGTGACCTGACGAAAGTGAAATCGAAGGTCGCATTCAATCTGACGAAACGGCAGCTTGTCTGCTTTGGCACAGCGGCTCTCATTGGAGTGCCGCTGTTTTTTGTTCTCCGAGATTCCGGCGGCAACACTGCCGCTACCCTCGGCATGATGGCGGTGATGCTGCCGGCGTTCTTTCTTGGGATGTACGAAAAGAACGGTCAGCCCATGGAAAAGCTGCTGTCGTACTATGTGCAGTCCCGGTTTCTCCGCCCGAAGATTCGCCCCTACAAGACCAACAACTACTATGCACTGCTTATGAAGGGAGGCGTGACCCATGATTCCGTTTTGGAAAAAGACCGGTAAGCACAGCAAGCCGCAGTCTGCGCAGAAGCGCAGGCAGAACGCAAAGCCTGCTGTGCCCCGAACCGCCCAGCAGTCCATCCCCATGCAGCGAATGTTCGAGGATGGCACCTGCCGGGTGAAGCCCAACTACTACACCCGCACCATCCAGTATCAGGACATCAACTATCAGCTCGCCCAGCAGGAGGATAAGACGGCGATTTTTGAGGAATGGTGCAGTTTTCTGAACTTCTTCGATTCCAGCATCAAATTTGAACTGTCCTTTGTGAACATGGCAACGGACAGCACCGAGTTTGAAAAGAGCATCCGCATTCCGTACCAGAAGGACGGCTTTGACGATGTTCGTGCGGAGTATTCCCAGATGCTGCGCCAGCAGCTTGCCAAGGGCAATAATGGTCTGACCAAGACCAAATTCATCACCTTTGGTGTGGAGGGCGAGAGCATGGCGCAGGTCAAGCCCCGTCTGGACCACATCCAAAACGATCTGCTGAACAACTTCCACCGGCTGGGTGTGCAGGCAAAGCCCCTGAATGGTGTCCAGCGGCTGAAACTCATGCACGATATGTTCAACATGGACGGTGCCAGCAAGTTTCACTTTGACTGGAAGGACCTTGTGAAAAGCGGCCTTTCCGTGAAGGATGCCATTGCGCCCACCGCCTTTGCCTTCAAAAACTCCCGGACGTTCCAGATGGGCGGCATCTATTGCGCCGTCAGCTTTCTGAGCATCACGGCATCCGACATCAGCGACCAGCTTTTGAAGGATTTTCTGGACATGGATTCTTCCCAGATTGTTACCATGCACATCCAGTCCGTTGACCAGAACAAGGCCATCAAGACGGTCAAGCGCACCATCACGGAACTGGATCGCAGCAAGATCGAGGAGCAGAAGAAAGCCATCCGTGCCGGATATGATATTGACATCATTCCGTCGGATTTGGCAACTTACGGACGGGATGCGAAAGCTCTGCTCAAAGAGCTGCAAAGCCAGAACGAGCGGATGTTCCTCGTCACTTTTCTGGTGCTGAACACCGGGCGCACGGAGCAAGAGCTGGAAAATAATGTCTTTCAGGCCAGCTCCATCGCCCAGAAGCATAACTGCAATCTGTGCCGGTTGGATTTCCAGCAGGAGCAGGGGCTGATGAGCAGCCTGCCGCTGGCAGACTGCCAGATCGAGATTCAGCGTGGTCTTACCACCAGTAGCACGGCAATTTTTATCCCGTTTACCACGCAGGAACTTTACCAGTCCGGCAAAGAGAGCCTGTACTATGGGCTGAATGCTCTGTCCAACAACCTTATCATGGTGGATCGCAAAAAGCTGAAAAATCCGAACGGTCTGATTCTCGGCACTCCCGGTTCCGGCAAAAGTTTCTCGGCAAAGCGTGAGATCACCAACGCTTTTCTGGTGACGGACGATGACATTATCGTGAACGACCCAGAAGGAGAGGTGCGACACGAAGTCGCGTAATGTATTGTGTATAAACACTGCTCTATCCATTTGGAGTAACCCTACTGTGACCTGCACTGGTCAAAAGCCGGCGTTGGGAAGCTCACAGGACAATATGGGAAATCTGCCAGCCTAAAGCGGATGTACTGTTAGGGTAAAGAATGCTATGTCGAACGTAATGTGAATCATCGTAAGGATCGTTACAGGGAATAGGTGAAATAAGGCTGATACACCTACACCAAAAGGTGTTGGAGGTGGCCGAGGGGCCTTTCGCTACCCCGAAGCAAATGGACACAAATCCTCCCGGTTCAAAGATGGCGGCTAAGGCATTCGCGAATTATGCATTACGTGGAACGTGGAAAACCCTATGCGTTCCTTGAACAAAGGTATCGACCTCGCAAGAGGAAGAAATGGCGCAGAGGGTATGAGATGGAATAAAAAGCGAAAGGTTCACTGTAACGGTGAGCATAGGGGTTCAAAATTTGCCCTGACCTGAAAGGGTGCTGACTTATTCCGGGTATTTCATGGCAAGATTGGAGGTATTCCTGTGAACGATAAGTATTCAACGACGGAAGGTAAAACTTCTGAGAAGCTGTCGGACGAAGCTATGTTGAGTGCCCAATGGAAAAACATTGACTGGCATAAGGCAGAGCGGGAAGTCAACAGGCTACAAATCAGGATTGTCAAGGCAACTCAGCAAAAAGACTACAACGCAGTAAAACGACTTCAGTATCTTCTGACACATTCCTTTTACGCCAAAGCACTGGCTGTCAAGCGTGTCGTAACCAACGACGGGCGCAGAACTCCCGGTGTGGATGGTGTTCTCTGGAACACCCCGGCGAAGAAAATGAAAGCGGTTCTATCGCTGACAGATAAAGGGTATCGTGCGCGTCCTCTCCGTAGAGTGTATATCGAAAAGAAGGACAAGAAGAAAAAACGTCCGTTGGGGATTCCCACGATGTATGACCGCGCAATGCAGGCTCTCTATGCTTTGGCACTGGAGCCGGTGGCGGAAACAACAGCAGATGGGAAATCCTTTGGTTTCCGAAAAGGAAGATGCGCACAGGATGCCTGCGAATATCTGTTCAATGCACTGTCGCGCAAGCACATTTCTCCGAAGTGGGTTTTGGAGGGTGACATCAAAGGTTGCTTCGACCATATCAGCCATGATTGGCTTCTGGCGAACATCCCCATGGACAAGAACATTTTGAAGCAGTTCTTAAAGGCGGGATTTATCTATCAGCGCGAACTCTTTCCTACCGAGGAAGGAACTCCGCAAGGTGGTATTATCTCCCCCATTCTGGCGAACATGACGCTGGATGGTATCGAGAAGAAGCTGGTCGAACGCTTTCACACGAACGCGCTCGGTAAGGTCGATTTAAGATTTAAGAATGCCCACAAAGTAAACTTCGTCCGCTATGCAGACGATTTTGTGGTCACAGCGGCAACACCTGAACTGGCTCTTGAAGCAAAGGAGCTGATTCGAGAGTTTCTCGCTGAACGCGGATTGGAACTTTCTGATGAAAAGACCGTTGTCACCAACATTGACGATGGTTTCGACTTCCTCGGCTGGAACTTCAGAAAGTATAACGAAAAGCTGATTATCAAGCCTTCCCAAAAGGCGGTCAAGGCTATCGTTTCCAATATCTCTGACACGATTCTCCGCAGAGGAAAAGCGTGGCAGCAAGATGTTCTGATTATGAAGTTGAATGAACAAATTCGAGGTTGGACTAATTACCACCAGTCCGTATGCGCAAGTGATGCGTTCGCGCATCTGGACTATGTCCTGTACGAACTGCTGTGGCGATGGGCTAAAAGACGGCACCCAAAGAAGAACAAGTGGTGGATTTCCACGAGATACTGGCATCGTGTCGGTAACCGGAACTGGGTGTTCTCTACGGAAAACAAGGAGCTGATACGGGTGGACAGCACAGCCATTGTGCGACATACCAAGATAAAAGCTACTGCAAATCCGTTCCTCGATGAGGCGTATTTCCAAAAGAGGAAATTCGACAAAGGAATGCACCGGCTGACTGGAAAATTCAAGACTATCTGGAAAAACCAGAACGGGCTGTGCTACCACTGCGGAATGCCGATGGACGTAACGGAAGAAAGAGAAATCTTCTACCTTGCACCAAAGGCAAAGACTGGCACGGAAGATGTTCGTAATATGCGCTACGTTCATTGCTCCTGCCAGCGTATTTATGCTGAGAACCGCTTGAAAAAGTGATGAAATGCTTGAGCCGTATGACGGGAAACTGTCACGTACGGTTCTTAGGCGGGAAAGCGGTGGTAACACCGCTGACCCAGCCGATTATTATCCGCTGGTGGAAGCCCTGGGCGGGCAGGTCATTCATATCTCATCCACCAGCCGGGACTACATCAATCCGATGGACATTAACCTGAACTATGCGGACGATGATAACCCGCTTGGCATGAAATCGGATTTCATCCTTTCCCTGTGCGAACTTATCATGGGCGCACGGGATGGCATGGAGCCGGAAGAAAAATCTGTCATTGACCGATGCCTGCCGCTGGTCTATCAGAAGTATCTGAATGACCCGAAGCCGGAGAATATGCCGACGCTTGGAGATCTGTACGACTGCCTGCGGGAGCAGAAGGAACGGCAGGCGCAGCGTATCGCCACGGCACTGGAAATCTACGTCAATGGTTCGCTGCGGGTGTTCAACCATCAGACGAATGTGGAACTGGATAACAGAATTATCTGTTTCGACATCAAAGAGTTGGGCAAACAGCTGAAAAAACTGGGTATGCTCATCGTTCAGGATCAGGTCTGGAACCGTGTCACCATCAACCGCAACAGCAAAAAGAACACCCGGTACTATATAGACGAGTTCCACCTCCTGCTGAAAGAGGAACAGACCGCAGCATACAGCGTCGAGATCTGGAAGCGGTTCCGAAAATGGGGCGGCGTACCCACAGGCATCACCCAGAACATCAAGGATTTGCTCGCAAGCCGGGAAATCGAGAACATCTTTGAGAACAGCGATTTCATTTATATGCTCAACCAGGCATCCGGCGACCGGCAAATCCTTGCCAAGCAGTTGAATATTTCGCCGTTCCAGCTGTCGTATGTGACGAACAGCAACGAGGGCGAGGGGCTGCTGTTCTACGGCAACACGATTATCCCGTTCAAGGATAAGTTCGATACTTCGCTGAAACTGTACAGTCTGATGACAACGAAGCCCAATGAGATGGGAAAATATAAGGAGAAAAAAGAAGCATGAACACATCGAATATTTTTGACCGACTGAGCCGCAAGATTCATCATCACTCTGACATGGAGCCGCACGAAAGTGATTCCGGCCCGCCCTTTGGTGAGGTGGAGCCGCTCAACTTCCACGATGAAGAATCGGTGGTGCATACGGTGCTGGAAGATTTCTATGCGGTTGGCACACTGGCCGATGAACTGACTGACGGCTTTCACATGGAAGCCCACGGTTATCTTGACCGTGAGGAAGTGAATGCCCGTCTGATCGCCTTTGCCCGGAAGCTGGAACAGGTGCTTGATAAGTGGGAAACCCACGCAGCCCTGCTCGCATGACGGCTCCAGCCGGAAGGAGGTGATTTCCATAGCAGACAAAAAGTTTCGGGGCAGAGATAAAATCGTCCAGAAAATGACCAAGGATGGTCTGGTGGATGAAAACCTCCGCACCGGGGAGCAGAAGTCCGCAACCGCAGCAGAAAAGCCGGAGCAGGAAGATTCGGGAAAAGAAACTGCGGAAAAGGAAACAGACAAAGAACCTGTCATGGACGAAGAAATCTGTATGGATGCCGAGGATGGGAAGGAGGAACCACCCCGGCATCACAGCACCGCCAAGCAGAGCGCAGACTATTATAAAGCCCATCAGGAGGAGGGCAAGCCGAAGGATGCGCCTGCGGAATCGGATGTAGAGCCGCAGACCAAGAAAGGACGACTTTCCTTTGAGGATGAAAAAGGCGGCATTGTCCGTGGCGTAGGAATGGGCGTTAAGAAGGTGGCCAAGAAGGGAGTGGATACCGCCACCGGGTTCGCCCATCAGAAAGTACATCAGGTAGAAAAGGACAATTCCGGCGTGGAAGCTGCTCATAAGTCGGAAGAAGCCGCCGAACGCCTGCACCACTTTGTCAAAGGCAGGAAAAGGCCCAAAGATAAATCTGCCAGAGCGGAGAAAAGAGGTGGCGAGGATCAGAAATCCAGCCGTCTGAAATTCTCCGAGAGCGAGGGCGGCACGGCAGAAAATGCAGCAGAACCGCAGCTGAAAAAGAAACAGCCCCAGCCGCCACCGACTGCCGCAGGAGGTGAAACAAAAACAGTCGGCGCGAAGTTTTACCAGAAAAAGCAGTATAAGGATGCTTATGCAGCCGCCAAGCGCGGCCAGAAAGCCGGAACTGCCGCCAGCAAGCAGGCAGCAGCGGCAACAAACACCATTACGGAGAAAGCAAAAGCGGCGGTGCAGGAGATTATCGTGCAGCATAAAACTTTGTGGGTTGGTATTGGTGTGAGTATTCTGCTGGTGATGGTCATGTTGGGAGCCTTTTCAAGCTGTGGTGCGGCAATTCAGGGAACGGGCAGTACCTTTGTGGGAACGACCTATCCCAGCAAGGATGCCGACATGAAAGGTGCGGAAGAAGATTATCTGGAACTGGAAAAAGAACTGGATAAGCAGATTCGGCAGATGGAATCCACCCATCCGGGCTACGATGAATACCGCTATCAGCTGGATGAAATCGGGCATGACCCGTATCAGCTCATTTCTCATCTGACGGCAGTTTATGAGCAGTTCACCAGAGGACAGGTCAAGCCTGTTATCAAGGAACTGTTCAAGCAGCAGTATCTCCTGAAAGTGTGGGAAACGATAGAGATTCGTACCCGCATGGAAACCAGAGTAGGGGTTCGACCAACGATTGATGCTTTTGGAAACATCAGCATGGAAACCTATACCTATCAGGAAGAAGTGGAGTACGAGTATAAAATCCTCAATGTCCTGCTGAAAAATAAGGGCTTCGATACCATCGCGCGGAAGAACATGAACCAGAAGCAGACCGGGCGGTACGATGCCTACAACCTGACCTACGGCAACCGCCCCGAACTATTCGGCGCAGGCTCCCCGACTTACAGCGGCGGCACAACGGGCAGTATCGGCACAGGTGGTGGTGCTGGTGGTTCCGGCGGTGGCTTCAAGTACGACATTCCTTCGGAAGCCCTTTCGGATGAAAAGTTCGCAAGGATGATTGAGGAAGCCGAAAAGTATCTGGGTATGCCGTATGTGTGGGGCGGAAGTTCCCCAAGCACCAGTTTTGACTGTTCCGGCTTCGTATGCTGGGTCATCAATAACTGCGGCAATGGGTGGAGCGTTGGGCGTACAACAGCCAACGGTCTACGCGGAAAGTGCAGCTATGTTTCTCCTGCGGATGCACAGCCTGGTGACTTGATCTTCTTCGAGAAAACCTATAACACTGTTGGAGCGTCGCACGTTGGTATTTATGTCGGCAATGGCATGATGATCCACTGCGGCGACCCCATTTCCTATACCAGTATCAATTCGACCTACTGGCAAAGCCACTTTTTAGGCTTTGGCCGCATCAACTGAAAGGAGGGCCGATGGGCAAAAAATTACAGAAATATCTGGATGAAGCCGAAAAGACGGAACAGCAGATCGCGGAACTGGAAGAACGGCTGAGAACCATCCGGGCAGCACAGAAAAAGGAAGAGGACAGCGAGATCATCCGTGCCATCCGCAGCACCAAGATGGGCGGGCGCGAACTGCTGGCTCTGCTGGACAACATTCAGGCGGGCAACGTGACATTCCTGACCGCTGTAAACAAGGCTTCGGAAGAAGCAGAAACGGAGGAAGCGATTGAAAAAGATGCTTAAACGGCTGGGTGTTGTTATTCCCAGCACAGTTCTTACCCTGCTGATGGCGGTGGGCTTCTCGACCCCGGCATTTGCCTTTGTGGACACCACTGAGGTGACGGAGGAACCTGTGCAGGTGATCGAGGAAGCAGAGCCGACGGAGGAAGAAAAGATTCCGTTCACCATCGCAGGCAACGGCGAGGTGGAGGATAACATCGTGGATGACCCCAGCAAGGAGTTCTTTACAGTCAAGACCAAGGGCGGCAATACGTTCTTTCTGATGATCGACCGGGCGCGAAACAGCGAAAACGTCTATATGCTCTCGATGATCGACGAGTACGATTTGCAGGAGTTTCTGGACGATGAAGAACGGAACGGCAAGCAGGAAGAAGAAACGCCTGCGGTAGTTATGCCCGAAACCAAACCCGAACCTACCCCGGATGTGGAAATCGAAGAACCGAAAGAGGAATCGAGTGGTGGCATGAATAAGATTCTGCTGCTGGTATTCGTGGCGGCACTGGGCGGTGCAGGTGCTTTCTTCTACTTCTACATTTATAAGCCGAAGCCGAAAGAAGAAACGCCGCAGAGTGAAAATCTGGAAACCGACCAGAGCCTTGCGACTGTGAACGAGGATAATCAGTCCGGCAACGAAAATGGCACATAAGAAAACCGTAACATAAGGATGCAGGGGTAGTCGAAAGGCTATCCCTGCTTTTTTCAAAAAGGAGAAAGCGTTGAAATATCTGGTGATTGCAGAAAAACCGAGCGTATCGAAATCCATTGCAAAAGTGATCGGTGCGTATCGGCAGGAGGATGGGTATCTGGAGGGTGGGGATTGCGTGGTAAGCTGGTGTCTGGGGCATCTGGCAGAGTATGCAGCCCCGGAACACTACGATGAACGCTATGAAAACTGGCGTTTTGAGGATTTGCCGATTCTTCCTGTGGAGTGGAAACTGCTGGTGCATAGCACCAAGAAGCCACAGTTCAATGTCCTGCGCAAACTGCTCCGCAGCAAGAGATTTGATTATGTGGTGAATGCCTGCGACGCAGGGCGCGAGGGTGAAGCGATTTTCCGCCGTGTGTATGCTCTTGCCGGAAGCAAACTCCCCATCAAGCGGCTGTGGATCAGCAGCATGGAGGATGCCGCCATCCAGCAGGGCTTTGAAAACCTGAAAGATGGTGCGGCGTATGATAATCTGTTTGCAGCGTCCGAGTGCAGAGCAAAAGCAGATTGGCTGATAGGCATGAATGGAACCCGTGCTTTTACAAAAAAGTACGGCAGAAAGCAGACCATTGGCCGTGTGCAGACCCCGACGCTGGCGATGCTGGCCGAACGGCAGACCAAAATCCAGAACTTTGTAAAAGAACCCTATTACAAAGTGGAACTGTCCGGTGCGGGTGTCGTGGCGGCATCGGAACAGATGGCGCAGGAGCAGGATGCCGATACCATGCAGGCTGCTTGCGATGGGCAGTGCGCCGTGGTTGGCAGCATCGAGAGCAAGAGGGGAGAAAAGAAGCCTCCGAAGCTGTATGACCTAACGACCTTGCAGCGAGAAGCAAACCGCTATTACGGTCTGACCGCCAGCCAGACCTTGCAGGCATTGCAGGAATTGTACGAAGAAAAGCTGGTGACATACCCAAGAACGGACAGCCAGTTTGTGACTGAGGATATGCGAAAGACAGTGGAATCGCTGGTGTTGGCTTTGGATGGCACGGCGGCAGACGTAAGCTGTGTTATCAACAACAGTAAGGTCACAGACCATCATGCGATTCTGCCGACGGTGCAAGGCGCAAAGTGTAATAAGGAAAAGTTGTCCGAAACCGAGCAGAAGATTCTTTCACTCATTATCTGGAAACTGGTGCAGGCTGTGCAGCCGCCGTTCATCTATGAGGATGTGCTGGTGACGGTCTGTCTCTTATACACATCTCCGAGCCCACGAGACTCCTGAGC
>ERZ1027056.1029-NODE-1029-length-10048-cov-3.829681_pt1 | contig 10048 bp, 8 predicted proteins | sample MGYA00519427_ERZ1027056 | MGnify/ENA primary metagenome ERZ1027056 (study PRJEB26926, sample SAMN06164570) | human gut metagenome | biome: ENVO:00009003; feature: ENVO:2100002; material: ENVO:00002003 | host: Homo sapiens | place: USA | collected 2012 ... | reverse complement strand
GATGCTCAGGAGTCTCGTGGGCTCGGAGATGTGTATAAGAGACAGGGATGGATTGGGAAGAAGCGCTCTCCCGCCCCGATGTGCCGGACCTGTCCAAAAAGCTCATTACCGCCGCCCTGTCCGGTGGCGGACTAACGCCGATTGACTATGCCCCCCAGCGGGAAAAATTCGGCGCCATGACTTTCTACGCCGCCGAAAAATAGAACAGAAAAAGCCGACTTGACTGTACGCAACAATCAAGCCGGTTTTTTATTTTAATCGTTATTTAACACAGACTTCAGGTACTGGCCGGTGTAGGACGCCGGGCAAGCAGCGATCTCCTCCGGGGTGCCGCAGGCCACCAGCGTGCCGCCGCCGACACCGCCCTCCGGGCCAAGATCAATAATATAATCCGCAGTTTTGATCACATCCAGGTTGTGCTCGATCACCACCACGGTGTTGCCGTTGGCCACCAGCCGCTCCAGCACATTTACCAGCCGATGCACATCTGCCGTGTGCAGCCCGGTGGTGGGCTCGTCTAAAATATAAATCGTCTTGCCGGTGGGGCGCTTCATCAGCTCGGTGGCCAGCTTCACACGCTGCGCCTCGCCGCCGGACAAGGTAGTCGCCGGCTGGCCGATCTTCACATACCCCAAGCCCACATCGGACAGGGTTTGCAGCTTGCGCAAGATCTTGGGCTGCTGGGCAAAGAATGCCACGCCCTCATCCACGGTCATCTCCAGTACTTCATAAATATTCTTGCCCTTGAACTTCACTTCCAGGGTCTCTCGGTTGTACCGATGACCGCCGCACACATCGCAGGGTACATACACATCGGCCAAAAAGTGCATTTCGATCTTCACAATACCGTCGCCCTGGCAGGCCTCGCACCGACCGCCCTTAACATTAAAGGAAAAGCGATTGGCCTTGTAGCCCCGCATTTTGGCATCCGGGGTGGAAGCAAACAGGTCGCGAATGTCGTTAAACACACCGGTATAAGTAGCCGGGTTGGACCGGGGGGTGCGGCCAATGGGCGACTGGTCAATGTTGATGACCTTGTCCAGATTGTCCACGCCGGTCATACGGTCAAACTTGCCCGGGCGCTTTTTGGCGCCGTTGAGCATATTGGCCAGATGCTTATAAAGGATCTCGTTTACCAGGCTGGATTTGCCGGAGCCAGACACGCCGGTCACGGCCGTAAAAGTAGCCAGCGGGATCTCCACATCAATGCCCTTCAAGTTGTTTTGTACCGCACCGTAGATCGTCAGTTTTTTGCCGTTGCCCGGCCGCCGCTTGGCTGGTACCGGGATCTTGCGCTTGCCGCTCAGGTACTGGCCGGTGATGGAGCGCTCGCAGGCAATAATATCGTCTACCGTGCCCGCTGCCACCAGCTCGCCGCCGTGGATACCGGCACCGGGACCAATGTCTACCACATAGTCTGCCGCCCGCATGGTGTCCTCGTCATGTTCCACCACGATCAGGGTGTTGCCCAAGTCCCGCAGGTGGCGCAGAGTGCCCAGCAGCTTTTCATTGTCCCGCTGGTGCAGACCGATGGACGGCTCGTCCAAAATATACAGCACACCCATCAGGCTGGAGCCGATCTGGGTAGCCAGACGAATGCGCTGGCTTTCGCCGCCGGACAGGGTGGCCGCTTCTCGCGCCAGAGACAGATAATCCAGCCCCACACTGTTCAGGAAATTCAGTCGATCGCGGATTTCCCGCACGATCAGGGCGCCGATCATCTGTTCCTTTTCCGTCAGCTGCAAGTTCTGGATAAAATCCAGCTCCTCATGAATGGGCATTTGGCAGAACTCATAAATATTCTTGCCCCCAACGGTCACAGACAGGCTCTCCGTAGACAGGCGGGCGCCGCCGCAGTCCGGGCACACGCACTGGGTCATCACAGCCTCAATATCCGCCCGAGCCCAGTCGGAGGTGGTCTCCGCATACCGGCGCTGCAAGTTGGGAATCACGCCCTCAAAGGTACCGTTGTAATTGGAAGAGCCGTAAGAGGTGCTCCGCTGCATTTTCAGCTTTTTGGTGCCGGTGCCGTATAAGATGGCGTCCAGTCCCTTCTTGGGGATCATCTCTACCGGAATATCCAGCGAGAATTTGTACGCCTGGGCAATGGCCTCAAAATACATCCGGGCAATGCTGCCGCCGTCTGCCACATTCCAGCCGCTGGCCTTAATGGCTCCCTGGTTGATGGACAGCTTTTTGTTGGGAATCACCAGCGCCGGATCGATCTCTTTATAAGACCCGATACCGCCGCAGGTTTTGCAGGCGCCAAAGGGATTGTTAAAGGAGAACATTCGGGGGCTCATCTCTGCGATCACCGCACCGTGCTCCGGGCAAGCGTAATTGAGAGAATACAGTTCCTCCCGCTCCCCTACAATATCCACCAGCACCACGCCGTCTGCAATATGGGTGGCGGTCTCCACGCTGTCGGCCAAGCGGCCTGCAATATCCGGCTTCATCACCAGGCGGTCCACCACGATCTCAATATTATGCTTTTTGTTCTTGTCCAGCTTGATCTCTTCCGCCAGGTCATAAACGGAGCCGTCAATGCGCGCACGCACAAAGCCGGACTTGCGGGCGTTGTCCAGTTCCTTAACATACTCGCCCTTGTGCCCTCGCACAATGGGCGCCATAATTTGAATTTTTGTTTTCTCCGGCAGGGTGAGAATTTGATCCACGATCTGATCCACCGTCTGCTGGGTGATCTCCCGCCCGCATACCGGGCAATGGGGAATACCGATCCGTGCCCACAACAGTCGCAGGTAGTCATAGATCTCCGTTACCGTGCCCACGGTGGAGCGCGGGTTGCGGGAGGTGGTCTTTTGGTCAATGGATATGGCCGGGGACAGACCCTCGATATAGTCCACATCCGGCTTTTCCATCTGACCCAGGAACTGGCGGGCGTAAGAGGACAGGCTCTCCACATACCGGCGCTGACCTTCGGCATAAATGGTGTCAAAAGCCAGGCTGGACTTGCCGGAACCGGACAGGCCGGTAAACACCACCAGCTTGTCCCGGGGAATCTCTACATCAATATTCTTCAAGTTGTGCTCGCGGGCACCTTTTACCACAATGTTCTTTATCATTTCAGCTTGCGCTCTCCCTCCTGCTCCAGTTTTTGAATTTCATCACGCAGGAACGCCGCGTGCTCGAATTCCAGCAGCCGGGCAGCCTCCTGCATTTCCCGCCGCAAACGGTCGATAAGCAGCTGCCGCTCTTTCTTGGTCAGTTTCTTTTGCTTGCCGTCGGCGGGGGCTTTGGAGGTGATCTCCAAAATATCCCGCACATCCTTTTTAATGGTCTTGGGCACAATGCCGTGCTCGGCGTTATACGCCTCCTGAATGGTGCGACGGCGCAGCGTCTCTCGAATGGCCCGCTCCATGGAGGGGGTCACGCTGTCCGCATACATAATCACCTCACCGTTGGCGTTGCGGGCGGCACGGCCGATGGTCTGCACCAGGCTGGTCTCGGACCGAAGGAAGCCCTCTTTGTCCGCATCCAGGATCGCCACCAGGCTCACCTCCGGAATATCCAGTCCCTCACGCAGCAGGTTAATTCCCACCAGCACATCGAATTCGCCCAGGCGCAGATCGCGAATGATCTCCATACGCTCCATGGTATCCACATCGTGGTGCATATACCGCACCTTGATGGAGAAGCCCTCCAAATACTCGGTAAGGTCCTCGGCCATGGCCTTGGTGAGGGTAGTCACCAGCACCCGCTCACCCCGCTGGGTGCGCAGGTTGATCTCGGACACCAGGTCGTCCATTTGGTCCTCGGTGGGCTTGACGGTAATATTCGGATCCAGCAGCCCGGTTGGGCGGATCACCTGTTCCACGATCTGGGCGCTGCGTTCCCGCTCAAAGTCGCCGGGGGTGGCAGAGGTAAAGATCACCTGATTGATCTTGCCGTAGAATTCGTCAAACTGTAACGGCCGGTTGTCAAAAGCGGAGGGCAGCCGAAATCCATAGTCGATCAGACTGGCCTTGCGGGAGCGGTCTCCGCCGTACATGCCCCGCACCTGGGGCAGCATCACATGGCTCTCGTCGCAAAACAGCAAAAAGTCCTCCGGAAAATAATCCAGCAGGGTAAAAGGCGGCTGGCCGGGCTTGCGCCCGCTCATCACCGCAGAGTAGTTCTCAATGCCCTTGCAAAAGCCGGTCTCCCGCAGCATTTCAATATCATTCATGGTGCGCTCTTTGATCCGCTGGGCCTCTAAAAGCTTGCCCTTTTCTTCAAAGTAGGCCACCCGCTCCACCATTTCCTGATAGATTTGGTTCAAAGCGCGTTCCATCTTTTCCCGACCCACTACATAGTGGGAGGCCGGGTACACACAGGCGTGGGACAGCACACCCTTGATCTTGCCGGTAAGCGGGTCAATCTCGCAGATCCGGTCAATCTCGTCCCCAAAAAATTCCACCCGCAAAGCGGTGCCGCTGCTGCCGGCAGGAAAGATCTCCAGCGTGTCGCCCCGCACCCGGAACTTGTTGCGCACAAAGTTAATGTCGTTACGCTCGTACTGAATCGCCACCAACTTTTCAATCAGCGCGTCCCGGCTCCACTCCATACCGGTGCGCAGCGAGATCACCATATTCCGGTAATCAATGGGGTCGCCGATGGAATAAATGCAGGACACGGAGGCCACAATGATCACATCCCGCCGCTCGGACAGTGCCGCCGTAGCGCTGTGGCGCAACTTGTCAATCTCGTCGTTAATGGCCGAGTCCTTTTCAATATAAGTGTCCGTTGTGGGCACGTAAGCCTCCGGCTGATAGTAGTCGTAGTAGGAAACAAAATACTCCACCGCATTTTCCGGGAAGAATTCCCGAAACTCGCTGCAAAGCTGGGCGGCCAAGGTCTTGTTATGCGCCAACACCAAAGTGGGCCGGTTCACTCGCTCAATAATATTGGCCATGGTAAAGGTTTTGCCGGAGCCGGTGACCCCCATCAGGGTCTGCTCCTTCATACCGTCCAGCACGCCCCGGGCCAACTTCTCAATTGCCTGCGGCTGATCGCCGGTGGGCTTAAACTTGCTGTGTAGCTTAAACTGTTCCATTCTCGCTCCCGTCTGCCCGCATAGAAGGCGTGCAAACACTTTTGTCAAAAACTGTATATACAGTGTTTATTATACACGGTCATACCGCCAAATACAACTGGTTATCCTGCCAATTTTGAACAAATGTTCCCCTGGCTTTTTGTCCATTTCGGCAAATTTTGCGCCCCCGGTGCGCGGGCTTTACTTTTGGCGTTCAATCCGTTATAATGAGCGTATGAAAGAAAAGCAAATCACCCCCGGCGATGCCGGTCGGCGGCTGGACCGCTACCTGGGGCGCACCTTTCCCTCTCTGCCCCGGTCGCTGATGTATAAGGAAATACGCAAAAAGAATATTAAGGTCAATAAAAAGCGCTGCACCCCGGAGCAAGTACTGGCTGCCGGTGACCGAGTGACCCTGTATCTACCGGACGATGTGCTGGCGGAAAAGACGGTGTATTATGACTTTCTCTCCGCCTCCAAGGCGCTGGATGTGGTGTACGAGGACGAGAACCTATTGATCCTCAACAAGCCCCAGGGGCTGCTTTGCCACCCAAACGGCAAGGAGTATATAGACACGCTGATTGCCCGGGTCAAACGCTATTTATATGAGCACAATCAGTGGTCGCCGGAGGACTCCGGCTTTGCCCCGGCGCTGGCCAACCGTATTGACCGCAACACCGGCGGGCTGGTGATCGCAGCCAAGACCGCCCCGGCACTGCGGGAAATAACGGCGCTGATACGGGAGCGCAAGATTGAAAAATTCTACCTGACCGTCACGGAAGGAATCCCGCCCAAAGCAGCGGACACCCTCACCGCTTACCTGCACAAGGACGAGAAAAAGAACAAGGTCACCCTGTATGACGCGCCCGCCCCCGACCGCATGGCATGCAAAACCGGTTACCGCGTGCTGGACACCAAGGCGAACCGGGCGCTGCTGGAGGTAGAACTGTACACCGGGCGCACCCACCAAATTCGTGCGCAACTGGCAGGCATAGGCTGCCCCCTGGCCGGGGACGGCAAGTACGGCAACACGCACGGCCGCTACCGCCAGGCGCTGCTCAGCTACAAGCTGATCTTCCATGTGCCGGCGGACTACACCATTGCCCACTTGGACGGCAAGGTGTTCACCGCAGACACCCGACCCATCACACAAATCTTTACTGGAGATGATTCAAATGAAAGATAAATTTATTCGCATTTTGTCCCCAATGACCCTGGCGGTTGTGATCCTGCTGGACCTGGCGGTGATTGGCTATGGTGTCTTTGCCGTCTATCGGCTGACCCAAGTGCGCACCGGCATGACCGTAATCTTTGCTATCATTGAGATCGCAGCCATTGTGATCGCCGTGCTCACCACCAAGGAGACGGTAAAGAATGGCCTGCTGCTACGCGCCACGGACTTTGAATTTACCGGCATGGATAAAGACAATGTGTACGCCTACAATCAGATTAAGGACATTACCGGCTACAAGGACGAAGCACCCAGTCTGGTCAAGAACTTTATTGACCGGCACGCAGTGCTGACCCTGACCCTGACGGACGACACCACGGTGCTGCTGGACCTGGGGCTGTGCCAAAAGCGCACCTTGGAAGCTGTGCAAAAAGCCCTATGCGAACGCTGCGGCGTGGATTACCAGCCCCCTACCGTTAAGACCAAGCTGGAATTCAAATCCCTGCGTAAGCGGGGCGAGACGGAAAAAGCAGAGAAACAGCCCGACACCGCAGAAACCCCCACAACCGCAGACCAGCAGGACGACACTGTGAAATAAGCCTAAAATGTTCAAAGCGCACGGCCAAAGCCGTGCGCTTTTTCTATACCTACTATATATATAAAGCGCCTATGCGTTATCTCGCATTAGGGTAATGCTCTGCAGCACCAAAAAGGCCACCGCCAGCACCCGCAGCACAAGAATGAGAATCTGCATAGCCCGAATGGTCTGCTGAAAGGCAGACAGCACGCGAATATCCTTTACATAACGGGTTTTCACACTTACACCTCCAATACCACGCCGTGGGCCACGCCGGGAATGGAGTTGCCCTGCTTGGTGCTGGTGGGCGACATCAGCGCACCGGTGGCCACAAACAGTACCTTGCGCAGCGCACCCTGCTCCATTTTCTTCAAAATATGGCTGCACAGCACCGAACCGCCGCAGCCACAGCCGGAGCCACCTGCATTCACATCCTGACTCTTGAGATCATAGATCATCATGCCACAGTCCTTGTGGTGACCCGCCAGTTGAATACCCCAATCCCGCTCCATCAGCTGATACAGCAGCTTGGTGCCCACTGCGCCCAAGTCCCCGGTGACAATTTGATCGTAGTCTGCCGGGGTGGTGGCGCTGTCCTCCAACAGGTCATGAATGGTACGGGCAGCCGCCGGCGCCATAGCTGCGCCCATATTACCGGCATCCGTAATGCCATAATCGGTAATGGTGCCAATATGCACCGCCCGTATACGCACGCCTTCACCCTTGCTCTCCAGCACTGCACTGCCGGCGCCGGTCACCGTCCACTGAGCACTGGGCGGACGCTGACCGCCATACTCCAGAGGAAAGCGGAATTGCCGCTCGCTGGAGCAAAAATGGCTGGAGGTTCCTGCCACACAGCACTTGGCCCCGGCATCAATCAGCATAGCACCCACACCCAAGGACAATGCCATGGTGGAACATGCGCCATACAGTCCAATGGCAGGAATGTCCAAATCCTTAATGGCAAAAGCAGAGCCCATACATTGATCCAGCAGGTCGCCGCTTAGGATAAAATCCACATCGGACGGACTTTTGCCCGCTGCCGACAGCGCCCGCAAAATGGCATCCCGTAGCATGGCGGACTCAGCCAGTTCAAAGGACTGCTGTCCCATGGTCGTATCGGCAAACACCGCGTCAAAGTCTCCGCCCAAGGGGCCTTCCCCCTCTTTTTTACCTGCCACGCCGGCGTGACCGGTGATCACCGGCGGATCTGCAAAGGAGACGGTCTTTCCTTTTTTGTGCATAAAAAAACACCTCGGATATAGTATATCCGAGATGTTGTACTTTATCGCTTAGCCAAGAATTTCTTTTAAGATCTTGGTAACCTCTGCCGCCGGTGCCTTGCCGCGTAACGCGCGCATACACTGGCCGATCAGGAAGTTGAAGGAAGCAGCCTTGCCGCCCTTGTACTCATTGACGGCTTTTTCATTCTGTGCCAGCACATCCTCGACCACCTTGCGAATGGCACCGGTGTCGCTGACCATTTCCATTTGGTTCTGCTTCACATATTCGTCCGGATTCACATTATCTGTAAACACGGCAGCCAGCACTTTCTTAGCGCTGTCCCGGCTGATCTTGTTGCCATTTTGCAGCTGAATGATACGACCCAGAGCGTCCGGGTTAAAGTGCATATCCTCCGGCAGGGTTTGGCTGTCGTTAAGCAGCTTCATCACCTCGCCCATAATCCAGTGGGCGCTGTCCTTGGGATTGCCGGTGATCTCCACCGTGCGTTCAAACAGCCGCACATAAGATACAGAAGAGCAGATCATATCCGTATCATAATCCGTCAAGCCATACTCGCTCTTATACCGAGCCTTTTTGGCCTCCGGCAGTTCCGGCAACTGCTGGCGAATGGTGTCAATGTATTCGTCCGACAATTCGATGGGCGGCAGATCCGGCTCCGGGAAATACTTATAATCCTGGGCGTCCTCCTTGCTGCGCATAGCGTAGCTGGTGCCCTTGGCGTCGTCCCAACGGCGGGTCTCCTGCGTTACGGCACCGCCGTCCTCGATCACCTCGATCTGGCGCTGGGCCTCGCTCTCAATGGCGTTATGAATGGCGCGGAAGGAGTTAATATTTTTCATCTCCGTGCGGGTGCCGTACTCAGTAGCACCCACCGGCATCACAGACACATTTACATCCGCCCGCAGAGAACCCTCCTGCATTTTGCAGTCAGACACACCGCAGAACTGCAAGATGGCCCGCAGCTTTTCCACATACTCTACCGCCTCATCGGCGCAGGCAATATCCGGCTCGGACACAATTTCCAGCAGCGGCACGCCGCAGCGATTGTAGTTCACCAGCGTGCAGTCGCTCCACTCATCGTGCACCAGCTTGCCGGCGTCCTCCTCCATGTGGATCTCCTTGATCCGCACTTTCTTGGTGCCGCCGTTGATTTGGTCCGTGATCTCCACATAGCCATTTTGACAAATGGGCAGATACAACTGGCTAATCTGGTATGCCTTGGGCAAATCGGGATAAAAATAATTCTTACGGTCAAATTTATTGTACCGGGTGATGGTGCAGTTGGTAGCCAAACCGGTGCGCACCGCGTATTCCACCACGCGCTCATTCACCACCGGCAGTGTGCCCGGCATACCGGCGCAAATCTCACAAACATGGCTGTTAGGTTCGCCGCCAAACGCCGTAGAGCAGTTGCAAAAAATCTTGGTTTTGGTGGAAAGTTCCGTATGGACCTCCAAACCGCAAACGGTATTGTATTCCATTACAGCGCCTCCTTTTCCGTTACCGGGGACTGCTTGTGATAGTCGGTCACGCTCTGGAACGCATGACCGGCGCAAAGAATGGTCTCCTCTTCAAAAGGACGACCGATCAGCTGCATACCTACCGGCATACCCTGGGTGTCAAACCCGCAGGGCAGCGCCAGGGAGGGCAAACCGGCAATGTTGATCATAACCGTATAAATATCGCCCAGGTACATAGCCAGCGGGTCGGACAGTCCCTGACCCATCGGCAGCGCCGTAGTGGGTGCCACCGGCCCCAGCAAAAAGTCATAGGCCTTAAAGGCGTCATCAAAGGCCTGACAGATCAGACCCTTGGCCTGCAAGGCTTTCTTATAATAAGCGTCAAAGTAGCCGCTGGAAAGTACAAAGTTGCCCAGCATGATGCGCTTTTTCACTTCCATACCGAAGCCCTCGGAGCGGGACTTAAAGTAAACTTCCCGCAGAGAGTGCGCCTCCGGCGATTTGTAGCCGTATTTCTGTCTCTTATACACATCTCCGAGCCCACGAGACTCCTGAGCATCTCG
>ERZ1027056.1023-NODE-1023-length-10087-cov-12.000897_pt1 | contig 10087 bp, 7 predicted proteins | sample MGYA00519427_ERZ1027056 | MGnify/ENA primary metagenome ERZ1027056 (study PRJEB26926, sample SAMN06164570) | human gut metagenome | biome: ENVO:00009003; feature: ENVO:2100002; material: ENVO:00002003 | host: Homo sapiens | place: USA | collected 2012 ... | reverse complement strand
GCGCAATGCCCAGCGTTTCCCATAGCCAAGAAAGTTCATGTAGGATTTTCATGCGATCATCATCTCCTGTTCGTTAAACTGGAATTTGAATTTCTACAAATTATGACCTCTTAACAGAGGTTACAGGTTATCAATAAAATCCTCCAAACACCTTGCAAATAAAGGATTTTTCGCAGTGTGCTCACCTTATCCCTTTATACGATTTCACAACAATTTATTCTTCCCTCGCTATCTCATAAGGGAAAAATTGAGGGAAGAAAAAACTCGTAACACGACATAACAAATTGTGGTAATCGGGAAACTGTGACATATGTGCGAATATATGATACAGGAGGATTTTATTGTGGACAAGTACATTTACGACAACAGCAACGGCTTATGGTATGAATTACAGGGCGATTATTACATTCCCTGCCTGGTATTACCCACCGAAAAAGAAGAACGACATATCGGCATATGGGGACATCGACATTTACGGAGGTGATCTTAGTATGAGAAAACGGAAGTATTACCTTTACCTCACAGCAGAGGAACGGCGGTATATCTTCAACGCTCTGCTTTCCTACCGTAACAAACGGATTGCACAGGGCAGATATACGGATGCGGTGGATGAGGTTATGATAAAGTTGCAAAAATAGGCTTCGGCGGCAGGGAGAAATCCCTGCCGTTTTCACATAGAATGATTCAGATTTTTGTACTACCTTCTTGAAAAATCAAAGCAAAAGCAGTATAATATTAACGACCGTTCACTTTACTGGCGAAGAAAGGGGGGGATCTATTGCGCACTGTAAACGAAGAAGCTCGCAGGGCAAAGCAAATTGAGATCATGGAAAAATGCTTCGATTGCTATGCGGAGAACGGATTTTCCGCTGTCGGAATAAAAGCTATCGCAAAAGCCTGCGATTGCAGTGTTGCGACACTGTATCTGTATTTTGACAATCTCGATGACCTTATCGTTCAGTCCACCGAATACTGTATGAGCAAGGTGGAAGATGAGTTTATGGCGAAAGCCCCCACGGATGTGGAGGACTTGTGGCGGTTTATCGACGAGATACCCTACTGGACGGCAAAAAACCACGGCAAGAAGTACCGCCTGATGTATCAGGTCTATACCCACCCCAAATACAGGGAATACGGTCAGAAGTTCTTTAAGGGTGTAGATGAACGATATACCGAATACGCCAAGAGCCTGGAGCCAAAGCTCGGTATTCCCTACCAGAAGCTGACACCGCTGATTTTTATTCTGATAAGAGCGTGTGTCCACTTTGCACTGTTTGAGGATGAATATTACTTAAAGAGCCAAATAGAGGTCTTAAAGCAGGCAGCCAACCTGTTTGCAGATAAATACAGCTCGGATTATCCTAATGGAGGTACAACAAAATGAAGAAACGAATACTCAGTATCCTGCTGTGCTGCGTGATGCTGGTGGGACTTCTGCCCACGGCGGCACTGGCGGCAGGACCGGATGTGTGGGACGGAAGCACGAAAGCGCCTTCCGGCAGCGGAAGTGAGAGCGCCCCGTATCTCATTTCCACAGGCGAGGAGCTTGCGTGGCTGGCAACACTCGCCGCCGAAAGGAGCTATTATGTCCAGCTCACGAATGACATCATTCTCAATGACGGCACATTCGATCAGAGCGGCAATTTTACGAAAACAGGCGAAACCGCTGCATCCACCCCGCATGCATGGACCCCGGCCAAAAAGGCCGTCTGGCATATTGACGGCGGTAACCATTACATCTCCGGATTGTACATCAACAGTAATGTTAACGATGATGTCGGACTGTTCAGTAATCTGAGGAGCGGCAGCTATGTCAAAAATCTGACCATCAAAAACAGCTATGTCACAGCGAGCCAATCCGACAAATTCTTCGGCGTCGGCGTTTTTGCCGGTCAGAGTTCTTCCAATTTCACCAACTGCGCCGGTGAAAACAACATCGTCTCAGCCAGTCGCTATGCCACGGGCGGAATCGTCGGCTATTCGAACAGCGGCAGCTTCAACGGCGTTCACACCTCCGGCTCTATCAGCGGGGGCAAGTCCCTTGGCGGCCTGGTTGGCTGGGTCTTCGGCGATACGGTCTTCAAGAACTGCTGGAATGAAGCCCGTGTTTCCGGCGGCAACGCCTCCGGCGGGATCGTGGGCAACGGCGGCAGCCATTCGGATTTATATAACTGCGCAAACCTTGGAAGTGGCGGTATCACCGGCTCCACCGGCAGGACAATCAAAAACTGCTACAATCTCAGCGAGGTTGAAAGCTACGGCGGTGCGGATAAACTCTTAGCCACCCTCAATGACAATCTCTACGAAATGGACGGCATGTCTGACCTCAACAACTGGGTGATGGGGACAGACGGCTATCCGCTCCCCACGGGCGAACGATTCGTTGACACGACTGTATATTACGACGTCTGGCTGGACGGCGTTAGAGTCGGTGATCGCAATCAGAACGATATCCTGAAAAACGGCCTTGCCTCCTATGATAAGAATACAAAGACCCTCTATCTGCACGATGGCCTTGTGGTGACGAATCCCTACAACAAAAGACTGCTCTACACAGAGGGCGATATCAACCTCTGCGTGGACGGCAGCGTGGAGTTCCGTTCTGCCCAGAAGGTTGGCAGCGGCCCGATCGTGATCGACCTGGGCGAAGTCGGAGGGAGCGGCAACCTCAAAATATACGCGCCGACAGGTAAGTCCGCAGCCGTGACGGTGGCCTGCGAACAGTCAGAATATGGGATTGATGTGCGATCTCTTACACTCGACGGCGACGTCTGCCTGACTGTGCGTACAAAGGATACGCCTTGCTTTGCGAATTGTAACACAATTACGCTTTTGTCTTCGGAGGCAGTCCTCGACGCAGAGAACGGCGATGAAGACGGTTGTTCGATGCTGAACAGCGTTTCCAGAGTAATACTACCCAGCACAAATCCTCAGAAGCTCTACGAGGGAATCGGCGCCGAGCTCGATTGCGTGGAGCAGTTTACAACGCAGGACGATAACGGATACGACTGTATGTACCCCCATATCCGCATTGCGCCGGAGGTCTACGCTCTGAGCGACACGCTGCCGAAGAGCCTTACGGTCTCCATGACGGAGGCGAACACAGAGGTCGCGCTTTCCACATGGGCCGCCGGACAGATCCGGACGGGCGACATTACCGCCAGCAACAGCGAGATTACCGTTAGTGATGTGGTTCCGGCAGTAGCGGGCAGCGAAACCAACCAGAGCGGCACGGACGGCAGCTTCACGGTGACGGTCAAGCTGACCAAAAACGGCATCAGCAAAACCACGACCATCCCCGGTACGATCACCGCGACGGCGTACACGGCACCGCCTCACACCCATTGCATCTGCGGCGGCGATACCGATGTGGGCGACCACACCACCCATACTGATGTGATATATCAGCCGTGGGACGGCACTTCTGCCATCGATTATGGTGACGATAATACCGCCTATGTCTGCCTGACGGATAACGTCACGATCCAGAGCAACTTGGAAATAGAAGCGGGAAAGACGCTGTATTTGTGCCTGAACGGCAAGACCTTTGCAAGCAACGGTACCACGAAGATTGAGATGCGGGAGAATTCGCACTTCATCCTCTGCGACTGCGCGGGCGGCGGCACCATCGATGGCGCAGATAGCTGCTGGGGCGGAGCAGGAATTTACCTTCATAACAGTACGATGGATATGTACGGCGGAAAAATTACCGGCGGCCATACTGGAAACGGTGGCGGCGGCGCCATCGCACTGGACGACGTCAACTGTGTCTTTAATATGTACGGCGGCGAAATTTCCGGCAACAAAGCCGATCGCTATGCCGGCGCGATCTTCTTGAATGGTACGCTTCAGAGCAACAAGGGCGGCACTGTGAATCTCTACGGCGGCACGATCAAAAACAATAGTGCCCAACTCGGCGGCGCGATTTATGCGGTCTATGGCGGCACCGTAAATCTCTTCGGCGGCGAAATTTCCGGCAACAAAGCCACTGTCAACGGCGGCGGTGCGATCTGTCTGAACCATAGCGGCGTGCTGAACATGACCGGTGGCAAGATGCAGAATAACACGGCCAAAACAGACGGCGGCGCAGTTAATTTGTACGCCTCCACCTTCACCTTCTCCGACGGCACGATTTCCAACAATTATTCCGCCGAATACGGCGGTGCGGTTTATCTGAGCATTAGCGGTAAGATGAACATGACCGGCGGCGAGATCTGCAATAACACGGCTAAAGAAGAAGGCGGAGCGGTGCATGTGTACGGCGAAAACGCCACCTTCAACTTCTCCGGCGGCAAGATCACCGGGAATGAAGCCGTGGACGGCGGCGCAGTCTATCTGAATCAGGAGAATTCCACCCTGAATATGACCGGCGGCGAAATCTCCGGCAACAAAGCCACCCGCAACGGCGGCGCTGTGTACATGTTCCGGGCGACGTCCACACTCAACCTTTCCGGCGGCACGATCAAAAACAACACTGCCGACAGCAGCGGCGGAGCGGTGTATTTTAACACAACCAGTGACGGCAAAATTCAAGGCATATTGAACATCAGCGGCGATCCCGTGGTAAAGGACAACACCGTGTCCGACAAGGCGAACAACATTTCCCTGAAGAGCGGAAAAACGCTGTCCATTGTTGCCGCTATGACCGACGGAGCGTCCGTTGGTATTACCACTGAGAGCAAAGATTACCCCGTTGTGTTCTCCAATGCGTATGACACGGACTACTCAGGCTATTTCTTCGCGGATGACGAAAATGCCCATGTCAACTATAACAGCGAGAAAAAGCTGGAGCTGGCAGCGGGCGCGCCTCACACCCACAGCTGGGCAACTGCATGGAGCAATGATGAAACCTACCACTGGCACAACTGCACTGCTGAGGGCTGCGACGTGACGGAGAACTCCAGCAAGGACGGCTACGGCACGCACGACTACACCGACGATGCCGACACCGAGTGCAACACCTGTGGCTACAAGCGCACCATCACTCCGAGCCACACCCACAGCTGGGCAACCGCGTGGAGCAAGAACGAAACCCACCATTGGCACGAATGCACTGCCGATGGCTGCGATGTGACCGACAATGCCGAAAAGGACAGTTATGCCGAGCATGCCTACGATCAGGAGATCGCGACCGATGAATACAAGGCGAGCGACGCGACCTGCACGGCAAAGGCGACCTATTATAAGTCCTGCGTCTGCGGCGCAAAGAGTACGGAAACCTTTGAGAGCGGTGAGGTCAACGCAAGCAACCACACCGGTACTCTGAGCGGCTGGCAGACTGACAGCAGCAGCCATTGGAAGGAATATCCCTGCTGCGGCGCAAAGGCTGATGACGTAGCACATACTTTCAAGTGGGTAATAGATAAGGAAGCAACCACTGCTGAAAAAGGCAGCAAACACGAAGAATGTACGGTTTGCGGTTATAAGAAGGCTGCGGTTGAGATTCCGGCAACAGGCAGTTCAACGGGTGAAACAACTCCCGACGAAACCAATCCTGATACCGGCGCAACAACCCCCCCGGCGACCGGCGACAACAGCCATATGGCATTGTGGTTTGCACTTCTCTTTGTGAGCGGAGCAGGCGTAATCGGAACAACTGTTTACGGTAAGAAGAAAAGAGCGAAATAAATTCATATAAGTGTGCTTATCACCCTTACAACAGTCCCTCCTGTCAGGTACAAACTGACAGGAGGGCTTTCTTATGAATAAGTATTTCAAGGATATATGTAATCCCGCAAGGCAAGGGTTCTGCCCTGCGGTGTCGTGTTCGGTGTCAAAGTTATCTTTCTCTGTCTTGGGACTTCTTTCGTGTTCTTTGCTGTTTGCCCTCTGCCTGTAGCTGCCTGAGCCTGTCTCGGACACTTTCTTTTTCAGGCGGTCTTTTGGGCTTTCCTTTCTCCTTAATCTGCCGCTCCCACTCGGCAAGGTCACGGTTGTACTGTTCTACAACAGCCTCCATTTTTCGGTAGGTAGCCATAAATGCCAGCACATCGGGATAACCGTCTGCTTTCAGCGTATCAGGGGTTTTGTCCAGCTTATCAGCGATTTCCCTTTCAGTCTGCTGTATCTGTGTTTCCAACACTTTACGCTCCTTGACCTTAAAGATGCCCTTTGTTTCGGCAAGCTGCTTCTTAAGCTCCGGCAGAACCTTGTCCTGCAAGTGTTTGATTTCTTTTGCCTTATCCTGCAATTTTATCATCAGGTTGCGCATATGACGGAACTCCGCCATATCGATATCCAGTGTAGGCTTTGGCGGCATACTCTGTTCACGGATAAGGTTTTGCAGAAAATCCTTCGCCCTGCTCATGATACTGCGAAACAGGTTGGGTAACCAGCCATTTGCTTTGATGGACTGACTTGCTTTTTGGTGGATCTTCTCTTTCTTGATTTCCAGTATCTTTGTTTCCTCAATCCCCGATATGAGTGCCATATCCGCCGTTTTGTTCCATTCCTGCCTTGCGGCATTGTCGGCTTCAATCTCTGCGGCTTTGGGATTGTTCTTGCCGATTTTCTTGGTCGGCAGATATACGCCGTTTTTGTCAAAAACCTTTAGCTGCTGTTCGGGGTTTGCAATATGGCGGTTGATATGGGCGGTGTAAACCTGCTTGATTTCTTCAAGGAAGGCTTCGCTTTTGAAACGCTCGTCTTTTGTGGTAAAGAGATGGCTTTCGTAAACCTCGCCCTTTTTGATGACTGTACAGCCTTTTCGTATCTGTCCGTCCTCTCCGGTGATTTCTTTCTTGGTGCGTACCCTTTGCCCTGTTTCATCGAAGAAAACACTTCGGGCGGCTACCTTTACATCAGGCTCCGGGAGAAGCTTCCTTTCACTGAAAATCAGATGGATGTGGTAATTGGTCTTTCTCTTGTTATGGTGGAGAGCCGATACACATTCCACGCCGTATCGCTTGCGAAACAGGTCTGTGAAGTCCTTCAGCACCTTGTAGGGGGCAAATTTGGTGTAGAGTTCCGGAAGAGCGATAATCAGCTCCCTTGCTTCGATACACTTTCCCGGTGTGCCGCTTCGCTTAAATTCCTGCTGACTTTCCCTTGCAAGATTACTCCAAAAGGTACTGTCTGCGGTTCGGTAGGTGGCATACAGGTTCTCCTGTTTTGCCTTGCTTGTGATATACGAAATGCGTCCTTTAACATTTGGCAGCTTCGACATCTGAATGAAGCTGTGCCTCGCCATAGTGTCCTTTCTCCCGTATTGGGGCGTTCTCATTTTGCAACGGACTTGTCGGTTGCGGCTGTTCCGACGGCTTTTGACAGCGGGACAGCAATAGAAAATTGCAGTGCAATTTTCTCTGTATCATAGCAGAGGAAGTGCGCCGATGCTGTGATACAGGCTCCCTGCAAGGGCGAAATACCCGGAGTACAAATCGTCAGATTTGTGCGAGGGGTGTATTTCGCTCTCAAACGCCGAGGGCTTTTAGAGAACGGTTATTCAACCTTTCGTACATCTTTTTCACTCCGCAGGTTTCTGCCCTGATTGACGGTCATAAAGTGCTCCAGCGTATCGGCTCGGATGATGGTTTTTCGTCCGACTTTCAGAACAGGCAGCTTGCCCCAGTCCACCAGTTTTCGCATGGTGTTTCTCCCGATGCCCGTACATTCAGCGGCTTCTTCGATGGTAAGTCCCATTTTGGTTGTGCTCATATTCGTTCCTCCTTTGTAGAATACTTGTTTTGCAACTCTGCAATTATCATTATACTTATTTTGCTATCTCTTGTCAACCTGTTTTGCAACCTGTTGTTAAATATTCTTGAGAAAATACGCAAAATATGGTTGCAAACTGAATTCTTTCATGTTATACTAATATTCGTAAGGAGGTGTAAATCTTGAAACAGGAAATTACATTCACCGCAAAACAGGTCGGTGGACGAGTGAAGGAACGAAGATTGGAACTGAATCTCACAATGCCGGAACTCGGAAAACGCATTGGTGTAAACAAATCCACCATCCAGCGATATGAAGCAGACGGTGTTGACCCGAAGCGAACCATGATTATCAACGGTCTTGCCGAGGCACTGCTGACCACTCCCGAATGGCTGACGGGGCTTTCCGATGAAAAGGAATATGACGCTAAAACGCTTTGTCAGCGGGACATTGAAGCACATATCGCAAAATACCTTGACAGTGTGAGTGTTGTTCAGGGAGAGCCGCACCAGCAGCTCCTGACAACATTTCTCGGAAAGATGATAGACCTGTACTCGGTGCTCTGTTACCACTTTGCCGACGCTATGGCAGAGGTTGACCGTGTAGCTGCGGACGAGGGGCTGAAAGAATCGCTGATGCGATATGCCATTGAGTCGGGAGCAATCACAGAAAAGGTCTATCGTAACGAAATGGAAGCACCGATCGAAGATATGAAACGATTTCTTGACGGGATTTTACATATCTACGATGAGGGTCGCACAAAGGTATCTATGGGCGAACTCTTCGGGATAGTGACGGCAGCCGAGGAAAGGCTGGCCGAAAAGAAAAAATCCGTGGCACCTTGACAAATGAAAATGCCGGCTGAAATAACAACCGGCAAGTGACGCTATTTACTTTACGCACACCATATGTCACAGACCCGATTGCCACGGATAGAAAGGAGAATTATATCTATGGCAAAAGGTTCTGTAAGAAAGAAAGGCAAAAAGTGGTACTATCGCTTTTATATCGAAGATGAAAGCGGAAACCGTGTGCAGAAGGAGTTCCCCGGAACAGAAAGCAAGGCGGAAACAGAAGCACTGCTCCGAAAGGCAATGGAGGACTACGAGGAAAAGAAATTCGTTGCGAAAACGGAGAATATTACGGTGGGAACACTGCTGGATATGTGGGTGGAAGAAGAACTGAAGCCAGGTAATCTGAGTAACGGTACGGTGATGGCATATCAGGGGACGGTAAACCGTATCAAGCAGCACCCTATCGGCAACCGAAAACTGAAAAGTGTAACGGCTGACCATTTACAGGCATATATCGACTTTTTCAGTTTCGGTGGCACAAATGCCGACGGCACACAGGCAAAGGCTCTCAGCAAAGGGTACCTGCGATTATTCTCGGCAGTCCTGCAAGGGGCGTTCCGTTTTGCGGTGTTCCCGAAAAGGCTGATTTCCTTTAACCCGATGCAGTATGTAGTGTGGAGGGGCAAAAAGGAAGAATACGAACTGTTCTCAGACGAGGATGGGGATATGACTTCTGCTCCCACAATCAGCCATGAGCAGTATCTGAAGCTGGAAGAATTCTTGAAAAAGAAAGACAATCCGGCTCTACTGCCCATTCAGATTGCCTACTACACGGGACTTCGCATTGGCGAGGTATGCGCTCTTACTTGGCAGGACATCAACCTTAATGAACAATACCTCACGGTACGCCGCAGTATGCGCTACAACGGAGCAAGGCACAAGACAGAGATTGGAGCGACCAAGCGAAAGAAAATACGTACTGTGGACTTCTGTGACACGCTGGCGGCAATCCTTAAGACAGCCAAAGCCGAACAGCACAAAAACCGCTTCCGATACGGAGAACTTTACAGCCTCAACTATTACAGTGAGGTCAAAGAAAAAGACCGTACTTATTACGAGGTTTACAGCCTGCCGAGAACGGAAGAAGTCCCGGAGGGGTACAAGGAAATATCCTTTGTATGCCTTAGACCTGACGGAGCGTTTGAAGCACCGAGTACGGTAGGGATTATGTGCAGGGCGGCAAGGAAAAAGGTTGAGGGATTGGAGGATTTCCACTTCCACCAGCTTCGTCACACATTTACCAGCAATCTGCTCTCAAATGGGGCAGCACCGAAGGATGTGCAGGAGCTTCTCGGACACGCTGATGTCAGTACCACAATGAACATCTACGCTCATGCTACAAGGGAAGCGAAGCGTACTTCCGCAAGGCTGCTGGATAAGGTAGTCGGCGGCGAATAACAAAAAGTTTCCCTTGTTTCGACTTGTAAGGGAAAAAACAAGGGAAAATACATAAGGGTTGAGCATAAAGCGCGAGAAAAGCCTTGAAAATGCAAGGCTTGCAGAGGGTTTAATAGATAAATTTGAATTTATAGTCCTCTCAAAACCAATTTGCTTTTTCTTCTCGAAATACGGGAATA
>ERZ1027056.1012-NODE-1012-length-10196-cov-3.558229_pt1 | contig 10196 bp, 8 predicted proteins | sample MGYA00519427_ERZ1027056 | MGnify/ENA primary metagenome ERZ1027056 (study PRJEB26926, sample SAMN06164570) | human gut metagenome | biome: ENVO:00009003; feature: ENVO:2100002; material: ENVO:00002003 | host: Homo sapiens | place: USA | collected 2012 ... | reverse complement strand
CTTATCGTCGGCAGCGTCAGATGTGTATAAGAGACAGGAATGAAATCAAGAAAGTGGATTATGAACCCACCGATGCATTGGATATGATGCGTGAGCCTACATCCAACTATAAGATGGGAGATACTTATAACTCTCTTTATGCCTATCGTTATGCGGGCTTGACAGCAACCGGTGACCCGTCTGTTTACGATGAAAACGGCAATGTCATTTCCATAGAACAGGTGCGTAATGTGAATGCCGTGGTTTGTGTGGGGCAACTTACTCCGAAATGGAATGGTGCATTGCAGCTCGATTTCCGTTGGAAAGGATTGAATGTGTTTGCCAAAGTCGTTTATTATACCGGCCATGCTCTGCGTGACGATGTGGTAACGCTTTATGATCCATACAATGCTATCGAGGGAGGAGCGATTCACGAAGATATTTCACGCCGTTGGACTCCGGAACATACGGATACCGATATTCCGGCCATGGGACTGCATACCAACGTAGGGGAACGCAACTATCATTGGAAATATGCCGATGTGAATACGGAGAGCGCTTCGTTCATCAAACTGAGGAATATCGGAGTGTCCTACACTTTGCCTCAGGGACTTGTGTCGAAACTGAAAATGAAAGGCATAACAGTGAAGGCTCAGGTGGACAATCTGTGTTATTGGGCTGCCAACAAGCGTGATATTGACCCCGAGGCTTTCAAAGCAAATACCGGAACCCGTACGGACGCTATCATGCCGAGCTATGTTTTAGGGCTTAATGTGAAATTCTAAAAAGAACAAATGATGAGGAATATAATAAGAAATTGGACGGCTTGTATCGGCATGGTCGTAACGTTGGCGGCCTGCGACGACTATTTGGATATTACGCCCAAAGGTAAGGCTTTGCTGAAATCTACCGAAGATTATTTGGGATTGATAGAGGACAGGTCGCCCGAATATGATATGATGAATAGCTGGATTTTGGCCGGTGAGGCCAGTTGGTATAAGGCCGAAGAGTTGAAAAGTTATACCAATCCGTTGAACTCGGTAGCCTATTTCTGGGACGAGTCGTACGATCGTGCCGGAGATATGATAGAGAATGCAGCTTACAATGCATGTTATGACCGTATTACGAAATTCAATGTCGTGGTGGACGGTATCGCCTCGTCCGAGGGAAAGGAAGAAGACAAACGGATGGGAGAAGCTCAGGCACGAGTGTTGAGAGCATACAATTACTTTTTCTTGATAAACACTTTTGCCCGTCCTTATGATCCTGCTACGGCCTATCAGACTCACGGTATCATTGTCAGGGAAAAGATGTTCGAGAGTTTGGAAGATGTGGGGATACAGCAGTCGGTCGGCTATACCTATGATTTTATACAGCGCGACATAGAAGCGGCTATACCAGATTTGCCGCATAAGGCTACAAATTCGTTTCGTCCCGACAAGACTTTCGGATACGCTTTCAAAGCCAAGGTACATTTATTCCGATGGGAGTTCGAACAATGTATAGAAGCATGCGATTCCGCACTTGCGGAGGCCGCCCGGGCCGGGCACGAGTTGTGGGATATGACGGAAGGCTATAATACTTTTGCTCCGATGCTTGTGGCGGCAGGGTACCCCGAAATGGCGATAGACGAACCTCAGTATGCGGGAGTGAACGACTTTGTCGAGAATGTATGGAAAACGAGAATACCTTTTGAGTATGATGCCCCGGAACAACTGTTGTATCAGTTCGGTTCCACTTATACCGATCCTTATCCTATGTACGTGCCCAAGCAAGTGCTGGATCTTTTCCAGAAGGATGCGGATTTGCGCTATCGTTATTGCATCCGTTACAAGGCCGAGCACGAGACGGCTCCGGCGGGTGACAGTAACTTTTCAACGTTGGCTATCAAGTGGAATCCCGGCGGGATGAGATTGTCCGAAGTCTATCTGATGTTGGCTGAATGTTATGCCCGTAAGGGAAACGCGGCAGATCTGTCTAAAGCCATGGGGTATATGGAAACATTGCGTGCCTGCCGTATGGTTCCCGGTCGCTATCAGCCTTTTGCACCGACCGATGCGGAAGAAGCATTACGTTTGGTACGCGAGGAACGTAAACGTGAACTTTTCCTCACTTGTAACGGTTTCTTTGACCTCAGACGTTTTGCTACGGAGTTCAACGAGACGCAGACACGTGTGATTGAAGGGAAAACCTATACCTTGTCTCCTGCGTCTCATTTGCTAACGTATCCGTTCCCATTGAAGGCTATGCAGACGAGTAATTTGATTCAAAATAGTAAATGACGATGGAAAGAAAAAGATTGATAAGCTTAGTCGGCGGTTTATGCCTGACGGTAATAGGGACCGTAGGGGCCAAGGCACAAGAAGTGTATATAACGGTCGAGAATAAAAGTACGGAAGACGTGTTTCTGCAACCGGAAGATACGACGGGGTATCGTAAGGTTCTTCCCGGAACCACCGTAATGAAACCGATCGTGGACGGTGCTTGTTATTATCGCTTTGTGGATGCCAATTCCAATTTCTACTCTTTATACGTGGAACCGGGAGATACATTGGAATTACTGTATGACGGGAAAAAACTTTCTTGGAGCGGTACGAAAGCCCGGGTACAGACTTTTCTGGACGAACATCGTTATATAGGCCGTGCTCCGGAACCTATAAAAACTTATTCTCAAGAGTGGGTGCGTTATAATGAAGAGAAGTTGGAAGAGCTATACGGTCTATTAGACCGCTCCGGTTTGCCTGCAAACTTTGTGGCGGTTCACAAAGAATATCTTCGTTTTGTGTTTCTGAATCTCAGATTGAATGCCCGTACCATGCAAATGTTCGGACATGGAGCCGATGCGGGTCGGGATTATTATGACTTTTTGAGAACGCTTACCTTCGGAGATTCCCTTATTCTTTGCCTGCCCAAATGGTTCTCCGTAATGAAAGACGCTATGGAAGAGATGGAGAAACAAGGCTTTTTGACGGTTTCTGCCACCCATTATCTTCCGATTTATGCGGAGCGCATTACAGACGAGAAGCTACGCTCGAGATTTCTGGTGGAGATGCTGAGATTCACTTTACGTAAGGGATTCTCTGACGATTTCAATGTATATGTAGATGATGTGCGTCCGTTGATTACCGACAGGAAAGCTTTGGACGATTTGGCGGAAATAGAAAAACAGTACCTTACCTTGCGCGAAAAAAACAAAGACTTGCTCAGGGGGATGGAAATGCCGGACTTTACGGCTTATACCCAAGACGGGAAAGCTTATACCTTATCCGACATGAAAGGCAAGGTGGTAGTCATAGATTTTTGGTTCACCGGCTGTATTCCTTGCCGTGCGGAAATGCCTTACTTCGACCGTCTGGCAGAAACATTCAAAGACCGTCCGGTTCAATTCCTGTCCGTTTCGTTGGATACCGGCGACCAATTGATGGCACTGTGGAAAAAGATGGTGTCGGAGAAAGACGGGAAATCACCTGTATTGAATTTGAATCTGCCCGGAGGTTTCCGTTCCGATTTTACGGCAAGAATGAACATCCGTTCTGTTCCCCGCGTGGTATTGGTGGATAAGGATGGGCGTATCGTGGATGCCTATGCGAAACGACCTTCCGATCCGAAGTTGAAATTACAGTTGGAAAAGTTGATGAAATAACGTTCCCTTCTCTTGTTGAGAGGGAACAGCCACGATGCCCGGCCTAAGCTTACTTGGACCGGGCATCGTGGTTTGTCGGATTATTCTTCCGTTTCCGTAGAGTCTGTGGCTACCACCGTGTCCAGGACTTCATCTTTTGTAATTTGATAACTGCCGTCGGGCAAGATGGTGATGGACAACGGGATGTAGATGTCCGAAGCCGGATAGCTGACACTGGTGGCAAAACGCAGGTTGTTGCCGTCCGCTTTATCGAAGGCCATTCCCTCCAAAATGGCGTGGGATATGAATCCTTTTTCCATATAGCTTCTGAAGTGGTTTTTGGTAAAGACTTTATTGAAGATTTCTTTTCCTTCGCGGTTCACGCGCAGCCGGATATAGTTGTCGGCATAGCGCTCGCCGTCGTCCCCCGTCACTAACGGAAGCGTATCGTTTACCTCCCGTACGATGTCGTACATATATCGCGTTTGTCCGACTTTGACTTCTGCGCTGTAATGATAGTCTCTCATTTCCTGCACGGAATTTGTCGTGTCCGGTTTTTCATATTCACTGTATCCGCTGGTGGTTTGCGGGTTATTTCCACCGCAACTGTAGCACAGCAGTACGGTGCATGCCATACATAGGAATTTGAAATGTGTCTGCATTTTCTTCTTTTTCTCAACAGTTTCACAAAGGAACAAAAAAAAGGTGAGTTGGACAAGCCGGTTTATTATATTTTTAGGTCTTCTTTTGTTGCCTGTTATTCCATAAATGTCTATCTTTGAAGCCCCCAAGCATTTGCAATGAAAACAACGTTTTACTTTGTCATAGTTTTGTGCCTGTCTCTTTTGTCGGCTTGTCGCGGGGAAGAGACGAAAGCAGAAGCCGTCCGGGTCGATACGCTCTCTTTGGTTATGCAGGTCAAGGAGTGTGCCCGTCTTTATACGGCCGAATATGAAGTCCATAAATTAGTGTTGAAGGACGACCCTTTGCGGGTGAAAGGAAATCTTTTTCAGCGGGCGTTCGACGTAAAAGTTCCTATCGGCGAACGCAAGGTCATGATACCTCTCGATGTAACCCTGAAAGCTTACATTGACTTCACGGGCTTCGGCGAGAAGAATGTGTTGCGTTCGGGCGACCGTATTGTGGTCACTTTGCCCGACCCACGGGTGGTCGTGACCTCCTCGCGCATCAATCACGATGAAGTGAAGCAATTTGTGTCTTTGACACGTTCGGACTACACTTCTGCAGAGTTGGCCGATTTTACGCGTCAGGGGGAAGACGAGATTCTGGCTTCCGTACCGCAGTTGGGCATTTTGGAGATGGCTCGTGAGAATGCGGCTCACGTGTTGGTGCCGATGTTGACGAGGTTAGGCTATGACGAGCGGAATATAGTGATTTCCTTCCGTAAGGATTTTACGACGGCGGATATGCCGTTGCTGTTGGAACGTGAAGGCCGGACTGAAAAACTGAAATGAAATGGGAAAATGGTTGAGTGCACTGAAGTGGCTGGTCGTGGCCGTCGTATTGGCTGTCTTTATCGGGCTGCTGATAAAATGGAATCGTAAAGGAGGCATATCGGTGGAGGTCGGTTTTGATGACCGTATCGAGCTGACCTCTCAGGAGATACGCCGTATCGAACAAATAGGACAATGGGAATTTTTGTCGGTTCAGTCTGAAGTCGTGGCCGATACGTTACGCAAAGGGTTCTTTACCGACGACCGCTTGGTGGCTGTGTACACCGGAGTTCCCCGCATCGGGATCGACATGAACCGGGTGACAGGAGAATGGGCGCAGGCGCATGGCGATACCGTGACTCTCCGTTTGCCTGCCGTGCATTTGTTGGACAAGAATTTTATCGACGAAGCCCGTACGAAGGTATTTTATGAGAGCGGAAAATGGCCGAACGGCGCACGCCGCGATTTGTACGACCGTGCTTACGGGAAGATGTTGCGTCAATGCCTGACGCCGTCGAATATGCGTCGGGCTGAAGCCAATGCACGCAATCAGTTCACGGCCTTGTTCCGTGCTTTAGGTTTCCATACGGTGGAAATCTATTTTATAAGATAACCCAACTTAATACTAATTCACAATAAATGTTATGAACTTAAATCTTATTAAAATTGTAGGAGTAGCCGTGGGGGTTGCCGGAATGACGGTAGAGACCCGGGCGGCTGAAATGCAGGAGTATGTAGCCGAACGGGACAACACTCAGGTCAGTGTGTGGAAGAGCCATCGGCCCGAAAAACGTTTGTTCACTTCCAAAGCCGTAGAGGAGCAGATACAACGTGCCAAGAAACTGTTGACAAATACGAAATTGGCATGGATGTTTGAGAATTGCTTCCCGAATACGCTGGATACGACCGTCCACTTCGACGGGGCGGACGACACCTTCGTGTACACGGGTGATATCCATGCCATGTGGCTGCGGGATTCCGGTGCGCAAGTGTGGCCCTACGTACAGTTGGCCAATGAGGATCCTGAACTGAAGAAAATGTTGGCCGGAGTGATTCGCCGTCAGTTCAAGTGTATCAATATCGATCCATACGCCAATGCCTTCAATAAGGAGGCGACGGGAAGCTATTGGGCGTCCGACATGACGGATATGAAGCCCGAAGTGTATGAGCGGAAATGGGAAATCGACTCGCTGTGTTATCCCATTCGTCTGGCCTACCATTATTGGAAGGTGACGGGAGATGCCAGTGTCTTCTCCGACGAGTGGCTGCAAGCCGTGGCATACATTCTACAGACGTTCCGGGAACAGCAGCGTAAGGAGGGGAACGGCCCCTATCACTTCCAACGCAAGACGGAGCGTGCGCTCGACACCGTGACCAATAACGGATGGGGCAATCCGGTGAAGCCTGTAGGGTTGATAGCCTCGGCTTTCCGTCCTTCCGACGATGCCACCACGTTTCAGTTTCTGGTGCCTTCCAATTTCTTTGCCGTGACTTCCTTGCGTAAGGCGGCCGAGATATTGACCGAGGTGAATCATGAAAAGACGTTGGCTAAAGAATGTCGTGAATTGGCGGATGAAGTGGAGACCGCCTTGAAGAAATACGCCGTATACGATCATCCCCGTTACGGAAAAGTGTATGCTTTCGAGGTGGACGGTTTCGGCAACCGTTTGCTCATGGACGATGCCAATGTGCCCAGTCTGTTGGCCATGCCCTATCTGGGTGACGTGCCTGCGGACGATCCGGTGTATCAGAATACCCGCAAGCTGATATGGAGCGAGGACAATCCTTATTTCTTTAAGGGGACGGCGGGTGAAGGCATCGGCGGGCCGCATGTCGGTTACGATATGATTTGGCCGATGAGCATCATGATGAAAGCTTTTACGAGCCGTGACGACAAAGAAATCAAAGCCTGTGTGGAAATGTTGGTGAATACAGATGCCGGTACGGGATTCATGCACGAGTCTTTTCATAAGAACGACCCGAAGAACTTTACCCGTGCATGGTTTGCCTGGCAAAACACGTTGTTTGGCGAATTGATATTGAAACTGATCAACGAGGGAAAGGCAGACTTGTTGAACAGTATCGAGACGGATTGACCCGGGAATACGGGATGTCGGTAAGAAAATCCGGTGCGGCGGAAGCTTTCCGCCGCACCGGATTTATTTGTAAGGTACGGGTGTCTGGCCTTTCTACATCGGGTTGTCTTCCGGATCGGCTTCTTCGTCCAGACGGTCTTCCCACAGGTATTTTCGGGTCTCGGCGGCAGCAATGCCCGAAAGTCCGATCAGGGATACGATGTTCGGCAGAGCCATGAGGGCATTGGTCAGGTCGGCAAAGTTCCATACCACGGCCAACTGCGTAATGGCACCGAAGAATACGCCGACGATAAAGACGCCCCGGTAGACTAAGGTCCACCGTTTGCCGCTCAGGTATTCCATGGCCTTTTCACCGTAGTAGCACCATCCTAAGATAGTAGAGAAAGCAAAAGTGACGATGCCGAACGTGAGCAGGGGAGCGCCCAGATAGGGAATCTTGTCGAAAGCCACTTTGGTCAGAGCCGGTCCGTCGGCGTATGAGATGTCGGGATAGGCCAGAATGCTGGATACCAGAACCAGGCCGGTAAGGGCGCAGATGACCACCGTGTCCCAGAATGTGCCGGTGGACGACACCAATGCCTGGCGCACGGGATTGCGGGTCTGCGCGGCAGCCGCCACAATCGGGGCGGAACCCATGCCGCTTTCGTTGCTGAAAAGTCCGCGGGCGATGCCGTAACGGGCGGTCATGATGACGGAACCACCCACAAAACCTCCTCCGGCCGCTTCGGGACGAAAGGCCGATTCCACGATCAGTTTCACCGCGTCCCACACATAGCCGCCATTGACCCACAGAATGTAGCAGCATCCTAAGAAATAAAGTGCGGCCATCAGGGGGACAAACGCGCTACAGACACGTGCGATACCTTTCACGCCGAAAATGACGACCAAAGCCACGCATACGGCTACTGCCGTTCCGGTAAGTGCCTGCGGCACACGGTATGTCTCGTAGCACAGCATGGATATGGCGTTGCTTTGCACCAGATTGCCGATTCCGAACGAGGCGCACACCGTGAAGATGCAGAACAAGACGGCGAGCCATTTCATGCCCATTCCCCGTTCCAAGGCATACATGGGGCCTCCCAGCATTTTGCCTTGCGGGGTACGGATGCGGTATTTGACGGCCAGCAGTCCTTCGGCATACTTGGTCGAGATGCCCAACACGCCGGTCAGCCAGCACCAGAATACGGCGCCCGGTCCTCCTAACGTGATGGCCGTGGCTACGCCTACGATATTCCCCGTGCCGATGGTGGCTGCCAACGCTGTGGCCAACGCGCTGAACTGGCTGACGTCTCCCTGACCTGACTTGTCCGACTGTACCGAGAGCCGGATGGCTTTGAACAGTTTGCGTTGCGGAAAGCGCAGCCGTACGGTTAAAAACAAGTGGGTGCCTAACAGGATAATCACCATGGGCCATCCCCAGAGCCAGTCGCTGCACGACTTGATGAGTGCGCTAAGTGTTTCTGCCATATGGATTATCTTCAGTCGTTGGTCAGTTTACCTCCCTGCCATCCGTACACTTTCGTATGGATTTCGTGGCAGATATGTTCAAAGTCTTTCTCTTCGTCCAAATCGCCGTGCACCATAAGGAGCAGGGGGAGCGGCGGGAGGTCGGCAGCGTAAGGAGGCTGTATATAGGTGCGATGTTCCCACAACCGGAAACCGCAACGGCGGTAAAAGCCGATGCGCCGTGCGGCTATGTCGGTAGTGGGCGGCTCCACTTCCAGCACGATGGGTTGTCCGGCGTGTCGGATGAAAGTGTCGAGGATGCGTCGTCCCCCTCCGCCGCCGCGCAGGGAGGGGCAGGTGGCCAGATGCTCTCCGTAGAGGAATCCGTCCAAAGTCCAATAGTTGAACAGTCCGGCAAACGTCCCGTTTTCCACAACGACCTGAGGGTGGAAAAGCGGATTGTGGTCGGTGTATTGACGTTGTCGGTCCAGGGGGCGTCGTTCTTCGGGCGGGAAAGCGTCCGTCATGAGCCGTTCGGCTTCAGCATAATACGGGTCTGTCGTTTTTACGGGTATAAGTTCCATTCTGTTTGTTTTTTAGATTATAGGTCACAAAAATACAAAGATCGTTTTGTTTTATCCACAAAAAAACGTAATTTTGTTATAAAACGTAAGGAAAAAGAAGAAATGACGGAACTTTTATGGCTGTTCGCCGGTTTGATATGTGGTGCCGGCGTTGTTTTTTTGTGGACGAAGGCGCGTATGTCTTCCCTGCAAACCCTGTTGCAGGTCCGTGAGGAAGAGATGGAAAAACGCCGGAGCGAGATGGAAGAATCGGGTGAACGGCAGTCGCAGGATTTCAAGGAGCGCGAAGAACGCATGGAGAACCATTTGGCAGCGTTACAGGAACGGTGCGAGGCACTGAATCGCGAGAACAAAGGGCTGGCTGCCGACAAGCAGACGTTGGAAAAAGAATTGGTGTTGGTGCGCGAGCAGATGGTGCGTGAGGGCGAAGAGCGCAACCGCCGTTTCAAGGAACAACTGAACCTCATGCAAGAGCAGTTGCAGAACGCTACCCGTGAAATATTGGGACAGCGCACCCGTGAACTTTCGCAGCAGAACACGGTGCAGATGACGGCTATCATAGACCCGCTGAAAGAGACCATCCGGGAAATGCGTACGGCCATGGACAACAGCCGCGACACGCATAATAAGAATACGGCTTCGCTGGAGAAAGCCATCGAGGAAGTGATGAGGCGTACGCGTGAAATCGGGGCTGAGGCCGACAAGCTGGCTTCGGCGTTGCGCAACGAGAACAAGGTGCAAGGGAATTGGGGCGAGTTGATTCTGGACGAGTTGTTGGAAAGCCAGGGGCTGAAGGAAGGTATACATTACGAGAAGCAGGTGACTCTGCGCGACCGTGCAGGTAAAGCCATCCTGAACGAAGAGTCCGGGAAGCGGATGATTCCCGATACCATCCTGCATTACCCCGACGGAAAAGATGCGGTAATCGACTCCAAGGTGTCGCTTACGGCTTTTGTGGACTATCAGAACGCCGAGACGGACCATGCGCGTGCCGAAGCCTTGCAGCGGCATGTCA
>ERZ1027056.999-NODE-999-length-10315-cov-4.347856_pt1 | contig 10315 bp, 18 predicted proteins | sample MGYA00519427_ERZ1027056 | MGnify/ENA primary metagenome ERZ1027056 (study PRJEB26926, sample SAMN06164570) | human gut metagenome | biome: ENVO:00009003; feature: ENVO:2100002; material: ENVO:00002003 | host: Homo sapiens | place: USA | collected 2012 ... | reverse complement strand
AAGACCGGCATTAATAATGCCAGAATTTTAAACAGAAAGGAATAGGAAAAAATGGAATTACAGATTTATAATCCAACAGATGAAAATGCAATCAAAAAGATAGATTGGAATTATGAGGAATTAAAGCAGGAAATAACAACAAGAGCAAATGATTATAAAACTCTTGTATACACAGACGACAACATTAAAGATGCAAAATCAGACAGAGCAAATCTTAACAAATTCATAAAGGTTTTAGATACCAAAAGAAAAGACGTTAAAAAGATGATGCTTGAGCCATATACAGAATTTGAAAGTCAGGTAAAGGAACTAATTGGAATCATTGGAGAAGCAAACAACAACATTGACAGTCAGGTAAAGGCTTATGAGCAGAAAAAGAGAGATGAAAAACTCGTAAAGGTTCAGGAGATTTACGATGGAATATTTGGCGATAGTGATTTGTTATCAATTTTAACATGGGACAGAGTATTTAAGCCGACATATCTTAATGCAACAACAACCCTTAAAAGCATAAAAACTGAAATGACAGAGTTACTTGAAAGAGTAACAAATGAACTTAACATTATTAACAATGATGATGGTGAATATCAGTTTGAAATGAAAGAAGAGTATCTTAAAAACTTCAGTATGACAGATGCTCTGACAGTCAAGCAGAGATTTGAAGAAAATGCGAGAAGAAAAGCTGAATATGAAGCAAAGAGACAGGCAGAAATGGAAGCACGTAAAGAAAGAGAAAGAGCAGAAGCTGAAAGTGTTGCTGATGCTGGAAAGATTCAGACTAATGAAAGTAAAGAAGAGAAAGAAACTGCAGCTACAGAAGCAGTAAAAACAGTAGAAACTTTCACGGAAGAATTGATTGAACTTGACTTTAGAGTAAGAGCAACGGCAAGCCAGCTTGAAGGATTAAAGAATTATTTGAAGAGTAACAATATAGAATTTGGACCAGTGAAATAGGGAGGAAATACGGATGATTAAAATAGAAAATGGAAGTGTACATGTTAAAGGAACCAAATCAGATATATTATCAGATTTATCTTGCATAATATACGGTTTAAAAATTGAAATGGGTATAGATGAAGCAGATTTGAGACATGCAGTAGATATTGCTTTTATGAATGAAAATGAATTAATGGAGTCGTTAGATCATGCATTAGACGAATTAATAGATGTATTAACAAAAAAGTTCGATGATAAGGAGGAAAAGTAAATGGCAGTATCAAATAATTTAGCAAAAAGTCAGCAGAAAACATCATTGACAGCGTATTTATCAAATGACGCAGTAAAGAATCAGATTAACAGCATAGTGGGTGGAAAGAATGGAACAAGATTCATATCATCAATCATAAGTGCAGTTAATGCAAATGCATCACTACAGGAGTGTACAAATGCATCCATATTAAGTGCAGCACTTTTGGGTGAAAGTTTAAATCTATCTCCAAGTCCACAGTTAGGACAGTATTACATGGTTCCTTTCAAAAATAACAATGCAGGTGTTAAGGTTGCACAGTTCCAGCTTGGATATAAAGGCTACATACAGCTGGCAATCAGATCAGGACAATATAAGAAATTAAATGTGCTAGCTATTAAGGAAGGTGAATTGATTAACTTCAATCTTTTAGATGAAGAGATAGAGGTTAAGCTTATAGCTGATGAAGCTGAAAGAGAAAAGGCTGAGACAATTGGTTACTATGCAATGTTTGAATATACAAACGGATTTAAGAAGGCAATGTACTGGTCAAAGGAAAAGATGAAGGCTCATGCAATTAAGTATTCCCAGGGTTATGCTGCAGATGTGAAGAAAGGAACAAAGTGGACATTCTGGAGCAAGGATTTTGACGGAATGGCTTACAAGACAATGTTAAGACAGATTATCAGTAAATGGGGAATCATGAGCATTGAAATGCAGACAGCTCTTGACAGTGACATGGCAGTGATTAATGAGGATGGAACAAAGGATTATGTTGAAATGGATGAAGGAATGATTGTTGAAGGATCTGCAGAGGAAATGGAAAGTGCTAATGCCGGTGAAGGTGAAGAAGTAGCTAAGGAGCAGACGACAGAACAGCCTCAACAGACAACGGCTCAGGCAGTTCAACAGTCATTTTTCCAGTAGGAGGACAAGCCTATGGACATAGTGGATTACATTCCATATGGAAGAAAAAATGCCATAACAAGAACACGGCTAAGGATTGTGACAGGTCTTAATGACAGACAAATACGAAGAATGATTGCAGAAGCAAGAGAAAATACGGTAATTCTTAACATGCAGGATGGTAATGGATATTATAGACCTCTTCCAGAGGAAATAAAGTATGTAAAGGCACACGAAAGACAAGAGTCAGCAAGAATAAAGAGCCAATTTAAAACTTTAAGAGTTGAAAGGAAATTGCTTAGAGAACATTATGGTAACTATTAATTGATATGCCAACATACATATCTGATAACAAATATATATCACGAAATTAATTAACTATGTTTATGTAATTAGCCTGCTACATAAGGTGGCAGGCAGAAAGGAGACAAGGTGGTTAATTCAAAACAAAAAGGAGCACGTTTTGAAAGACAACTTGCAGGACACATCAGAGATTACGGATATAAAGCAAGACGAGGGCAACAGTATTGTGGAGCAAATGGAGATGCGGATGTTGTCGGACTTCCGGGAATACATATTGAAGCAAAACATTGTGAAAAGATGAAACTGTATGACTGGATGGCTCAAGCAAAATCAGATGCAAACAAAAACGAATTGCCAGCAGTTTTTCATAAGAAGAATAATGCTGAAATTCTTGTCACAATGACATTTGATGATTGGATGCAGATATACAGAGAGTATGAAGCAGGAAGACAATATGAAAGGCAGAAACATGGATAATAAGTTTCCAGACTGGAATCCACAATACGGAACAATTCATAAATGTAAGTCAGAAGATTTCAGAACAAGGTATAAAGCAATGAGAAATTCATCAAATAGTTTTATAAAACGTAATGATGTCCGCAGATTTATATTAAAAAAATATGATTACAGATGCTATTTATGTGGATGTAAAGATAATTTGCAAGTGGATCATGTTGTATCGGTATATGCTTATGCTAGAGAACGGATTGAGCCATTAAAAACATTAAATAGCGAAGAGAATCTAGCTGCTATATGTGCTAAATGTAATGCAAGTAAAAAAGTAGAAAGAGAATAGTTATGGCAAAAGTAGGAATAGAGAGTTTCCTATTAGATTGCCACACTAACGATAACATGGCTGAAATTGAAGCAGCTTATGGCATAAAGGGATTTGCTGTAATAGTCAAACTCTGGCAGAAGATATATTCAGATAAGGGGTATTACTGTGAATGGATAGAAAGAAGCCCACTTCTGTTTTTGTCGCAATGGTTCGGTGGGAACAGCGGTGTGGATTTAAATTTAATAAACCAGGTAGTAAGTCATGCCATTAAGATAGGTATTTTTAACGAGAGTATGTTCAATGAATATGCCATTTTAACATCGGAAAGAATACAAAGACAGTATTTTGATGTTGTTAAAAGAAGAACAGAAATCGAAGTCATAGATGAATACCTCTTGGTTAGTGTTGCCAATTTTAAGGGAAATGTAAACATAATTGAAAAAAATGTATGCAGAAATGAGAAAAATGTATGCAGAAATTCAACAAGTAAAGTAAAGGAAAGTAAAGTAAAGAAAAGTAAAGTAAATACGTATTTCGATTCGAAAAAAGTGAATGATGCATTTGCTGCATATCTTGCCATGCGGGAAAGGTCAGCACCAGTACCGGGAAGCAAGATTGTTAATCTCATTGAGCAGCTTAATACTTTTAAAGATAAAGGCTGTAGTGATGATGATCTTATAGAGATTGTTAAAGAAGCAACATCAAAAGGCTGGATGAATTTTTATAAGTCGGACAAAAAGAAGCCGGAGCAGAGCAAAGCAAACTTTACTGAACGAAATTATAGCAAAGATGATATGGAATCACTTGAACGTAAATTATTAATGAGGAGATAGATATGGATATAAACAAAATGACGAGGGAACAGATTGAATACAGAATCAGACAGTTAGATGGCAGGGAAATGTTTCTGATTAGTGCTGATTATATGACAGATGAACAGAGGGAAGAAGTAAGAGCAATTACGCTTGAAAGAGAGCAGTTACAGAAGAGATTGGAAGAGTTAAATGGATGTAAGAGTTAATGAACCTGCAAATTATTGGCATTTAATTAATTTACCGGGAAATAACCAATATGAAATCAGCATAGATGGAAAAGTAAGAAAAACATTCAAGAACGGTAAGAAAAAAATGTTAACACCATTTAGGAGAAAGAACAAAAGAAATTTATTTGTGAAAATCACTATTGATGGTAAATCAAAGGACTACACAGTTTTCAAATTATTGGTTAATACATTTGTCAATGAAATTCCAAAAGGAAAAGTACCATACCATAAGGACTTGAGTATTTGGAACAATCATAGAGACAACATAGGATTCATAACAAGAGAGGAATTAGGGAAACTTACTTCGAGAATGTCAGGCAAAAGAAAACCAGTAATAAAGATAGATGAAGCAGGAAGAATTGTAGAAACATATGTAAGTGTAAGAGAAGCAGGCATTAGAAATAACATGTCTTATCAGACGATAGCAGACAGATGCCATAACAGAATAAAGAAACCATTTGCATTAGATGGATATAACTATCAGTTTGAAGAATAAAAAATAATCGAAAGGAGCGGAACTCTGGCCAGAGTAATGATATATCGGTTCCTGGAGAGAAATGGAATATTTAGAATTTTTAAAAAGCAAAATTGACATAGCAAAAGACAGTGGATTTGAAGTAAAAAGAGAAGATATAAATCCAATATTAAAACCACACCAGAAAGATGCCGTAATGTGGGCAATACGAGGCGGAAGAAGAGCTTTGTTTGAATCATTTGGACTGGGAAAAACAGTTCAGGAAATAGAATTTTGTCACCAGATAATAAAGCATAAAGGCGGAAAAGCATTAATTGTATTACCGCTTGGAGTTAAGCAGGAATTTACACATGATGCAGTAGAGGTATTAGGTTATAAAAAGCCTGAATATGTACGAAGCATGGAAGAGGTTAAAAATGCCAAAAGTGACATTATGATAACCAATTATGAAAGAGTAAGAGATGGAAATATTGAACCTAAATATTTTAAGGCAACATCCTTAGATGAAGCATCAGTTCTCAGAAGTTTTGGAAGCAAGACATATCAGGAGTTTCTGGAAAAGTTTAAAGGAGTTGAATATAAACTTGTTGCAACAGCTACACCATCACCGAACAAATATAAGGAACTTATTCATTACGCAGGATATTTGGAAGTAATGGACACAGGTCAGGCATTAACGAGATTTTTCCAAAGAGACAGTACAAAGGCAAATAATCTGACTTTATATCCTAATCAGGAAGATGAATTCTGGTTGTGGGTAAGCAGCTGGGCATTATTCTGTACAAAGCCTTCAGATTTGAATAGTGAATATTCAGATGAAGGATATGAATTGCCACCATTGCAGGTAAACTGGCATGAATTACCGATAAACTACGGAGATACGGCTGATAAGAATGGACAGATGCAGTTATTTACGGAAGCGGCAGCAGGGTTAAAAGAAGCAGCAGCCGTTAAAAGAGAAAGCATATCTGCAAGAATAGAAAAGATGAAGGAAATAGTAGATGCAAGTCCAAATGATAATTTTATACTGTGGCATGATTTGGAAAGTGAAAGACACGCAATAAAGAAAGCGTTACCGGAAACAGTTGATATATATGGCTCGCAGAATTATGAAATCAGGGAAAAAAGAGTTATAGATTTTTCGGAAGGAAGGACAAGACTGTTTGCAACAAAGAAAGAATTATCAGGTTCAGGTTGTAACTTCCAGAAACATTGTCACAGAGAAATTTTTGTAGGCATAGATTATGAATTTAATGATTTTATTCAGGCAATACACAGATGCTACAGATTCCTTCAAAAAGAGCAGGTAATAATTGACATAATTTACATGGAGAATGAAAAGAGCATTAAAGAGGTTCTGGAAGAAAAGTGGAAAAATCATAATCATATGGTGTCGAAAATGATTGAAATAGTAAAGAAATATGGTCTGAATCAGAACAACAAGGCACAGGGACTTAACAGAAAGATAGGAGTGAAAGCAGTGAAGGTAGAAGGAAAGTATTATACGGCAGTTCATAATGATTGTGTTGAGGAAGTAAGAACCATGAATGATAATTCAGTAGATTTAATTCATACATCAATTCCATTTGGAAACCATTATGAATATTCAGCAAATTATAACGATTTCGGACACAATCAAAATACGAAAAGATTCTTTGAGCAGATGGATTTTCTGACACCTGAATTATTGAGAATATTAAAACCGGGAAGGGTTGCGGCTATTCATGTAAAAGACAGAGTGCTTTTTGGTAATGCAACAGGTACGGGAATGCCAACAATTGAACCTTTCCATGCCGACTGTATAGCTCATTACATAAAACATGGATTTCAGTACTTTGGAATGATAACGGTTGTGACAGATGTTGTAAGGGAAAATAATCAGACATACAGATTAGGTTGGAGTGAACAGTGTAAAGACGGCTCAAAAATGGGAGTGGGATGCCCGGAATATATATTGTTGTTTAGGAAGCTGCCAACAGACAAATCAACAGCTTATGCAGATGAACCGGTTAAAAAGACAAAAGAAGAATATACGAGGGCACAATGGCAGATAGATGCACACGGATACTGGAGAAGTTCAGGAGACAGACTTGTAACAAAGAAAGAATTATTGGAAGCAGACATTAAGAATTTACAGAAGGTATATCGCAAATATTCAAGAGAAAATATTTACAACTATGAAGAACATGTAAAACTTGCAGAACAGCTTGATAAAGAAGGAAGACTTCCGGCTATATTTATGGTAGTAGCTCCCGGTTCATGGAACAACCTTGAAGTGTGGGATGATATAAACAGAATGAAAACACTCAATACACAGCAGTCGAGAAGGAGAAAGCAAATGCATGTGTGTCCTTTACAGATAGACATCGTTGAAAGGATTATAAACAGATATTCAAATAAAGGGGATTTGGTTCTGGATCCATTTGGCGGACTTATGACAGTTCCAATGACTGCGGTAAAAATGAAAAGAAGAGGATACGGAATAGAATTAAATGAAGATTATTTCAGGGATGGCGTCGGATATTTGCAACAGGCTGAAGAGGAAAGAGAGACACCTACATTATTTGATTACTTAGGAATAGATGGAGGTGAACAATAGTGACAATAAAAGAATTGGTGGAATTAAATTTCTGCATTGCTGAAATAGAAGTTGAGGTTAGGTCAAACGGCAGACTTAAAGCCAAATATTACATAGGAGATGGAGCATGGAGAGATGCGAAACTGCGCGAACATGAAGCACATCAGGATTATAAAGTTGAGTTTATAGCAGAAAAGATAAACAGATTTGAAAATGACCATGTATACCACGATGTTATATTAAAGAACATTCCAAAGAAAATATTAAAAATGGAAGTATATGCATGGCAGATGACCAGAAAACATTGGCATCCGACTAATTCAGATTCATTTGAAGCAATAGAGATTACCGTAGAAGTACCGGAAAACTACGAATTACCGCCAATGCAGGAAAATAAGGAACTTGAAGGACAGATGAATATAAATGATGTGTTTGATAGTGAAGGGAGACTTAAATGGCAAGGATGAATAAAGAAGAGCAGGCAAGACGTGAAGGAATGGCTTATGCCTTTAAGATTGCTAAAGAAAGAGGAATTGATGGACTGGAAAAGGAATTACGATTAAGAAACATTACAAAACTTCCAGTTGCTATCAAAGAAAAAGATGTTGAAGAATGGTGTGATGGAATGAAAAATCAGACAGTAGACAGCGTGGGAATCCTGGCAATGGTATCTTTAAGGGATGGATTTGGATTTGGTAAAAAAAGACTGTTAGAGTTTAGAGAAATATTCAACAATAAAACAGAATGTATTATGAATCCTGATTGGAGCTGCTGGGATGATCAGATAGCAATTTTAAAAGAAGAATGTGGTATTGATACATTCATAAGACAGAATGAATAGATGTTAAGAAATGTTAAGGAGTGAGAGAAATGTTAAATATCGAAAAGTATAAAGAAGAATTGGAGAATATTGGAGTGCTTAACCCTGATGAACTGGCAGTTATAGATGGAAAGCCATGTATGTGTCAGGAAACTGAGTGTAATATGTGCGAGTTGCATAGCGTAGAAAGCTGTTGTGTTGATAGAACAGATAATTGGCTATTTTCAGAATACAAAGAACCAGAAGTTGACTGGTCGAAAGTCAAGGTTGATACTCCGATTTTGGTTAGAGATGATGAAGGTGGAAAATGGATTAAAAGATATTTTGCTAGATTTAAATACGGAGAAGTCTATGCGTGGTTAAGTGGCGCTACATCTTGGACAGCTAATGGTAATATGAATTTTTGGAAATACGCAAAGTTAGCAGAAAGTGAGGAATAGATTATGAGCAGAGAAATAGAGCAGATTTTAAAAAATCAAGTAGTGATAATGGGAATGTTACAAGACTTACAAGACGAACTTGAACCAATACAGAACATAGAAGACACACATCAGTTGTTAGTTGATAATAACAATGGCTGGATTCCATGCAGTGAGAGATTGCCTGAAACTTTTGAACCAAAAGCAAAAGCATATTTAACCACTAATGAAGATGGAATGATAGGAGTGTCATATTATCATCATGGTTGGTCAAATGGCTATGAAAGTGTATTCGATGTGATTGCATGGCAACCACTACCAGAACCATACAGAGAGGAGCAGGAAGATGAATAGGAAAGCGACAACAATGTTTCTAACTGATTTATTAGAAGAGAGTTTGCAGGACAGAAAATATTATGCCAAAGAGGTTACGCTAGATTATGGAACAGCTCATCCGAAAAGAGTTGATTTAATACAATTTATTCCAGCAGGTGTTACTTGTGTGAGTGATATTGAGAAAGGAGAATTTATTTGTTATGAAATTAAATCGTGTGTGAATGATGTATATAGCGGTAATGGATTAAGATTTTATGGAGAACAGAACTATATAGTTACAACAATGGAAACGTACAAGGAATTAATGGACGATTTAAGAGAGGATAAGTTTTGGAAGTATCTTAAAGAAAATTATCCAGAAAGTAACAATAACGTGGGGATTATGGTGCCAATACCTACTCATATTAACTTAAAAGATGTGCAAGAAATATATGAAGAATTTAAAAATCCAACACCTCTGGAAGCAGATACGAGTTGGAAATTATATAAAATAATACCAAGCATACAGTCATCAAGAAAACGTTCAATGAACGAATTGTTATTCTGTATGTTGCGTTCTAAACATAGAAATTAGCAAAGAAGGAGAGTGATTAGGGATGCGATTAATAGATGCGGATAAGTTAATTGAAGTATTACACGAATCGCTAGAAGGCGATTGCGATTTAAGAGAAGATTATGAATTTATGGGAATAGATGAGTTTATTAAGAATCAACCAACAGCCTATGATATAGAACATAAATGTAAAGATTGTGCAGGATGTACTCAGTGGAAGTGTGATACAGCCAATGTAATACAGGAATATAAAGAAAATTTTGTAAAACAATTGGAAATTATGAAACAAGAACATAAAACTAAAATGCAAAAGGAAGAAAATGAAACAGATTTCTATTCGGATTACATTGTGTCAGAAGAACATGGATATATCATGGGATTGCAGGAAGCAATAGAAATAGTAAAAGGCGGTGAAGATGAATGATTAAATTAATGGTTTTATTTATGGCGGCTGTTGGGATTGCGGCATTCGCAAAAAATATACTAATAAGTTTAGAAACATTGAAAGAATGGTTCGACGAATGGAGACTTCGTGAATGTAAATTTAAAGTTTTGTGTAAACCACATATATACAATATTAATGCAATATTAGGTGGCAAAATTATGTATATTGAATGTGCAAAGTGTAAAAAAAGAGAAAGGATAATCTTAAATGAAGGAATAATTTTGAAATGGAGAAAGAAGGCGATACAGAATGATTAAATTAATAATCGTAGCTGTTACAGTAATTGTGGTATCTGGAATATATTCACTATGTATTATGAGCTCCAGAGACGACAGGAGAAGGGAACGTGACGCAAGAAGCTGGGACGAGGATTAGGTACATACGATTAATGGTGACTTGGACATTGACAATTGAATATTGGTAGTTGGAATGGTATAATTTTCCTATTACGAAAGACTAGGGGAAATTTATATG
>ERZ1027056.983-NODE-983-length-10409-cov-3.699343_pt1 | contig 10409 bp, 7 predicted proteins | sample MGYA00519427_ERZ1027056 | MGnify/ENA primary metagenome ERZ1027056 (study PRJEB26926, sample SAMN06164570) | human gut metagenome | biome: ENVO:00009003; feature: ENVO:2100002; material: ENVO:00002003 | host: Homo sapiens | place: USA | collected 2012 ... | reverse complement strand
CTCTTGGATCGTTTCGTCTTTCAGATAATCGGTATTGCCTGTTATCAGCCGTTTCAATTGCTGGATGAATCGTTCTCCGACATCTGTGACCGTGGAACGGAATGCGTCGCGTGTGTTGGAATACTGCACGCTCAGTTCCGGATATAATTTTTGCAGATTCCCGTACACGACAAAGGCGGCATATTGTATGCGCTGCTGAAGATTGTTGAAGTCAAACAGTTCACATATCAGTTCCGTGAAATAAAGTTGCTGTGCGGCCTGCATTTGCTCTTCACGCGGCTGGCGACTGTCGACCGATGAAGTGAATTCCTGTATCCGGTAATCATTGATCATGGCGTTGCGGGTGATCTGACTGCTCAACACAAGACCTTCCAACGTTTTGCAACGGCTGAGTGCGACATATACCTGTCCGTGCGAAAAAGCGGCAGAAGCATCAATGATGGCATGCTCGAAAGTCAATCCCTGGCTCTTGTGTATGGTGATCGCCCAAGCTGTTTTTAACGGATATTGACTGAAGGTGCCGGTAATGGTTTCGGTGATTTCCTTTGTTTCGGGATCAATCGTGTATTTCACATTGTTCCAGATTTCCTTTTCGACGACGATCTCGTTTCCTTCTCGGTCGACTACGGTTATCTTGTTGGGGTTGATAAATACGATCTTTCCGATCTTCCCGTTATAATATCGTTTTTCGGAAGACGAATCGTTTTTGACGAACATGACTTGCGCGCCGCATTTCAAGATTAACTTGTCGTCGGTCGGATAAGAATATTCGGGAAAGTCGTTATTGATCTCAGCTGAAAAAGTGTAAGGCTGTCCGGGAAGTTCCGCCAGTTTTTTATCATTAATGTAGTCTACATTGTCTCTCCGGGTGGCAAGGGTGATGTACATATCTTCCTCGTCCCGGCCTTCAATTACGCAGGACCATTCCGGGCTGACCAGCGTCTTTGCCGCGCCGTTCCACTGCGCCTCGTAGGCGTCCACCAGTTCGTCCAGCGGGGCCATTTCATAGCGGGCGGTGAAATCTTCCGACTTGACCCTGATCCATGTTTCGTCCTTCGTCCAGCGCACCATCTCATAGGGCACCTGCTGCACGTCCAGCATATAGCGGATGTAGCCGCCCAGAATGCGCCCGTCGTTTTCGTCCATTTCGTGAGGGACGCCAAGGAAGCTGCGCAGTCCTTCTTTGGCGAAGGGGTCGATGAACTGGTTCTTGCCCGCTGTGGCGAAAACGATGCGGAATACCCGCAGGAACTCGTCCTCGTCGGGAGCCATGTCCTTAATGGCCATCATGGGGAATTGGATCGACCAGACCCAGCCCATCTGCGCGACCCAGTGGTACGCCTTTTCCAGCGACGTTTCCTCGCCGAAATTCTGGGTGTACTGACCGTTGCGCAGGCACTGACCTTCCTTGACCATGCGTTCCCGGGGCGTGTCGTGAATGGGGTCAACCGGCTGCTGCATATGCTCCAGCCAGTCCTGCTTGGGCAGGTTGTAGACGTCCCGGCGCTCCGCGACCACGCGGCAGTGCTTATTGCCGCAGCCCCGGGCCTGACACATATTCAGCGCTACTTCATTCTCCGTGCCGTTGGAGGACGCAAGGTCGAAGTTGGCGGTGAACATACTGGTGGTCATGTTGCAAAGCTCGCTGCCCACGATGTCCCAGGGGCAGGTATCCAGCTCCTTTTCCACCCGGTTCCGGGTGAACTGCACGACGCGCCCCGCCATGTTCTCCCACTCGTCGCCGGAGTCGCCGGTGATGCCGCCCAGCCAGCTGGACTTTTCACACAGCTCCGGGATGTTGAAGGCTTCATAGAGCGAAGCGTTGACGTAGTCCTTCTGTTCCTCCGGTGTTCCCGCGACGGCCATATTCATCATATTGGCAATGTCGCAGATGGCGGCGGTGCGTTTTTCCCAGCTTGGCTCGAAAATCCGCATGACCTGAAAGAGGTTAGCCGTCATGGCGGCGATCTGACGGTTCAGCTGCCGGTAGGCTTCCCCCTCCGTGATGAGCTTGCCCCAGGCGGTGGCGAAGCATTTTCTGGAATCCAGTTTTTCTTTCAGCATGGTGTTCCTCCTATCCTGTATTGCTGTGGATTCATTATAATGGAAAAGCGCTCAGCCGGATATTCTACAAAAGGCCGGATTTTGGGCGGGCACGGCCATACATTTTGTATTCCTGCAAACCATACAATTTATAGGTGCAGTATTTGTGAATTTTTCCTATAAAGCAGGCATCTCCCATACAAAATGTATGGGAGATGCCTTGACAGCTGTACGAGGAGAAATTATAATATTTTCAGAAGAATTCAGGAGGGCGGAAGGCATGAAACTGTGCGCGGATATTCTCTATTGGCGTCTGAAAGAAAAGCTGACAACGGTCACCCAGCGGGGCAAAGGGGGCAGCGCGCTTACCCTGAACCGGCCGGAATTCTATCTGGATCGGTCTCAGTCCTTTGAGAAGAACCGGGTGTACGTATGCTCTGCCGATCATCTGCCCCAAAGTCCGAAGCTGGGGGAAAATGTGTGCCTGATCTGTCTGGGGCAGCACTGGAACCTCAGCGCCTATTATGACCGGTGCAGCGTCATTCTGGTGGAGGGAAACTGGGATATTTTCCGGGTGTTCAATCTGGTGCAGGAAATTTTCAACCGGTACGACAGCTGGGAAGATCAGCTCTGGACGATCCTGCGCCACGGCGGGAATCTCCCGCAGATGCTGGAGGCCAGCAGGGGAATTTTTGAAAATCCCATGCTGCTGATTGGTTCCGATTTCCGGTATCTTGGCGTTACGGAGGAAGATTATCTGCGAAACAAGCTGGGATTGCAGCTGGATACCCAGTCCTTCGACGTGGAGAAAATGGCGACCTTCCTGTCCCTGCATGATATGTCCACCCACGTCCGGGAGCCGCTTCTTTTGGATTTGCAAGGCAAGCGCACCCTTTCCGTCAATATTTTCGATCAGGAGGAATATCTGGGCTGCCTGACCGTCTTTGAAGGCTCCCGGGAGTTCCGGGACTCGGATAAAACGCTGGCGGTTTTCTTTTCCAAGCTTCTGCGGCAGGCGGTTCAGCAGAATCCCGTTCTGGCCAGCACCCGCACTGCGGTACGCCGGGCGCTGCGCAGTGTCATTTCCGGGCAGAGCATTGATTTTGAGTACCGCCGCGCCCTGAGCGTGGAAAGCGGGAAGCACGATTGGGTCTGCGTGAAGCTGATCCCCAAGTCCGGCAGCACCTATCTTCCGGGGGCGTATCTCTCCGCCGCGCTGGAGGAACGGCATCCCGGAGCCATTGCCTTTGAGTTTGTGGATTCCGTCGCCGCGTTTCTTTCCATCGATCAGGCGAAGAAGGAGACGCTGGACGCGCTGCTTCCGGTGCTGGAAAAGCTGGGGGTCGTCTGCGGCGTTTCTTCGCCCTTTACCAACCTGTACGACGCGAACCACGCATGGTTTCAGGCTTCCGCCGCCCTGCAAAACGGGCTTTCTCAGGGCGGCACCATATTCCGTTTTCAGGACTATCTGCTGCCCCAGCTTCTCAGCGGCGCTCTGGCAGGCAGGCCGACATGGGTGTACTACACGGAGGGGCTGAAACGGCTGAAGGAGCATGACGACAATTCTCAGGTGTCGTATCTGCATACCCTGCGGGTGTATCTGGACAATAACCTCTCCGTTACGAAAACCGCGTCGGTGCTGTTCCTGCACCGCTCTACGCTGCTTGACAGGTTGGCGCATATCACCGCCATGCTGGGCAGCGACCTGAAAGACCCGGATTACTGCCTGACATTGGGAATTATTCTCAGGGCGGAATTGGAGCAGAAGCGGACGGAACAGGGCGCGCCGGCGTGAATCACGCTTGAATGTGTTGACACCATGGGAAAGAAAGGGTAGAATGGTAGCACGCTTTCCAAAATGCACTTTGTGAGGAACGAATATGAATGCACCGGTTGACGTGACAAATATCCGAATCGAAACCGACCGCCTTATCCTGCGCGCTTGGCGGGAGACGGACTTGGCGGACCTTTACGAATATGCCAGCGTGGAGGGTGTCGGGGAGATGGCCGGGTGGAATCACCACCAGTCTATGGAAGAATCCCGGCGGATACTTGACTTTTTTATCAGCGGAAAGAAGACCTTTGCGCTGGAGCTGAAGGAAAACGGAAAAGTGATCGGTTCTCTGGGCTTGGAACCCCGGGACGAGGACGCGGGGCTGCCGGAAGAATTACAGGGGCGCGAGATCGGCTACGTCCTCAGCAGGGATTACTGGGGCAGGGGACTGATGCCGGAGGCGGTGAAGGCCGTGATCGACTACTGCTTCCAAGAGCTGTCTTTCGACTATCTGACCTGCGGCCATTTTGACAGAAATGACCGCTCCCGCCGGGTGGTGGAAAAGTGCGGCTTCCGGTTCCTGAAAAATGTGGTCACGCCCACCGCACGGGGTGTTGACGAGCCGGGGAAGATGTACGTCCTGTACAACCCGATGAAACCTATCGACAAGGAGAAACAGCCATGTTTGAACTGAAAAAAACCGAGGGCAAAGCCCGCCGGGGAGAATTCACCTGTGCCCACGGCACCGTCCAGACGCCGGTGTTCATGAACGTCGGCACGCAGGGCGCGATTAAAGGCGCGCTGAGCGCCAAGGATTTGAAAGACATCGGGTGTCAGGTGGAGCTGTCCAATACCTACCATCTGCATCTGCGTCCCACGGACACGGTGGTGCGCCAGATGGGGGGACTGCATAAGTTCATGACCTGGGACGGCCCCATTCTGACGGATTCCGGCGGATTTCAGGTGTTCAGTCTGGCTTCCCTGCGGAAAATCAAGGAGGAGGGCGTGTATTTTGCCTCCCACATCGACGGCCACAAGATTTTCATGGGGCCGGAGGAGAGTATGCAGATCCAGTCCAATCTGGGCAGCGACATGTGTATGGCCTTTGACGAGTGCATTGAAAACCCCTCGCCCCGGGACTATGTTCAGAAAAGCGTGGACAGAACCTACCGCTGGCTGGTGCGCTGCAAGGCGGAAAATGCCCGTCTGAACGCCCTGCCGGACACGGTGAACTCCCAGCAGATGCTCTGGGGCATCAATCAGGGCGGCACGTATACGGACATCCGGGTGGATCACATGAAACGCATTGCCGAGCTTGACCTCCCCGGCTACGCCATCGGCGGCCTTGCGGTGGGGGAGACCACGCAGGAGATGTACGACATCATCGAGGCCGTGGAGGAGCACATGCCGGTGGACAAGACCCGCTACCTCATGGGCGTGGGGACGCCCAGCAACATCATCGAGGCGGTCGCCCGGGGCGTGGATTTCTTTGACTGCGTCATGCCCGCGCGGAATGCCCGCCATGCCCGGCTGTTCACATGGGAGGGCGCGATCAACCTGAAAAACGCCAAGTATATCACCGACGACAGCCCCATCGATCCCCACTGCGACTGCCCGGTCTGCCGCCGCTATTCCCGCGCCTATATCCGCCATCTGTTCGTGGCGGAGGAAATGCTGGCAATGCGCCTGTCCGTCATGCACAATCTGTATTTTTACAACAAGCTGATGGAGAAGATCCGTCAGGCGCTGGACGAGGGACGCTTTGAAGACTTCCGCCGGGAGTATTCGGAGAAGCTGGGCAGAAGAATATAAAAATATTAAGAACCACTTAAAAGCCCCCTTGCAATTTACGCAATTAATGGTATAATGAACAGGAAATAACACAAAAGGAGTTTTCCCAATGAATGTTTTGACTGGAACCACCTCTGCCGGTATGGGCAGCACCGTCATCATGCTGGTGCTGATGATCGCGATTTTCTACTTCATGCTGATCCGTCCTGAGAACAAGCGGAAAAAAGAGGCCGAGCAGATGCGCGGCGCCGTGAAGAAGGGCGATAAGATCGTCACCATCGGCGGAATTGTGGGCGTTGTTGTGGACGTGAAGGAAAGCCGCATCGTCGTCGAGACCAGCGCCGATCAGGTACGTATCGAGCTGGAGAAGTGGGCGATTTCCTCCAACGAGACCGCTACGGAGGCCGCCAAGGCGGAGGCCAAGAAGGCGCAGGAAGCCAAGGCAAAGGCCAAGGCCGCAAAGAAAGCCGACAAGGCGAAGAAGGACTGATTGCTGGTCGTTCCAAAGTCTTTGAGAAGTTGAAAATCCGCCCGATGCCATTGGCATCGGGCGGATTTTATATGCCAAATAGTACAAAAACAGCTCATGGAGCGTATCGGTACAACCCCTTTACATAGTATCTTGGAACGGAAACGACTCCGGGAATTCTCCCGGAGCCGTTCTTTCGTATTTACGGAATCTGAACGCCGAAAGCCTGCATTTCCCGGCGAAGCTCGTCTGCGTCGCCGTGGAAGACGATGCCCGGCATACCGGTGCGCTCGGCACCTTCGATGTTCTGAGCGGAATCGTCGATAAACAGACATTCCTGAGGAACAAGATGGAATGTTTCGTACAGAAAATCGTAGATTTCTGCACAGGGCTTGACCAGCTTGACATCGGCGGAAATAAGCGTTCCGTCAAAATACTGACTGCCGGGAACCCGCGGCCAGTATTCATGCTGGCGGTAGCTGGCGTTGGACAGCAGATATACGCCGTATCCCGCCTTTTTCAGGTCGCTTACCAGCTGCTCCATACCGGCGACGGGGAGGATGGGACGATCCCACCGGTCAACCAGCAGGTGCGCCTTCTCGTGAAGCCGCTGGGGAAGACGGCGGCACATGCTCTCGGCTGCTTCGGCCTCGGTCATGGAGCCGCGATCCATCTTCGCCCATTCCAGCGAGAGGTAGACGTTGTTCAGCAGCAGCTTTCTGTCCGCGCCCTGAACGCCCACGGCATCCAGAAAATAGTCCCGGTCAAAGCGCAGCAGAACGTTGCCCATGTCGAAAATAACGTTTTTGATCATCAGACGATCTTAACCTTTCCCTTGGTAGCCCGGAACACGATGACCAGCGAAACAATCGTCGTCAGGGTCAGGATAGTTGCCAGAGCCGCGGCGGTGCCGTCGCTCATGCGGACGACTTCCTGATAAATGGCAACGGCGATGGTGGATGTCTTGCCGGAATAGAGCATGATGGAGCTGCTCAGCTCGTTGATGCAGGTGATCCAGCTGAGGACCGCGCCGGACATAATGCCGGGCAGCATCATCCGCGCCGTGACCGTGAAGAAGGTCTTCATAGGCGATACGCCCAGATTGATGGACGCTTCCTCAACGAACGGGTCCATCTGATACAGGAACGCACTGCCCGACCGGACGGTGTAGGGGAGCTTCCGGATGACGTAGGAGATAATCATGATGGCGGCAGTGCCGACCAGAATCAGAGGCTTGCGGTTGAACGCCACGATCAGGCCGATACCCAGAACGGAACCGGGGATGACGTAGGGGAACATGATCAGCGTGTCGATCAGGCTGGCGATCTTGCCCTTCTTCCGGACGAGAACATAGGACACCAGAATGCCGATGAAGATGATGAACACGATGGCCACGATGGAGAACACATAGGTATTGCGGATGTTCCGGCCAAGGCGGGACATGATGGTGCGGTAGTTGTTCAGGTTGACGCCCTTGATGACGCCGGAGAAGCTCCGCTCAATGAAGGACTGGCACACCACAACGATCTGAGGCAGGAATGCAAGACAAACCACAATGTAGATGGGCAGGGAAGCGAGGAAGCGCTTGAACCCGTGGAGCTTGGTCTCCTGAGGGGGACGCAGAGAACTCATGGTGTAATTCCGCTTGTCCACCACCAGCTTCTGGAAGCTCAGCATGACCAGCGAGCAGAACACGATGATGACGGACAGCGCCGAAGCCATATAGGGGTCGGTGGCACTTTCGGACATATACTCGTTGTACACGAGAACCGGCAGCACGGTATAACCCTCGCCCAGCAGCATGGGGGTGCCGAAGTCAGCCAGACAGGTCATGAATACCATGATGCAACCTGCCAGAATGGAGGGCAGAATAACGGGCAGTGTCACCGTCCAGATGCGCCGGATTTTGTTCATGCCCAGATTCTCGGAGGCTTCCTCCAAGGAACTGTCGATGCTGTTCATGGCGCCGGAGGTGTACAGGTAGATGTAGGGGAACAGGTGCAGGGTAAACACGAAGATAATACCGCCGCGACCATAAATTGTAGGCGCGGTCATGCCGATCTGCGCCAGCGCCCGTGCTACCAGACCGTTACGGCCCAGCAGGATGATCCAGGAATAAGCGCCGATGAAGGGAGGGCTCATCAGGCTCATGATGATGAAGATGTGCAGAATTTTCTTGCCCGGAATGTTGTAGCGGGTGATCAGATAAGCGACGGGAACGCCCACCAGTGTCGTGGTAAGTACCGTGGAGAAGCACACGACCATGGAGCGAAGCAGCGTCTGATAATAGTAGGGCTTGGTGAAGAAACGCTTGAAGTTGTACAGCGTGATGCCCTCTACCTTGCTGGAAAACACGCTCTTCGTGATGATGGTGTAGAAGGGGTAGACAATGAACAGGCACATTGCCAGAATCACGAACAGCTTTGTGAAGAACCAGAAATCCGGTTTCCAGCGGGAATTAAGCCGTTTGTTCACAGGCTGAGCACCTCCTCGCTCTTGTCGTACAGACTGATGCGCATGGGGTCAAAGCTCAGGTGAACCTGCTCGCCGTCGCTGTGGATCTCGGTGGTGTCCTTGGTGTACTCGTTGACGATCAGGTTCTGGCCGTCGTTCAGCTGCACCTCGTACTCGATGAAATCGCCAAGGAAGGTGGAGAACAGGATGGTGCCGGGCATACCGCTCTCGGAGAAGAAAAGCTGCTCGGGACGGGCGGAAATTTTGCCGCTTCCTGTGTAGGCGCGGGAGACGGGGACGGTGATGTCCAGCTCGCCCTTGATGCTCACGGCGGCGTTTCCGGGAGCGGGGGCGTTCACCTCGCAGTCAAGGAAGTTGCTCACGCCGATGAAGCCCGCGACAAAGGGATTCTGGGGCTTGGCGTAGATGTCACGGGGGGTGCCGATCTGCATGATGTGGCCGTCCTTCATGACGGCGATCCGGTCGGAGATGGCGAGGGCTTCCTCCTGATCGTGGGTGACGTAGATGGTGGTGATGCCCAGACGACGCTGCAGCTTCTTGATGACGGAGCGCATCTGCACTCTCAGCTTGGCATCCAGATTACTCAGAGGCTCGTCCATCAGCAGAACACTTGGCTCGATAACAAAAGCTCTGGCCAGAGCCACACGCTGCTGCTGACCGCCGGACAGTTCGTTGGGCTTCCGGTCTGCCAGGTGGGAGATCTGCACCAGCTCCAGCGCCTCGTCAACCTTGGGCTTGATCTCCTTGGCGGCCATCTTCCGCGCCTTGAGACCGTAGGCTACGTTCTCCCGGACGGTCAGGTGGGGGAAGATGGCGTAGTTCTGGAAGACCATGCCAATGTCACGCTTGTGGGCGGGAACATCGTTGATCCGCTTTTCGCCAAAGTAAAAATCGCCGCCCTCGATGGAGTTAAAACCGGCGATCATCCGCAGAAGCGTGGTTTTGCCGCAGCCGGAGGGGCCAAGAAGGGTAAAGAATTCGCCCTCCTGAATGTCCAGCGAAACGCCGTTCAGCGCGGTGAAATCGCCGTAGCGCTTTACGGCGTTCTGAATAATGACTTGATTGCTCATGTGGTGTCCTCCCGTATGTGTAGATATGTTGCGCGCGGTTCAAAAGTATGCCGGAGCATCCGGCACAGTTTTCAGCCGCAGGCGATATACCGCAAGGAGGCACCCTGGAGGGTGCCTCCCGCAGTAAAGCATAAGTTGAGAAATTAACCTGCGACCAGATCGTTGAACTGCTCCTTGATTTCATCTCTGTGGGAAGCAGCGTAGCTGAAGTCGTAGTTGCCCACGTGGCAGTCTTCCAGAGAGCACAGACCCTTGGGGGTGATGTCGGAACGGACGGGGCGGCGGGCCCAGTCGGCGTTCTGAGCGGTCTGGCACTCGGCGCTGGTGACGAAGTCGATGAACAGCTTGGCGTTCTCCTCGTTGGGGCAGTCCTTAATCAGGGCAACACCGTCGGGAACGGCGGAGTTCTGCTCAGGATACACAAAGCCGATGTCGGGGTTGTCGGCGTACAGAACGGCGGACTTCTCGATGGTCACGCCCAGAGCGTACTCACCGGAAGCAACCAGCTTGTGGCAGTTGCCGGAGGAGTCCTGCAGCTTGCCGTCCAGGTTGGCGATGAACTTACCAACCAGATCCCAGCCTTCCTCGATGGTGGGCTGGCTGAACAGCATGGTGCAAAGCTGGGTGTAGGCGGAGCCGGACTTGGAGGGAGAGCAGTAAGCGATCTTGCCCTTCAGGTTCTCGTTGCACAGGCCTTCCCAGGTGGTGGGGACGTCGGCCTCGTCCAGCATGGTCTTGTTGCTGTCTCTTATACACATCTCCGAGCCCACGAGACTCCTGAGCATCT
>ERZ1027056.980-NODE-980-length-10432-cov-3.960490_pt1 | contig 10432 bp, 8 predicted proteins | sample MGYA00519427_ERZ1027056 | MGnify/ENA primary metagenome ERZ1027056 (study PRJEB26926, sample SAMN06164570) | human gut metagenome | biome: ENVO:00009003; feature: ENVO:2100002; material: ENVO:00002003 | host: Homo sapiens | place: USA | collected 2012 ... | reverse complement strand
TATCGTCGGCAGCGTCAGATGTGTATAAGAGACAGGAGTAGAACAGTAAGTGAGAGTCGATACGTTGCAGCTCATCCATAATTGTACGAATGTATTTGACACGGTCACTCACTTCGATGCCCATCGCTTTCTCGATGCACATACACAAAGCGTGACGGTTCTGATGTGCGCCCAGATAGTCGAGGCGGTCAGTCAATGCCAATGTCTGCGGATATGTAAGACTCTCGTTCATTTTCTCGATACCCCGATGGATATAACCGCAGTTTGCATCGATCTTACGAATAATTTCACCTTCAAGAGAAACGCGGAAACGCATTACACCGTGAGTTGCAGGGTGTTGCGGACCGATGTTGACTACATACTCTTCTTCTCCGAAGAGTTTCATTTCTCTGTTTTTGATTGTTCCGTCCGGATTAAGTTCTATTTCCTGTGTTGTATCGAACGTCTCTTCGTTAGCCATACAAAGCGGATTATCTTTCTCCGGATCATTATCTTTACGCATGGGGTATCCTACCCAGTCATTACGTAAGTAAAGGCGGCGCATATCGGGATGGCCTACGAAAACAATGCCATAGTAGTCGAACACTTCACGTTCGTAGAAATCGGCTATTTTCCATATATCGCTGACTGACGGAATTTCCGGTCGTTCACGGTCGGTAACGGCTGTTTTCAGTGCTATCCGTTCTCCCGTAACAGTCGATTCCAGATGGTAGACAACGCCTAAACCACGGAGTTTCTCCGGTGCGTCTTTTTCGTCTGCTACTCCCCAGTCCATACCGGTGAGGCTTTCAAGGAAGTCCATCTGTTTTTCATTTCGCAAGCGCAGCATTTCGTCGTGTAACGCTGCAGGGACTATAAATTGTATTTCTTGCATAATTCTTCGTTCCTCATTCTTCATTTCATAAATTCCGGTTTCTTCTCTTTTCTGTTCGTTCCACCAAAGAATTTCTCTATTTTCACTTTGCGTTGTAGTTGCATCATGCCGTAATAGAAAGCTTCCGGGCGCGGCGGACATCCGGGGATATATACATCTACCGGAAGAATCTTATCCACTCCGTTCACCACATGATAAGATTTCTTGAAAGGGCCTCCGCTGACAGCACATCCGCCTACGGCAACCACGTATTTCGGGTCGGGCATCTGATCGTACAAACGTTTCAGTACCGGTGCCATCTTATTGGTGATTGTTCCGCAGACCATGATCATATCAGCCTGACGCGGGCTGGCACGTGCTACTTCAAACCCGAAACGGGCCATATCATAACGCGCGGCACCCAGTGCCATGAATTCGATACCGCAACAGCTGGTTGCGAAAGTAAGCGGCCACAGTGAATTGCTGCGTCCCCAGTTGACAAGGTCGTCCAAAACCCCGAGGAAAACGTTCGCTCCTCCGGCATTAAGTTCCTTGACCAACTTTTCCAATGATTCATTGTCGATGAATTCATCATACGGAATTGATTTTATTTTCGGTTTTTTGGTTATTTCCATTCCAAAGCTCCTTTCCTCCAGGCATAAGCAAGGCCCAGAACCAAAATAATAAAGAAGAAGAGAATACTAACGAGCCCCTGAGGTCCCATGTCATGCATTACTACTGCCCAAGGGAACAGAAAAGCTGTTTCCACGTCGAACATCAGGAACAGGATGGCAAACAGGTAGTAACCTACACGGAACTGCATCCATGATTTACCACGCGTTGGTATACCACATTCATAAGCTTCAAACTTTTGTACATTGTACGAACGTGGTGAAATAGCTCGTGAAAGGGCTATTACTACACCGACAAAAGCGAGCGCTGTCAGTAAAACAACAACTAAAAATGTAAAATTCATAATTTCAATAGCTGTTTAGATTGAATATTATATAGAAATAAACAATTAGTTTCTCCACACCCGGATGAAACCAACTGTAATGAATTGACGAATAAGATAATGGATTGTACCGTCTAAATGACGATCTTCCTTAAACCATATATATAATATGTAATAGGATCGTAAAAGTACTTGGGAATATGGAGTGAATGAGTCTGAGACGTGTTTTGCTGGCTTTTGTATTCACGGAAATAAGTAATCAGCAATTGCACGCTTTTATCTGTAGGGATGTGTGCAACATCCGCATGACTCATATCACAAGACTGGGTAGAATAGAAATAATGAAGACGTTCAAGAGCATTATGAACAGGATGATCCTGAGATACGTAGCACTTCTCCTGGCGATATGTCGGGGGGGATACTCTGCAGTTATCTTCCATTGCTTCATTGGAAACAACATGGATCAGCAAAGCCAGTACCAAAAGTAATCCGAATTTTAAGCTTTGTTTCATCTTTCTCTTTTAACGGCTGCAAATATAGGATTAATATTCATGTTTTTTGCAAAGTCGGGGTTACAAAAAAGTATTTTTTAACTTGCTTTATTTCAAGTCCGTTTTTATTTCAGTGCTACTTTGGAGAATCTTCTTCTTTTATGGTATATATCCGTTCTTATTTGGTTAAAAGATGTAATAAAAAGAACGATTTACGTTCTTTTTGACGAATTACCCAAAGAAAATTCATTTTTTTGCAAATTGTATATAACACATTGATATGAAACACACACTTTGCTTTATAACAATCCTACTGGGTTCTTTGTTGAATCTTTATGCAAATAACGAGAATGATTCTCTATTGAAAGTTTTAGATAAAGTGATTTCTGAGCGTCTTGTGTATACAGAAAAGAAGGAAGCTACTATCAAAGAGCTGAAAGCAAAAAAGAAGGAACAAAAGACCTTGGACGATATGTATCGTCTGAATTCCGAGATTCTCCATCAATACGAAACGTTTGTCTGCGATTCTGCGGAACAGTACATTAATGAGAATATTGAGATCGCTAAGAAACTGGATAATAAAACCTATTTGCTGGAAGGAAGGCTGCAACTGGCTTTTGTTTATTCCTTATCGGGGTTGTTTATTCAAGCTAATGATATTTTCAAATCAATCAATTGTTCGGATTTACCTAGTCATTTACAGGCTTTGTATTGTTGGAATCGTATTCGGTATTATGAAAATTTGATTAAATATACAGATGATGCTCGGTTTGCCAGTGAATATTTGGTTGAAAAAGAAGCGTATCGAGATACAGTTATGAGTATCTTGTATGATGCATCGGAAGAATATTCGAAAGAAAGAGCTATAAAGCTTCAGGATCAGGGAAATACAAAAGAAGCACTTAAGATACTGACTAAAATTTATCAAAAGGAAAAAACAGGAACTCATGGGTTTGCAATGATGTCTATGGGGCTATCAAGAGCATATCGGCTGGTCGGAGAGCATGAATTGGAAGAAAAGTATCTTATATTAGCTGCTATGACCGATATAAAACTGGCAGTGAAAGAAAATGAGGCTTTGTTGACTTTAGCCGTGAATTTATACCATAAAGGAGATATCGATAGATCTTATAATTATATTAAAGTAGCACTGAGTGATGCTATCTTCTATAATTCCCGTTTTAAGAATACGGTAATAGCTCGTATTCATCCTATTATAGAAAATACTTATTTATATAGGCTGGAAAAGCAAAAGCAGAATCTTCGTTTTTATATTTTGCTCACTAGTTTGTTTGTTGTGGCTCTTGCTATCACTTTGTATTTTACTTATAAACAGACTAAGATTGTTTCCCGTGCAAAGAAGAATCTCAATGTTATGAATGAAGAGTTAGTTGCATTGAACAAGAATTTGGATGAGGCTAATTTAATAAAAGAAAGATATGTAGGCTATTTCATGAACCAGTGTGCCGTTTACATTAATAAACTGGATGAATATAGGAAAAATGTAAATCGAAAAATAAAAACCGGACAAGTTGATGATTTATACAAATCTTCTTCTCGTCCTTTCGAAAAAGAATTGGAAGGATTATATACCAATTTTGATAAGGCGTTCTTAAAATTGTATCCTAATTTTGTCGAAGAGTTTAATTCATTGTTGAAACCGGAAGATTATTATAAACTGGATAAAGACCAGTTGAATACAGAATTGCGTATTTTTGCTTTGATGCGAATGGGGATTACAGATGTTTCGCAAATTGCTGTTTTTTTGCATTACTCAGTACAAACGATCTATAATTATAAGAGTAAAGTGAAGAGAATGTCTTTATTGGATGGAAATATCTTCGAAGAAGAGGTGAAAAAGCTTGGTTCTTTGTCCCAAAAATGATTCTATTTGGTTTACCAAAACCTTAAAATGGTTGTTTGTTAATGCGTTGAATATTAATGTATTATCTAGAAGAGATGTTCAAAAACGTCTACTTTATAGCCTACTTCCAATAAGGAGTAGGCTTTTTTCATCTCTATATTTGCATCACAAGATTTTTGATAACTGAATACTAATCTAAAGAAACACAGCTATGGATTTTTCAGAATTGTATCTTACTTATTATTCAAAACTGGTTCGGTTTGCAAAAGAATTTGTAATACTGGAAGAGGATGCAGAAAACATAACACAAGATGTGTTTACCGACTTATGGGCGAAACGTGATTCTATGGATCGCATTGAAAATATGAACGCGTATCTTTTCAGATTAATAAAGAATAGATGCTTGGATCATTTGAAACATAAAATGTTTGAACAGAAATATATTGAATCAGTTCAAACCTCTTTCGAAATAGAAATGTCCTTGAAATTACAATCTTTAAATAGGTTTGATGTGTCTGATATCTCGGAAGGAAATGAAACGGAAATGCTCGTTCGTAACGCAATCAATAGTCTGCCTCGAAAATGTCGTGACATATTTTTATTAAGTCGTGTCGAAGGGTTAAAATATAGAGAAATCTCAGAACGTTTGGGTATTTCAGTAAATACTGTAGAATGTCAGATGGGGATAGCACTCAAAAAGTTAAGGGTAAAACTAAATATTTGCCTTGCAGCATGAGTTTTAATAATTTTATTGATATTTTTTTAGGGGTATTTACTGGGATAATCGTTCTTTTGTAAAAAGGAACGAATAATGGGAACTAATTTAAATAAATATTTTGCAGGTGAATTGACTTCAGAAGAAAAGGAAGTCTTCCTTCTGAATGTGAAGAATAATGGGGAAATGCGCGAAGAATTTATTGAGTATCAGAGTGTTGTTGCTCTTGTGGATTGGTCGTTCCCTAAAGATGATAAAGAACTTGCTAAGCAAAAACTATCTGAATTTATGAGTCGGATAGAGAATAGCGAAAATAAAAAGGCTTAAAAATACCATGAATAGACTTAATAACATCATATTACTAGTCGTCTTTATATGTACGCATGCTCATTCGCAACAAGCTTATTTTGTTGATGGATATCATGGAGGGATATACGGGCATTATCCGGTGAAGTGGAAAACTCAGTTTATTGTCGACCAGTTATCCAAGCATCCGGATTGGCGAATTTGTCTGGAAATAGAGCCTGAAACATGGGATACGGTGCAAATACAGACTCCCGGAGCCTATCGACAATTAAAAAACGTAGTAGTAACTAAGCAGGTAGAGTTTACAAATCCTACTTATGCTCAGCCTTATTGTTATAATATATCGGGCGAAAGCATTATACGTCAGTTTCAATATGGTATTGCTAAGATAAATAAACATTTTCCGGGAGTGACTTTTACCACTTATTCTGTGGAAGAACCCTGTTTCACAAGTTGTTTGCCTCAGATATTGAAGTTATTTGGTTTTAAGTATGCCGTACTCAAATGCCCGAATACTTGTTGGGGAGGATACACTAACGCTTATGGCGGCGAATTGGTCAATTGGGTAGGCCCGGATGGAACTCCCATTCTTACTGTTCCTCGCTATGCTTGCGAGAAATTGGAAGAGAATTCTACTTGGCAGACAACTGCTTGGTGTAATGAAGAATCTTATCTGAATGCTTGTCGTGATGCAGGGATTGAACATCCTGTGGGAATGTGTTTCCAAGATGCCGGATGGAAAAATGGTCCATGGTTAGGAAGTGGAAAGAATACAAAAAGTAATTCAGTTTATGTGACGTGGAAAGATTATTTTGAAAATATTTCCATTGGTAAAACGAATGATGACTGGCATTTCTCGCAGGAAGATATACGTGTAAACTTAATGTGGGGAAGCCAAGTGTTGCAGAGAATTGCTCAAGAAGTACGTACTTCTGAGAATAAAATAATAATAGCAGAGAAGATGTCTGTTATTGCTCATCTTGCCAATGGGTACACTTGTGTTCAGGAAGATTTGGATGAAGCATGGCGTACTTTGATGCTTGCGCAACATCATGATTCTTGGATCGTACCTTACAATGGCCTAAATAAATTTGGAACCTGGGCGGATCAAATAAAGCGATGGACAGATGAGACAAATACTGTGGCTGATAAAATTACAGCTGCTTCTATATTCAGTTTTGATAACGATACTATTAATACTGAAAAAGCCCAGGGATTTGTACGTGTTTATAATACATTGGGAACAAAAAGAAAAGAACTGGTAACTGTTGAACTCCCTCAGGAATATGCAGACTTTGATTTGGAAGTCAATGATTATAGAAATAAAAAAGTTGATTATTCAATAGGAAAAGAAGGTGGAAAAATAAGATTGTTGTTTGAAGCAGATGTTCCTCCCTTTGGTTACTCCACATATCGTATTAAACAAGTAAAGACAGGTAAAAGAACGGTTTCAGGAAGCGAAAAGATTATAAATGAAGGAGAATATGTGGTTGAAAATGATATGTATAAAATTGTTTTTGACTTGTCGAAGGGAGGAATTATTAAAAGCCTTGTAGCAAAAAAAGAAGAAAACAAAGAATTTGCCAAACAATCGGGTGAATATTCTATAGGTGAATTGAGAGGCTATTTTTATGACGAAGGCAAGTTTCGCTCTTCTACAGAAGCTCCGGCTAAGCTGACGGTTTTGCGAAGTAATATACAAGAGACAAAGGTAAAACTGGAAGGGAAAATAGCTTCACATCCTTTTGTACAGATTATAAGCATTGCTCAAGGGGAGAAGCGTATCGATTTTGACCTTACTATTAATTGGAAGAAAAATGTAGGTATTGGAGAATATAAAGAAAATAGTTGGCGGGATAATCGCAGAGCTTATTGTGATGACAGATTTAAGTTAAGTGTACTTTTCCCTGTAAATCTTCATTCTCCTCGTATTTATAAAAATGCGCCGTTTGATGTTTGTGAAAGTAAGTTAGATGATACTTTTTTCAATAGTTGGGATCAGATTAAGCATAACATTATTCTTCATTGGGTTGATTTGGCAGAACAGGAAGGAGATTATGCATTGGCTTTATTCGCAGACCATACTACTTCCTATTCACACGGAAAAGATTATCCGTTAGGACTGACTGCCCAATATTCTGGTAATGGGCTTTGGGGACCTGACTATAAGATCACGGGACCGTTGAAAATGAAATATGCTATTGTTCCTCATCGTGGCAAATGGGACAAGGCTGCTATAGCCACGAAGAGCGATTGTTGGAATGAACCATTGTTATGTTCCTATCATTCATTTGCAAAATTGGAGTCAAGGTCACTGGTAGACTTAAAAAATACCGGTTATCAGGTGAGTGCAGCCAATATAAAAGATGGAAAAATAATCTTGCGATTGTTTAATGCGGAAGGTGACAGGAAGCAGCATAATATTACTTTTGATATGCCGCTGTCTAGTATAGAAGAAGTAGATCTGAATGGTAGAGTTATAGATAGAAAGACAATAAAAACACGTACCGGAAAATCTGAAATTAGTATTTCTATGCCTCGTTTCGGTCTAAAGACATTTGCTTTGAACTTGAATTGAACATATTCTAATAATAGTAAACTGTAATATTTTTATGTATAAAGCTAGCGCTAATATTTTAATAGCTTGCTCTTTTTTGTGGCTGACTGCTTGTTCTTCAGCAGGAGTAGTAACAGAAGATTTAATTCCGACTGATTATGTAAATCCTTTTATAGGAGCTAGTACCAGTGTAGGAGCTGCCGGTGTTTATCATGGATTAGGTAAGACATTTCCTGGCGCTACTACTCCTTACGGTATGGTACAAGTAAGTCCCAATACTATAACCGGAGGTGATAATAGTTCCGGTTATAGTGATGAACACAAAACCATTGAAGGCTTTGCCTTTACTCAGATGAGTGGAGTGGGCTGGTTTGGGGATTTAGGAAATTTCCTGGTGATGCCTACAACGGGCGAACTGCAAAAAATAGCGGGTAAAGAAGATGGTAGTATAAAAGGGTATCGTTCTTCTTATGATAAAGCTACCGAAACAGCTAAAGCGGGATATTATTCGGTAGAACTGACTGATTATAAGATTAAAGTAGAGAGCAGTGCGACACCTCATTGTGGAATATTGCAATTTACTTTTCCTTCGAATGAACAATCTCGTATTCAGATAGACCTGGCACGTAGAGTGGGAGGGACTTCTACTTCGCAATATGTGAAAGTATTGGATGATTATACCATTCAAGGCTGGATGAAGTGTACACCTGATGGGGGTGGATGGGGAAATGGTGAGGGAAATTCCGATTACACAGTTTATTATTATGCACAATTTAGTAAACCACTGAGTAATTATGGCTTTTGGAGTGCGGATATTCCTGATGAATGGGTTCGGAAGCGTGATGAAGTGGTAAGTATTCCCTATCTGACACGTATATCACAAGCTCCGGTCATTAAAGATAAGAAAGAACTGGAAGGAAAGCACCTTGGCTTCTTCACAGAGTTTCCCACAAAAGAGGGAGAACAGGTTGAGATGAAAGTAGGCATTTCCTTTGTCGATATGGAAGGAGCAGCTAATAACTTTAAACAGGAGATTGCTTCTAAAAACTTTGCTCAAGTAAAACAGGAAGCGAGTGATTTGTGGAATAAAGAACTTAGCCGTATACGGATATCCGGTGGAACTGATGACGAAAAAACTGTTTTTTATACATCATTATATCATACGATGATTGACCCTCGAATCTATACAGATGTTGATGGGCGATATATTGGCGGAGATAAAAAGGTACATGAACAGGACGGTACATTTACCAAGCGTACTATATTTAGTGGTTGGGATGTTTTCCGTAGCCAGTTCCCTTTACAGGCGATGATTAATCCGCGTTTGGTGAGTGATGCGTTGAATTCGCTGATAACGATGGCAGATCAGAGCAGACGGGAATATTATGAACGTTGGGAACTTCTGAATTCTTATTCTGGCTGTATGATAGGTAATCCTGCACTGTCGGTGCTGGCAGATGCTTATATGAAAGGAATTCGCACGTATGATGTAGAAAAAGCATATCAATATGCAGTCAACACGTCAGCTAAGTTTGGGAATGATTCGTTGGGATATACTCCTGAACCGTTGAGTATTTCATATACTCTGGAATATGCCTATGCAGACTGGTGCGTGGCTCAATTGGCAAAGGCGTTGGGGAAAGAAGAAGATGCAAAGCGCTTTTATGAAAAAGGGCAAGCCTATCGTAACATGTTCGATGCGGAAAAAGGCTGGTTCCGTCCCCGGAATGCAGATGGATCATGGAAAGCATGGCCGGAGAATGCACTGACCGAAGAATGGTATGGTTGCATTGAGTCAAATGCTTATCAGCAAGGCTGGTTTGTGCCGCACGATGTTCCGGGAATGGTTGAACTGATGGGAGGCAAGGAAGAGGTTATAGCTAATTTGACTAATTTATTTGACCACACTCCCTCTGATATGTTATGGAATGATTATTATAATCATGCTAATGAACCGGTACATTTTGTTCCTTTCCTTTTTAATCAGTTGGATGTACCTTGGTATACGCAGAAGTGGACACGATATATTTGTAAAAATGCTTATGCGAACAAAGTAGAAGGGATTGTGGGCAATGAAGATGTAGGACAGATGTCGGCCTGGTATATATTGGCTGCTTCCGGCATTCATCCTTCCTGTCCCGGTAACACCCGCATGGAAATAACCAGTCCTGTTTTTGACAAGGTAGAATTTAATCTGGACTCAAAATATCATCAAGGGAAAGTATTTACAATTATTGCTCACAACAACAACACAAATAATCTATATATACAAAAAGCTTTGCTGAATGGCAAGGAGTACAATAAATGTTACCTTGACTTTGCTGAAATCGCAGCAGGAGGAACATTGGAATTATTTATGGGCGATAAGCCCAATACAGAATGGGGTGTTTTATCTAACATTTAAATAACTGAATATTATGATGAATAAGTTTAGACTTCTTTTACTAGCATCAAGTTTGTTTGTACTGAATGGAATAGGGCATGCTCAGACTTCTACCATGTCACTGAACAGTTCCAATCCTAAGATAGTATGGGAAGTCAAACCGCAGGCAGATTTGAATAATATAGGGGGAGAACAAATCTCTACCCCCGGTTTTAAAATGCCGGACTATGTAAAAGGCGTAGTTCCCGGAGCTGTTTTTACCTGTCTCTTATACACATCTCCGAGCCCACGAGACTCCTGAGCATCTC
>ERZ1027056.965-NODE-965-length-10505-cov-6.255120_pt1 | contig 10505 bp, 9 predicted proteins | sample MGYA00519427_ERZ1027056 | MGnify/ENA primary metagenome ERZ1027056 (study PRJEB26926, sample SAMN06164570) | human gut metagenome | biome: ENVO:00009003; feature: ENVO:2100002; material: ENVO:00002003 | host: Homo sapiens | place: USA | collected 2012 ... | reverse complement strand
GGCATAGACCGGGCAATATTTGTTATAATTGTACTTATTTTATAACTTATTCTTAAATATAATGGCATTTTTGAAAGGTATATGGGGAAAATGGCAGCATTTGCTGCACGATGACAAATGGAAGCATAAAATTTATGTAGTCATCTTTGAGAGCGATACTCCGGCAGGGAAATGGTTTGATGTGGCGCTTATCGGGTTTATCGTGCTTAGTATTCTGGTGGTGATTGCCGAAAGTATTCAAGGTTGGTCAGCAGTGATCGGGCCTTATTTGCGGTTTTCGGAATATGTCTTTACTTTCTTCTTTACCGTGGAATATCTGTTAAGGCTTTATTGTTCTCCCCGGCCGCGCAAGTATGCTTTAAGTTTTTTCGGTATTATTGACTTGCTGGCGACTTTGCCTCTTTATATAGGCTGGTTCTTCGGCACGGCGCGGTATTTGCTGGTAATCCGCACTTTCCGGCTGATTCGGGTGTTTCGTATCTTTAAACTGTTTAATTTTCTGGACGAAGGAAACTTGTTGTTGCATTCACTGACCTATAGCAGCCGCAAGATTATTGTTTTTTTCCTCTTTGTGCTGATATTGGTCATCTCTATCGGAACATTGATGTACATGATTGAAGGACAGCGTCCCGGCACGGCTTTCGACAATATTCCCAATAGCATTTATTGGGCGATAGTTACCATGACCACTGTCGGTTATGGCGATATCACTCCCGAAACCCCTTTAGGGCGTTTCCTTTCGGCAGTGGTGATGCTGATAGGCTATACCATCATTGCTGTTCCCACAGGAATTGTATCTGCGTCAATGATGAAAGAACACAGACGCAGGCAAGTCCTGAAATGTCCGCACTGTGGAAGAGACGGACACGAAGAGGGAGCAGCCTATTGCAAATATTGCGGAGGGAAGTTGGAATAAAAGAAACTGTCATTCCACTACCCATCTTTTATCATGCGGGACAACCATTTGGGGGTTGTAATACATGCCCTCTTTGGTGGGTATTTTCAGCTTATAAGTCCTTTTGCTATGATTGGCTAAGCTGTTTTCCCTCAACCACGGGTTCATATTCTTCAGGATGGCCAATGTGATTCCTTTGCTGCGGGCAAAGCGGGCAAGGTTTGCTATTCCTTTTGTTACGGTTATTTCGGTATAAGGGATGGCAGGGTATAAATCAGATGCTCTCAGCCGGAAACCAAAAGCAGTCGGGTCGGAGAACATAATTTTGGCAGCGAGGATACGATATACATAGCGTGCGGTTTCTTCCACCAATTGCAAGTCCAGTGAATCATCTACATCTTGTTTTGCCAGTTGGCTGGCAATTCTTGCCTGTCCGGCATTATAAGAGGCGGCCACTGCCACCCAGTCTTTGTATTTGGCATAAGCATCTTTCAGATAGCGGCAGGCAGCACGGGTTGCTTTTTCCACATGATAGCGTTCATCTATGTTGGAATTGACTTCCAGTCCGTAGTCTCGTCCGGTCCCTTGCATGAACTGCCACAGTCCGGCGGCTCCGGCAGAGGAGCGTGCGATGGGGTTGAGGTTGCTTTCTATTACCATCAGATATTTAAAGTCATCCGGGATTCCGTTTTCCTTCAGTATGGGCTCTACGATAGGGAAATAGCGGTTGGCTTTCTTTATCATTTGCAGGGAGGTGCTGTGCATATAGGTAAATGCCAGCAGTTCGCGATCCATACGCTCATGACGGTCGTATCGGCTGAGGTCTATCGTTTTTCCACAGAAAATGACACTGGCCGGCACTTCGGGACTGCTGTATTTCAGTGCGGTGATACCTAAATCTTTTTTTATGGCTGTACTTGCTGTGTCTTCCTGTTCTCCTTTCGGAGCAACGCAACTGCTGCCCACAAGGGCAGGTGAGATTGTGACCAAAGCAAAAAGCATGGCTGCGGTTATGTTCAGTGTATATTTCTTCATCTTTTTTCTACTTTCTTCCGGCGGTGGTACCATCAGGTTATTTTTATATCATGGCAAAGATAGCTTTTTTGCCTTATAATACCTATATTTATTTTTGCAAAGGTGTAATTTATCGTTTGGTGTTGTGCCTGTTGATAATTTACGATTTGCAGTGATGAAGCGGATTAAACGGGAAAAGAGGTAGCGGAAGAAAGGATACTGACTATGCTCTTATTTTGTTCCGCTTATTTTTATTGTAGTAAATATTCTTCGGATATGTCTTATTTATGGAATATATTTTTCTATCTTTACAGCCATTAAAGGACTGGAGTCTCTAAAAAGTCTAATACATGTGAAGGTAGGGTAGCAGGTTTTGACTTTTCAGAAATGGATACTCAGCCATAGTACGAAATCAATATCGAAAATTATGATAAAGAATAAAGCTCAAAAACAAAAGCTGCTATCCCCGGAAGCATATATTAAGGAGAAAGCAAGACAGTTGCCGATAGTAGAGTGCTATATAGGAACGAAATGGGATTATATGGGGGAAAAGACAGTTATTGTCACTCGTCAACATCCGCAAGGACACTTTACGATGGGAGTTTATTTGGTGGATATTTATTGTAAAGGTTTGCTTCATTCCGAATATTTCTTCAATATGAATCATGACGATTATGAAATGATGGTGAAACGTATCGATATGGATGAGGACTTGAAAAAAGCAGCGTATGCCGATGCCCATAAGTTGGTGTATGGTGCTATCGATTTTGCCGAAGCTGTAGGAATAGATTCTGAGGATTCTTTCGATATCACGAAATATATTCTGGATGAAAAGAAGGAGGAGATACCGTTTGCTGAATTTGGCAGAAATGGTAAACATTACCTGCGTGCCGATACAGATGAGGAAGCTGAACTTTATATACCTATTATAATGGAGGCAATCGGCACTGATTTTACTTACAGTATAGAAGGAGTGACTGATGGAGAAGTGGATGCAGCAGAGGTGCCTTTTGGTGATTTTGATTTCAGTGAATTGAATTATGATGAAGAAGAATTCGACAAAATGTTTGAGAAACTGAATAGGGAATCTCAGGATTGATGTTGTATAGTCTGTTAGATTATCACCTGTAGGGGACAAGCATATCTCGTCCCTACAGGTGACAATAGCAGCGTTATCAACGTTTTGATACCCTTTCTTCTTATTCTTATTTAGGTAAATTGAAAGCGACAGACATTTCTTTCATTTGTTCCTGGCTCATGCCGTCGGGTTCAAATCCCATGTTCTTTGCCGCGATATAAATCAATGCTGATTTATTCAATACATCAATTTGGTCGAAGGCTGCCATTACATCGCGGTCCACAGCAAAGATGCCATGCTTTTCCCACATGACGACATCATAGTCTGCCAGTTCCTTGATAGTGGCTTCTGCCAGTTCTACTGAGCTGGGAAGCGCATAAGGAATCATGCCTAGGCCGCGCGGACAGAATGCTTTTGTTTCGGGAATCATACTCCACAGCAGGTTAGTGGCTACATCTTTTTCCATGAATTTCTTGTTGTGCGACAAGGCAATCAGTTCGATGGGATGCGTATGTACGGATGCTTTATAAGGAGAACCTTTACTGATGAGGTAATTATGCACGCTCAGATGAGAAGGAACTTCAGAGGTGGGCTGAACCGGTTTGTCGGCTATAATAACGTAGCTTGCGCAGTCATCCAGAATGCGGATAACAGAACCGTTGTCCATGGGGCGGCGAGCTAAATCACGCATACGCATGTTGGTTCCTTTGCAATAGAAATAGCATCCTTTCAGATGAGGCAGTGTAACGCCGATTTGTTTTACTTCACTGATGGCAGGCATATTGCGGATTTCGTCGTCTGCGTATTCTGTGATGTTAACGGTGATATTTCCTCCGTTGCGTTCTGCCCATCCTTTTTGCCATAAATAACCGGCAACTTCTGCTACTTTATTTACTTCATGTGCCAGCTCGGGGCGATTGTCTAAAATTGATTTCATATTTCTTTTTGATTTGATTGTTCTGTAATTTACAAATATAGCAAATATTAAATATCCTCTCTGTAACAGGCAAGATATTTATGATAAGCTTCTTCCCATTGGGTTGTATTCTGCGGCTCGAAGGAGACGGTCTCTACAGAGGTACTGATGAGACGGCGCATGGCGGCAATGTCGTTTACCAGTCCGTTTGCTTTTGCCTGCAGCATGATATTGCCGATTGCTGTTCCTTCACTCGGTCCTGCCATGACAGGAACACCCACTGCATTGCAGGTGAATTGGCTGAGTAGGTTATTGCGTGAGCCTCCGCCGATTATGTGTAATTTTTCGATAGGGAATGGCGCAATCTTTTGCAGCACACTGAATATCTGTTTGTAGCGCATGGATAAACTATCAAAGATGCAACGGGTTATTTCTCCGTATGTTTCGGGGACAGGTTGACCGGTCTGTTTGCAATATCCGGCGATAGCCTTGATCATGGATGCCGGATTTTGGAAACATGGGGCATCGGGATTGATAAGACTGCGGAAAGCGGGTGCTGCCAAAGCAGCGTCAATCAATTCGGTATAAGAATAACTGTTGTTGGTTGTTTCCCATTCCTTGCGGCATCGTTCGAGTAACCACATACCGCAGATGTTTTTCAGGAACCGGGTAGTACCTTCCACTCCTCCTTCATTGGTGAAGTTCTGTTCGTAGCTTTCTTTGTTGATAATGGCATCTTTTACTTCGATACCCATCAGGCTCCATGTGCCTGAGCTTAGATAGGCGAAATTCTCGTTCTGAGCCGGTACTGCTGCCACAGCCGAGGCGGTGTCGTGTCCGGCTACCGAGATGACGGGAACAGCTCCCAGACCGGTCAGTTTCTGTACCTCTTCTGTCAGTACTCCGATTTGCTCTCCGGGGAAGACAAACCGGCCGAATTGTTCTTCTCTGACTCCCACTACGTCCAGCAGTTCTTTTTCAAACCGTTTGGTGCGCGGGTTCAGTATTTGTGAAGTAGAGGCAATTGTATATTCGGTGACCATTTTTCCGGTGAGCATATAGCCCAATGCATCGGGCATAAAGAGAATTTTGTCTGCTGCTTCCAATGCGGTGCAATGATTGCGGTGTAGTGTCGATAACTGGAATAATGAATTGAAATTCATTATCTGAATGCCGGTAATATCATATACTCTTTCGCGAGGAATGTGCGTGAAGTATTCTTCGGGTGCTCCTACTGTATGTGGGTCACGATAGCAATAGGGATTGCGGAGCAGTTCGCCATCCTTACCGATAAGTGCGAAATCCACCCCCCATGTGTCGATACCGATGGAACGGATGGGAATGTTGTCTTTGGCTATTGTTTTGAGTCCGTTGATGATTTCGCGGTAAAGGGCATAAATGTCCCAGTAACAATGACCGCAGGCCTCTATTATATGATTGGGAAAGCGGGTAACCTCTTTCAACTCTAATTTGCCGTCTCCCAGGCAACCTAAAATGGTTCGTCCGCTGGTGGCTCCCAGGTCTACTGCAAAGAAATAAGTGTGTTCCATGTTTCTGCAATTGATAATTTAAGGAATTAATGATACTGCAAAAATAACTCATTCTTTTAAACTGTTCCTCTTTTTTTGATATAATAACTGTTCGAATGCGTGGTAAATGCCCTAAAACATATTATTCTTACTTTTCTGGTAACTTCTTTGGTGAAATGACAGAATATCAATACCTTCGCTAAATGAAAAATGTATGAAGGTTTAATTAAGAATGAAAAAAATAGTCGGACATCTTATTGTTCTCTCTTTATTATGCTTGATAAATGTTAATCCGGCAAGAGCGTGGGATGCTGAACGACGGCAGCCCCAATCTTATGAATTGCAACAAAAATATATCCATTCATTCAGGCAAAATGCCGGCTTTATTCATACAGAGAGGAATGATAGTATCGCTCTTTTGGGGGACAGTCTGACTACTGTATTGGATTCTATAGGCAAATATGATGAATATTTTGAATTGAAGAGGGTCGTAATCCGTTCGCATATTCTTAGGGGGGAGAGTCGCATTGCCGTTGCTCAAAGTGATATGATGTACTCTAAAGCTCAGGCAATGAACCACAAATTCGGAATGGCAATGTCGCTCAGTGCAATTGGTGAAGTGTATAGTCACATGAACCGGTTGGAGGAAGCGGGAACATCACTTGAAGAGGCTTTAAAGCAGTTAAAAGATCCTTCGGATAATCAGATTCTTACAAAAATACTGCTGATGCAATTGGTGGATAATCTTCTGCATTTGAAGAATATTGGGAAGGCTAAATTGTATATAGAGCGCATAAATGAGTATTTGTCGGAAGATTTATCTCCGGTGGAACAGGCATTGTTTTATAATTATAATGCTTACTATTGTATTCAGGCGGGGATGCCGGATGAAGCCGACAACTACTTAAAGGAGGCTTGGAAGTTAGAACCGATGCTGCCGGTGGGGATTATCCGGCATCTGTTGATAACCGAGGCGGCTTATTATGAGAGTAAGGAAGAATATGAAAAGGCGTTGGATGTTTACGACCGTTTCTTTAAAGGAAAGGCACCGCAGAGCAATCGCGGATTGTATATTGATGCAATGCGTAATAAGGCAGAATTGTATGTTATGATGGGGAAAGAGCAGGAGGCTTTTAAACAGTTTGCTAACGTATATGCTTATGTGAAGTCTGTATTTAATAAGAATTATCCTAAGGAGATTGATCGGCTTTGCACTCGTTTTCAGGCAGATCGGCTGAAGTTTATGAATGAACACCGGCGTACTCTGTCCAACCGCTATTATGTGACCGGAATTGCTGTTTGTGTCTTGGTGCTGTTTTATCTTATTTTTCTGAGTTGGAAGAAAATATTCAAATTGAAGGAATCAAAAAGAAAGCAGGAGGAGATGAGGCGGAAGGCAGAGAATGCCATTCGCAAAAAGAATATGTTCCTTTCTAATATGAGCCATGAAGTGCGTACGCCGTTAAATGCTATTGTGGGTTTCTCCACTTTGTTGGCGTCGGAAGAGGATATGGGCATGGATGACGATTCCCGTAAGCAAGCTTGTGAGATTATCCGTGTCAATTCGCATCAACTGCTGAAACTGATAAATGATATACTTGATTTGTCGGATTTTGAAGAAGACAATATTCACTTCAATATGAAGGAGCATGATGCGGTAAAGATATGCAATGAAGTAATAGAAACCATACGCGCCTCTTATAAACTGAATGTAAGGTTGGAATTTGAGACAGCTCTTGCTTCGTTGAAGCTCGAAACGGATGATTCGCGACTGAGGCAGGTGTTGATAAATTTGTTGGTGAATGCTGTTAAGTTTACTAAAGAAGGTTCTGTTGTGCTTAAACTCGAAAAGGCAAATGACGGGACAGCTCTCTTTTCGGTGGCGGATACAGGTTGCGGCATTCCAAAGGAAAAGCAGAAACTTATTTTCGAACGTTTTGAAAAATTGAATGAGTTTGTACAGGGGACCGGTTTGGGACTTTCTATCTGCCGGCTGATAGTGACGTTCGTAGGTGGTAAGATATGGATTGACGGAGATTATACCCGAGGGGCACGTTTTTGTTTCACTCATCCGTTAAAGTATAAATCGACACTATTATAAGCAGAGTATCATAATATGAAGAAAATTATAACACTGGTATCTTGTCTGATTTCGTTTTCATGTCTCTTTTCCCGGGGATGGAAAGGGGATGATACGATTGCTTTTCGTGACAGTTTGATGAGGAAGGTGGAACATTTACCAGCAGATACTTCTCGTTTGTCTGTGTTGCTGGACGCGGCATATTTGCATCAGAATCCTCCTTATAATGTGTTTTTTGCCAAGTGCCTTTATGAAGAAGCACGTAAGCAGCAGAATATCTATTATGAGAATTTGGGTGCCTATTATCTGGCTGTCTGTTATGATAAAAAACATGATTTGGACAGTATCACCCTTTGGGTGGATGAGTTGCAGGAACTTGCTTCCAAGATAGGCAAGTATGATTATTATCTGGAACAAAAGGCTGCTATCAGTCGCGTGCTGGCTTCTAAAAAAATGAATGAAAAGGCGGCTTTTGTGGCAAAAGAAGTTTTGAAAGAGGCACAAGAGAGAAAAAGTAATAATGGCATAGTGGCTGCCTATAATAGTTTGGGATGTACGTATGCTGCTTTTAATCGTTCGGATGAAGCACTTGCAGCTCTTCTAAAAGGGTATCGGGCTTGCAAGAAAACGACTAAATTGAGTTTGCGCATTGATATTCTTTCTCGTTTATCAAGTAGATATGCTGATATTGTTTCCGGTTTGCCTTCTAAGGACCCCGATAGAGTGAAGAGAGATTCTGTTTTGTTTTATTTAGAGAAAATGGAGGGCTTGTTGAAAGAAGTGTTGTCTAAAGAGCCCAAGACTGTGAATAATTGGAGAGATGTAATGGTGGATTGTCAAACCAGGTATGTTCGTTATTATATGCATCATAAGGATTATTCTAAAACGGCTGAATTCCTTGAAAAAGCCAAAAACTTGCTTACTCCGGAAGTGGATTCGGTGTATTGGCTGAATATACAATTGATGGAATTACAGTATTATGCCCGGACACAGGAATATGATAAAGGAATCGCATTGATAGACCAGGTCGCTCCGTTTGTCGAAAGGGGACATATAGATGTATTCGAAACTCTTATTTTTTATAAGTCTTTGATATTGCGTGATAAGGGTGACTGGAACGAAGGCATCCATACATTGAAGTTTTTGCTGCATAAACAGGATTCTTTGAGTACAGCTACAACCACCAGCCAGTTGGAACAAGTAAAAGAGAATTATCAAATCAATGAATTGCTGATGGAAAAGCAAAAGATTACTAACCTGAACTATCTTCGGGCTATTATGATTTTGGGTGTACTATTGGTTTTGCTGCTGTTGTTTTATCTTTATACCGGTTACTTATCAAAGAGAATTGCTTTGGCAGAAAAGGAGGCGATAAAGGCTGCCGAGCTTTCGCATGCTGATAATTTGGCTAAAGAACGGTTGAAACTTGAAATCAGTCATGATATACGTACTCCTTTGAATGCTGTGGTGGGTTTTGCCGAAATTTTGGCTGATGCGGATAATTTGGATGAAGAAAGTAAATCTGCTTATAATAAGATTGTTCAGGAGAATGCTACACAGTTATTGGACTATGTGAATAATATCCTTGAGCTTTCTCGCCTTGAATCGGGGAAAATAAAATATGTGGAAGGCAGTTGTGACTTTATCGGTCTGTTTCGCGCTGTGATAGAGGAGGCTGATAAAAACGGGCAGAACTGTGTGCATGCAGAGTTGCATACCGATTTGGAGAAACAGATGGTCAGAACAGATCAGGCACGTTTACTTTCTTTGTTTGAAAGTTTAGCCGTCTCTACCGTGGACACAGAATTTTATCATTCGGATATAACAGTAAAACGTGTGGAAGAAAAATCGCTTTTACTGGTGACGGTTGTTAATACACCATTGGCAAAGGAGCGTTTTGAGAATAAAACGGCTATGATTCGTAATGAGATAAATGCTCACTTTATTCATTATTTCGGAGGATATTATAAAGTAGACGAACAGGCAAAACAAGGACCTTCTGTGACTTTTACATATCCGTATGATGTTGCCGGTCTTATTCATTGAAAAGTTTCACGAAAGGATTGAGTTACGTCGAAAGTAGACAAAGGCAGTTGTTTTTCTGTCTTACTTCCTTATTGGGTATGGCTTTTTTCGATTAAAATATAACTTTAACACTACTTTTTTGCATATATGCGCAAAAATATTCTGCTTTTTGTATCTATATTCCCAAACAATGCGTAATTTTGCAATCGAATCAGAATAATTATGCAGTATGAAGAGCAAGAATAGCAGACTGGATGCCATCAAAATTATAATTTCCTGCAAGGAAATAGGAAGTCAGGAAGAACTGTTACAGGAATTGGCTAAAGAGGGGTTCCGCCTGACACAGGCTACACTGTCACGTGATTTGAAGCAATTGAAAGTTGCAAAGGCTGCCAGCATGAATGGGAACTATGTATACGTATTACCTAATAATACAATGTATAAGCGTATGACCGAACAGCATTCGGCCGGCGAATTATTAATGCATAATGGCTTTATTTCCATTGAGTTCTCGGCAAATCTGGCTGTGATAAAAACTCGTCCCGGTTATGCCAGCAGTTTGGCTTATGATATTGATAGTAAAGAATTTGATGAAATTCTGGGAACTATTGCCGGAGATGATACCATTATGCTTGTGGTGCGCGAAGGCTGCACAGAGACCGGGGTGAAGAACGCACTTTCACTCATTATACCGAATATACAATAAAAATAATATAGAATAAGAAATGGATGCTAAACAAGTTGATGTGATGGTGGCTGATGCCTCACATGAAGTTTACGTTGATAAAATTTTAGATACCATCAGGGAAGCAGCTAAGGTACGCGGAACGGGCATCGCAGAACGCACACATGAATACGTGGCGACTAAAATGAGAGAAGGAAAAGCGATTATCGCTTTATGTGGCGAAGAGTTTGCAGGCTGTCTCTTATACACATCTCCGAGCCCACGAGACTCCTGAGCATCTCGT
>ERZ1027056.957-NODE-957-length-10536-cov-10.937506_pt1 | contig 10536 bp, 8 predicted proteins | sample MGYA00519427_ERZ1027056 | MGnify/ENA primary metagenome ERZ1027056 (study PRJEB26926, sample SAMN06164570) | human gut metagenome | biome: ENVO:00009003; feature: ENVO:2100002; material: ENVO:00002003 | host: Homo sapiens | place: USA | collected 2012 ... | reverse complement strand
GAGCCTTATCGTCGGCAGCGTCAGATGTGTATAAGAGACAGGTATAAATAATTTCAGAGTGATATCTGAGAGCGTTTTCACATAATGCTTGGCGGATTTTCGCCATACAAAGAGGTTATAAATATGAACAACAAAAATTATGACGTAATTATCGCAGGCTGCGGTGCGGCAGGTCTTTATGCAGCACTGAACCTTTCTCACGATCTTAAAGTGCTTGTGCTTTCAAAAAGAGAGCTGACATTGTGCAACTCTTCTCTTGCACAGGGCGGAATCGCTGGTGTCTATGACAACCCTAAAGACTCCCCTGAATATCATAAGCACGATACATTTGTAGCAGGCGGCTTTGAAAATGACCCTGAGTCCACTCAGGTGCTTGTTGACGAGGCTCATATCGATATCGGCAGACTTATAGAACTTGGTGCTGACTTTGACAAGTGCCCTGACGGTTCTTATCACCGCACTCTTGAAGGCGGTCACGGCATGAACAGAATTTTCCACCATGCTGATACAACAGGATTTGAAATAGAAACTACCCTGCTGAGAAATGTGCAGAAACTCGATAATGTTGAGATACTTGAAAATGCTATTATGTGCGACGCAAAGAAAACCAAGACAGGATTTTCTATTCTTGTGCTAACTGATGACGGCACATATACCACTTATAATTGCAGATATGCTGTTTTCGCAACGGGCGGAATAGGCAGAGTTTATGAATACACCACAAACTCTGCTATCGCAACAGGCGACGGTATCACAACAGCTTACGAGCTTGGTGCTGAGATCAAGAACCTGAGCTATATCCAGTTCCACCCAACAGGATTCAACAACAAGCACACACGTGAAACTTTCCTTATCTCTGAGTCAGTCAGAGGCGAGGGTGCTTATCTGAAAAACTGCAACGGTGAAAGATTCATGCAAAATTATGACGACCGCCTTGAGCTTGCACCTAGAGATGTTGTATCTCATGCTATAATGGCTGAGGCTAAAAAAACCGGTTCTGACAAATTCTATCTCGATATAACTCACAAAGACCCTGAGTTTGTCAAGAATAGATTTCCTATGATAAACGAAAAACTCCTTGAGGCTGGATATGATATGACAAAGGATATGATCCCTATTTTCCCTTGTCATCATTACCTAATGGGCGGAATAAATGTAGATACATACGCAAGAACTAACATTGACAGACTTTATGCCTGTGGCGAGTGTTCACACACGGGTGTACATGGCAATAACAGACTTGCAAGCAATTCCCTGCTGGAGGCTCTCGTATTTTCAAGACGTGCTGCTGGGGATATCAATGAGAAGATAAAGTCCGACAACGGCGAGCTTGAGACCTACGATTTCAAGATAGACAATGACGCTCCGCATATCCCTCACGGCATAAGAACTGAGGTCAGGGACATTATGCAGCGTGCATATTTTGTCATTCCTGACAAAGAGGCTCTGCCGCCTGATCTTAAAGAAGTCACAAAGCTTAAAAACTTTCTTTGTGACGGCAACTTCAAGATAGACAGAGATTACGTTGAGGCAAAGTCGCTTACAACTGTTGCTTATATCGTATTGAAAGACGCCATTGAAAAGCTTGATGCCAAAGAGAAAACGGAGGAAAACAAATGAGATTGATGCAGTTTCAGATCGACGATATCATAAAGGCAGCTTTGCTTGAAGATATCAATTATATAGACGTTACAACAGATTACCTTGTTGACGAAGATTCAGTTTCAACAGCAAAATATGTATCAAAGGACGAGGGCGTTCTTTGCGGAATAGACGTTGCAATGAGAGTTTTCCAGCTCCTTGATGAGAACGTAAAGTGCGAGATACTTATTCACGACGGTGAAAAGGTCAAGAAGGGCGATATAATCGCAAAGATAACAGGTTCAACAAGGGCACTGCTCAAGGGAGAGAGAACTGCTCTTAATATCGTTCAGCATATGTCCGGCGTTGCGACTGCAACGAACAGATGCGTTGAACTTGTAAAGGGCACAAAGGCGTCAGTTGCGGACACAAGAAAAACGCTCCCAGGACTGAGAGTTTTGCAGAAATATGCTGTTACAGTAGGCGGCGGAAGAAACCACAGATACAACCTTTCTGACTGTGCAATGCTCAAAGATACTCACCTTGACGCATATGGCAGCATGACTGGTGCGGTAAACGCTCTTAGAGAAAAAATGGGACACACCGTTAAGATAGAAGTTGAGGTCGGCAGCCTTGAAGAGCTTAAAGAGGCTCTTTCACTGGGCGTTGAGATAATCATGCTTGACAATATGACAAACGAAGATATGGCAAAGGCTGTTGAAATGACAAACGGCAAGGCACTTCTCGAGGCGTCAGGAAACGTGACCGCTGAAACTATCCGTGCGATAGCTGAAACAGGTGTTGATATCATTTCTATCGGTGCTATCACACACTCAGTCAAGGCGTTTGACATTTCAATGAAAATGGAAAAGTAGGATAAAACAAAAGCCGACACCATATGAAGGTGTTGGCTTTTATGCTTAAATGGGGGTAAATATGCGGTATTACAAAAGTTATAGTGTGCAATACAACAAAACGGGAATGAGAATAATAGCGTTTGTTTTTATGCTGATAGGTGTAGTATTTCTTGCAGTGGGGATAGGTTTTGCAATTTATGCGAATAACATGAAAAACAAATGCACCCTTGAAGTCACTGCTGTGGTATCAGACATTCTCAGCAAAGAGGAACGTCATGAAAACGATGACGGATATACCACTTACACCACGGTTTACACACCTGTTTATACATATTACGCAAACGGACAGATGTATACTTCTCACAGCAATACATATTCCAGCAACAGCAGTTACAGAAAAGGACAGACAGTCCAGCTGTTCTGCGACCCTGACGACCCTATAACGTTTTATTCGCCTAAGGATACGACCAGTACCATATTGACGGTCGTATTCTGCGGAATCGGCGGACTGTTCATTGTTATAGCGACCGTGTTTATCATTTTACTTGTTCGTTTTAAGAATAAGCCACATTCAGGACACAGATTTGTAAGCAATGAAATTTATGAAGAAAATAATTATCCATACAACGAATAATTCTGAGAGGAGGAATTTTTATGGCAAGCATTATGGACGGTGAAAGACAATTTCACATCAGAACTATCCCTGAAGAAGTGGGCAGGTATGTTATAATGCCGGGCGACCCGGGCAGAGTTCCAAAGATCGCTGCTCTGCTCGATAATGCAAAGCAGGTGGCACAGAACAGAGAATACAATGTCTACACAGGCTACCTTGACGGCGAAAAAGTAACTGTATGCTCAACCGGTATCGGCGGACCGTCTGCGGCTATAGCAGTGGAAGAGCTTGTAAAGTGCGGTGCTGACACATTTATACGGATAGGCACCAGCGGAGGAATGGACCTTTCCGTTAGCGGCGGCGACCTTGTTATCGCATCGGCTGCTGTTCGTGGAGAGGGCACTTCAAAAGAATATCTACCTGAGGGCTACCCTGCTGTGGCAGATTTCACGGTCACGACTGCACTGGCAAAGGCAGCCGCGGCACTGTCAGAAGATAAGCTTGGAAAGCGTTATCATGTAGGTGTTGTTCACAGCAAAGACAGCTTTTACGGTGAGGTCGAGCCTGACTCAATGCCGGTGAGCGATGATATAAACTACCGCTGGGACGCATATCTGAAATGCGGCTGTATGACTTCCGAAATGGAATGTGCGGCAGTTTTCTCAGTGGGCATAACAAGGCACGTCCGCTGCGGAGCTGTAATAACAGCCATATGGAACGTTGAGCGTTCAAAGGCGAACCTTGAGGACAACGTGAGCGATGATACTACAAGGGGTATCCGCTGTGCGGTGGACGCCGTGAGAATACTTATCAAACAGGATAAAAACAGGTAGAAAAAAGCCGCCATGAATGCCATGGCGGTTATCTTATTTTATTCTTATTCCAAGGAGCATTGAAAGCTCCACAGCCTGATCTGCTGAAAAGACAGCATTGCGAAGTTCTCTGAACGTATCGGAAACACGCAGACCGCCCACAAGACAGTTAGAAAAATCAACGCCGCCTAAAGGTGTTCTGAAAAATGATGTGCCAAGGTATTTGCTGCCGCTGGTCTTAAATGCTTTGAGATTGCAGGAAACAAGCTCAGCCGAGGACATATCACTGTTTTTCACCTGGGTTTCAGACAGCTTGCACTTATCAAATATGGCATATCCGCAGTTTGAGGATTCAAACACAACCCCCTGAACTGAGCAGTCTTTGAACTCTGCACCCACAAGTTTGCAGGAGCGGAACTCACATCTGCTTAGATAGGCAGAGTCAAGTGATGAATTTGATAGGTCACAGGATATAAAGGTGACGTCAACAAATGAAGAACGTTCAAGGTCGCAGTCAGTCAAAACGCAGTTTTCAAACACGCAGTTTATAAAAGACAGACAGGAAAGATCTTCGCTTTCAAAATACTCACCGCTGAATTTGCAGCCTGAAATATCGCTGTCGCTGCGTTTTGCGGTACGTCTGACCTCGTTAAGGTCGCACAATGGAAGGTCTTGCATCTTATTCACAGCTTTCCTCCCAGTTATCAGAAAAATCAAAATCCTCAGGGAACTGCTCCGCTATGACAGTCTTGGAAAACTGCGAGGCAGTTTCAATAAGCTCTCTGCCTCTGCCCGTCCATGTGAGCAGGTCTGCGTCGATATCGACAGCCTGAAAAGCAGTTTCAAGGCTTATTGATCTGAGATCGGCAGCAATGAACTGAGGCTTTGAAATAATTCTCCAGATAAACGGCTGAGCACAAATGAACCTTTCGATATACTCAAGATCAATGTTTTTTCTATATTTTGAAATAAGCTGTCCCCTTATGACCTTCGGCGAATTGAACCTGAACCACATCACTGAGAATGGGTTAAAGCTTTGCACAGCAAACTCGCCTTTGTATTTTTTCATCATGTGGTCAAGTCGGCTTTCAAGCTCACCGAATGGTGCACCGCCTTTTAATTCTATGAGCAGCGGCACTTTGCCGTCCACGGCTTTGAGCACATCAGACAGCAGCGGTATTTTTTCATCACTGCCACCAAGTCTGAACGCAGACAGCTGCTCATAGGTATAATCAAAAACTCTGCCCTCAACGCCGCAAATTCTTATAAGGTCATCATCATGGAAAACCACAATGCGGCAATCCTTTGTAAGGCGAACGTCAAGCTCGATAGACAACCCCTTATCCACTGCAAGTCTGAATGCAGGCAGGGAATTTTCAGGAACAAGATCGGAATGGAGTCCCCTGTGGGCGATATATTTACCAAAATCCATATGGAATACCTCTTTTCGTGTTTAAAGTCACTTATATTATACTCTTACACTCTCAGATTGTCAACTGTGTCAGATAGTTTAATATATATTTCATTCACAGAAAGTTTAATAATTATCACACAGTATCATCACAATAATAAGCTATAATAAAACCTATGTTATGCAGAGAGTTTTCTCTCAAAGGAAAGGACAATTATTATGATAAAGAAAATAGCCGCTGTTACAGCCGCTCTCACAATAGCTATATGCAGCTTTACTTCATGCAGCAAGAATAATGACAGCTCATCTGCCACATCTTCCGCAGCTGACTCATCTGTTTCATCAGTTGACAGCACTGCCGCCAAGGAGACCCCTGAACCTTCACTGACTATCGACGGAAAGTCTATCGACACAAAGGACTTTATCGTCTGCACCATTGATGGCAAGGACATAGATTTTGATACTTTCAGATACTACTATTATTATACTATAAGCAAGTACACTTCCACATACGGTGCTACACTTGACACCATAAAGTCAACAGACGGTGGATTTGAACTTCTTATGGAGGACGTTATAACTGCCCTCAAGCAGGAGCTTGTCGCACCTAAGCTTGCTGAGGAAAACGGCATCGAGCTTACAGATGATGATAACAAGACCATTGACGAGCAGATAGCTAAAGCAAAGGCAAATTATGATTCTGATGAGGCTTATCTCAATGACCTTAAATCAGCTTACCTCACAGAAGATCTTTACAGAAAAATGCTTGAAACTGCTACAATCTATACAAAGGTAAATGACACGCTCTTCAAAAATGACGGCAAATATGCCACAAAGAAAGAGGATTTCAAGAAAATAGTTAAGGACACGAGCGAGTATTGCCGTGAGATACACGTTATGATACCTTTCTATGCACAGGTAGATCTTGATGACAGCACTTCTGACAGCTATGACAGTATGTCGCTTTCTGAAAAGGCAAGTGCAAAGCAGTCAGCTTATGCAAAGCTTGACGATGACGGCGTAAAGAAAGCTAAGGAAAAGGCTAAAAAGCTTGCTGAGGAAGTTCTGAAAAAGGCTCAGGACGGCGATGATTTTGACAAGCTTGTAGAAGAATACGGCTGGGATCTCGGTCTTGAAGACCCTTCAACGGGATATTATTTCAACAAGGACACAACGGGATATCCTGAGGAGCTTGTAAAGGACGCTTTCGCACTGAAAGAAAACGCAGTTTCTACAGAGCTTACAGAGAATGACACATACGGATATTTCATAATCAAGCGTCTGCCGGTGGATATGGATTATGTTGAGCAGAACATAGAGGATATGATCTATTCTTATGACACACCGACTATCTCGAAACTGTATAACGACATGATGGACAAAATGGAAGTTAAATACTGCGATCAGTGGGACAAGATCACTGCCGACAGCATAACCTGATAATTTATGATACAACCAAGAGCCTGAGTATATCTCAGGCTCTTTTTATGCGTTTTGTGATTGACGTAAGAGTAAATATCTGATATAATAAAAGTTGGGGTGATCTTACGGACAGGCTGAGATTTCAGGAGGCTTGCGATAAAATCATAGGCAAAAGCCGTGAACGCAACGGTATCGGAACACTGGGCGAAAAAACGCTGCACGCTGTTTTGAAAAACTATTTTGAACCCTACGGTGAAAATCAGGAGATACGCATTGGCGGATATGTGGCTGATATCGTGGGTGAAAACGGCGTTATCGAAATTCAGACAAGGCAGTTCAACAAGCTGCTTAAAAAGCTTGAGGCTTTTCTAGAGTTCTGCGATGTGACGGTCGTGTATCCAATACCTGCCGTCAAATACGTCCGCTGGATAGACACAGAAACAGGCAAGCTGTCGGAAAGGCACAGATCGCCTAGGAAATACACTATCTACGAGGTCATGCCCGAACTTTACAAAATAAAATACACCCTTGACAATCCGAGATTTCACCTATGCCTTTGTATGCTTGAAACAGAAGAGATACGATTTCTGAATGGCTGGTCAAAGAACAAAAAGCGTGGTTCTTCACGTCATGACAGGATACCAAAAGGTCTTATTGATGAAATACATATCGACTGCCCTGCCGATTTTGATATTTTTATCCCTGAGGGACTGCCTTTACAGTTCACTTCAAAGGACTTTTCAGCGTATGCCAAAATATCACGGGAGGGTGCACAGCTGACGCTGAATATTCTCACATATCTTGAAAGAGTGAAACGTGTGGGCAAACAGGGTGCTAATATACTTTATGAGAAAACTGAATGAGCAAGGCTCTTTACATACAGTGCGAAAGGAAACTGTCAATGAAACTAAAACGAAAAATCAGCAGGATATTATCCATGACGCTGGCAATAATGCTGCTTGTGCCTGCGATGTGTGCAGACGCATTCAATTTTACACCTACATCAGGCTATGATGATGACGGCAAAGCGATACCGTTGGAGCTGTATTCTGAGGCGGTGTATATGGTCAATCTTGACAGCGGTGAGGCTATCGTGGATATAAACGGTGAGGACGAACGTGTGCCGGCGTCTCTCACAAAGATCATGACTGCGGTTGTCCTGCTGGACAAGTTCAAAGGCGACGAACAAAAGCTGAAAGATACATATTATTCCGCAGGTTCAGAGGCGTTTGACGAGTTGTATGACACAGGTGCGTCAACGGCGGATATACAGCCTGATGAAGAGGTAAGCTGCTATGATCTGCTTGCGGCACTGCTTATCCCCTCCTCTTGCGAGGCGGCAAACATAATCGCACTGAACGTGTCAGATTCTATAACAGAATTCACAGACCTTATGAACGAGAAAGCCGAAAAGCTTGGCATGGAAAACACCCATTTTTCCAACGCTCACGGACTTTGGACACAGCAGAATTATTCTTCATGCAAAGACATGGCAACGCTGTGCGAATATGCAATAAGCAAATATCAGGTTTTCCGTGATATCGTCTGTCAGCCAAGCTACCACATGAGCTCGACTTCATATCATTCCGATGGTACAGACATTTACAACACTAATCTTATGCTTGACTCAACAACGGATTATTACTACTCCTACGCCAAAGGCATAAAGACAGGTTCACTTGACGCCGCAGGCAGATGCCTTGCGTCATATGCAGAATATGACGGCACTTCTTATCTTATCGTAACAATGGGTGCACCAATGGATAAGCTTGAAGAAGATGTGAAAAAAGGCGAGGAAGACCCTGACTCTATTTACGGCGGCGACTATGTTTACTACAACATTCTCGACCACATTCACCTTTACAAATGGGCGTTTTCAAGCCTTGTTGCTACAGATTTTGTGGACAAAAACAGCGAAGTCCGTGACGTAAAGGTCAGCTATGGTGACGGAATAGATTATGCAAACCTGAAACCTGCCAGCGGATTCACAAGGCTGTGGCCTGTGAACATATCGGTAGACGATGTTGAGAAGAAAATAACGGTGTATGACAATGTTGTTGCTCCTGTTGAGATCGGCGATGTGCTGGGCAAAATGGAGCTTGTTTACAACGGCGAGGTGCTTGCGACCATTGATCTTGTTTCAACAACAAAGGTCGAGCGTTCACAGGTGAAAGCGAAAGTCAAGGTAGCAAGATCATACTTTGAATCGTCTGTGTTCAAGATAACAGCGGCTGTGCTCATAGCACTTGTTGTTATATACTCTGCGATACACATTGCAAAGGTACAGAAAAAATACATGAAATAAAATAAGCGGTCTGCTCTTTGGTGAACAGACCGCTTTTATTATTCGTTATTATCTTTATTCTCGTTGTGGTCAGCCTCTTCAGGCTCTTCCTCACGGTTTATCTCATTTACCTCGTCAGCACTTGGAATGACAATGGCGTCAAGCTGTTCAGGGGTAAGAGGGACACGCTTTTCATTTTTCTTATACAGATGTTCAACGTCCTCCATATAATAGTCGGTATCGACAGGGAGCTTTTTCTTACGAAGTTTCTGCACAACATTCTCTCGTGTGAATGTATAAAGAAGTGCAAATGTCGGAACTGCGATGACCATTCCGATAAATCCAAAGAGGTTTCCAAAGAAGAACAGTGAAACAAGCACCCAAAATCCCGGCAGACCTGTGGAATCTCCAAGTATCTTAGGACCAAGGATATTGCCGTCGAACTGCTGCAAAATAACGATAAAGACAAGCAGTATGACCGCTTTTTTAGGGTCAATGAGGAGCATAAGTGCCGTTGACGGTATCGCACCGATTATCGGTCCGAAGAACGGGATAATGTTCGTCACTCCGATAAGCACGCTTATCATGATGTTATAAGGCATATTCATGATAGTCAGACCGATAAAGCAAAGAACACCGATTATAGCTGAATCTATTATCTTTCCGCTGAGAAAGCCTGCGAACACCTTATTTGTTTCAGTGCACACACGCATGATCTTCTCGCAGGTGGATTTCTTTGTGTTTGCGATAACAAGTTTTTTAGCTTGAGCAAGGAGCTTTTCTTTGCTGCAAAGCATATATATAGAAACGATAAAGCCAAACACGAAGTTTTTAAGGACGTTGATAACGCCCCACGCACCTGAAAGAATGTTCTCAAGCATTGGCTGAATCTTATCGATAATGGTATCAAAGTCGGTAGAGAAAGCTTTGAGCTTTTCTGTCGCCACGGTTTCGATATCAGGATAGTTCCTAAACAGCTTGTTTATCCAGCCCTGCACCTTCACAATGATACTTGAGGCGTTGTTGAAGATGTCGATGATAGAGTTTATAAGCTCAGGGACTACTACATAAATAAGTCCCACAACTATGCCTAAAAAGACAAGTGACGCTATTGTCACCGAGCAGGCTCGTGTCAGCTTTTTCTTTGCAGGGTTTTTGACCACCTTGTTTCTGAACAGCTTTTCAAAATTCACCATGATAGGGTTTATAAGGAAAGCAATGACCAGACCTACTATAACAGGCGTCAATGCCGACATGAGAGCCGAAACAAGCTTGAAAATAGTATTGAATTTGAATACTGCCACTACCAAAAGCACGTTCACCGCAATGACCAGTGCCGCATAAAAGGCGATAGTGGTGTATTTCTTGTTAGTTTGTATTTTCATGTATATTCCTTTCTCAATTAACTGATTATTTATTTTATTATACACTACATTATTTATAAATGCAAGGTCTATTGAAAATTTAAGAATTTTTTTTATTCGACAGAAAATGCGGTACAGTAATGTTTACATACTGTCTCTTATACACATCTGACGCTGCCGACGATAAGGCTC
>ERZ1027056.946-NODE-946-length-10605-cov-4.999810_pt1 | contig 10605 bp, 9 predicted proteins | sample MGYA00519427_ERZ1027056 | MGnify/ENA primary metagenome ERZ1027056 (study PRJEB26926, sample SAMN06164570) | human gut metagenome | biome: ENVO:00009003; feature: ENVO:2100002; material: ENVO:00002003 | host: Homo sapiens | place: USA | collected 2012 ... | reverse complement strand
GAGGGCTTTGCGATCGCCCTCTGGACTGCTTCGCATCCCCATCTAAGTTTGTTGAACTGTATCGCAGCTGATTTCAGTTAGTGTGCCTTTCTGCCACCAAGCAACGGCACACCATTCGTTCCCCAAACTGCAATACAAGCCCAGAAACACGAGAGGGTGCATCCGAAGGTTTCCAAAGGGCGCTCACAGACTTCGTCTGTTTCCACTGCCCTTTGATCGCGTCCGCAGACGCGATTCCCCCTGCGTGAAAGCAATCAATTTCAATAAAAAAATCAAGCCAGAACACACACACCGAGGGATTCCGTCAGGGGACAAACTTCCCCTGCGCCACCGCCGTGATTCCCCCGTGTGCCGCGCTGTACACCCACCGATGTACCCCGCGCAGCGCCAGTTCCGCGTGGCATAGCGCAATGCCGCCGTCCAGCAGCGCACGGTCGCTGATGGTCAGCGCAAACGCACCGGGCAGCGCTTCCATCCGCCACGGCTGCATGTTCATTGCCGACGGCGCAATTTGCACCAGCTTCGCCACATCCAGCATCATGCCGTCCGCGGGAACAGCGTTCATCAGCTTGTCGAGCGGCTTCCGGCGGCGATTCTCCGGCGCTTGAAGCGGCTTCTCCGGCACACCGACCGCAATCACCGCGAGTACCGTCTCATTCTCCTGCATCGGCAGGCGAATCTGCTTGCGGCGGTATGTGCCGCTCACCCAGCACGTCCCCAGTCCCAGCGCCGTCGCTTCCAGCACGAACGCTTCGCCCAGAATCCCGGCATTCACGCGGCAGAGCGCTTCCGTCCCGCAGGCGATGACCACCGCCGCCATTTTGCAGCCTGTGATGCGCCCCATGCCCAAAATCGTGCCGGTAAACAGCGATTCGTCCACCGGTATCAGCACCAAGCGCGCACCGGGCAGTGCGCACCGACCGACGACGTAGGACAGCGCCGCGAACGCCGCCGTGTCGGGCGCACCCGCAAAGCTCCGGCAGGATGTGCGCACCAATGCCGCTTGACGCAGTTTCTCCTTCTGCATGGGCGAAAAGAGCGTTTCCAGCGTCGTCATTCCCCCACCTCCAATGGTGTCGGGCGCAGATGGCGGCAGACCTCGCCCACGCGCTCATGCAGCACCAAATCCGCCTGATTGTCCAGCGGGGTTGCGTCGCGGTTGATAAGAACGATGTGCCGCCCGCGGAAGAACCGCAGCAGCGACGCCGCCGGATACACCGTCAGGCTCGTTCCAGCGACGATAAGCAGTTCCGCCTGCTGCAATTGACGCACCGCCGCGCGAAGCGTCGCATCATCAAGCCCTTCCTCGTACAGCACAACGTCCGGCTTGATGATTCCGCCGCAGGGGCATTTCGGCACGCCTTCACTGTCCCGGATGTACTCCGGCGGAAAAAAGTGCGCACACTTCAGGCAATAATTCCGGTGGATGCTGCCGTGCAGTTCCAGCACCGTTTTGCTGCCTGCCTTCTGGTGCAAGCCGTCGATATTCTGCGTGATGACCGCCGTCAAACGACCGCCGACTTCCAGCTGCGCCAGAAAGCGATGCGCATCGTTCGGCTGCGCGTCCAAGGGGAGCATTTTCGCGCGGTAGAAGCGGTAAAACTCCTCTGGATGGCGCGCAAAAAAGGTGTGGGACAGAATTTCCTCTGGCGGATAGGCGAACTGCTGATGATACAATCCGTCCTGCGAGCGGAAATCGGGAATGCCGCTCTCCGTCGAGACACCCGCGCCGCCGAAAAACACGATGCGGCGGCTCTCATCAATCCACTGCTGCAATTCTTCGTACATCGTTGTGGGCACCCCTCTCTTGTTTTGTTTCCTATGCCATTTGCAATCAATTCCATTTGGGTTTCGCCTCTGGGGAGACGACAAGGGGGCTGAAATCTTCCAGACGCGCAAAGGCACCAAGGAAATCATCCGTCAATTCCAGCATTTCGCCGAGTTCATCCAGCAGCTTCGCGGCTTTTCGCCAACCGCTGGCGCTGCACAAGCTCCGCCGTAATTCCCTGATGCGACAAATAATGGCGGTCGTCCAGAAAGCTCGCATAGTTCAGCGCCGTCATCGCGCGGCGATTCGTGTCCTGCATATCAATCGTTGGCATGGCAAACTCCTTTGCTCGCAGCAGGAAAATAATCACTTTCAGTATAGCACACCCTGCCGCGTCATGCAAGACAAACGGGCAAGAAATCGCTGTTTGTCGCGGCTAATCATCTTTCTCTTCACATCAGAAAGGAAATATGCTATAATATATCGGTAGATTCTTCACAATCGAAGGAGGCATACGATGGATGTCAAGAAGCTGCTTGCCGACGTAACGGCGCTGCCGGGTGTCAGCGGGCATGAGGCGCAGGTCAGCGCGTACTTTGCCGAACAATTCCGTCCGCTGGTGGACGAGGTGACGGTGGACGCAATGTACAGCGTGATTGCGCACAAAAAGGGCAACGGACCGAAAATTATGCTGTGCGCCCATTTGGACGAAATCGCCCTGATGGTGACGCATATTGAGGATGACGGCAGCCTGCGCTTGGGCAATGTCGGCGGGGTTGACCCGCGCATTCTCCCCGCGAGCCGCGTGTGGGTGCATGGGCGCGAGAAGCTGTTCGGCACCATCGGCGCGCTGCCGCCGCACCTGATGAGCGCCGCCGACCGCGCGAACAACTACACGCTGGACAACCTGCATGTAGACATTGGCATGAGCGCCGAGCGCGCGAAGGAACTCGTTCGCATCGGCGATTTGGTGACCTTCGACGGGCCTGCCCGCGAATTGCTCAACGGTCAGTTCGCATCGAAAACGCTGGATGACCGCTCCTGCGTGGCGATTCTGCTGCGCGCGGCGGAAATGCTGCAAAAGCTGGTCTGCGACGCGGATGTGTATTTCGTCTGCTCGTCGCAGGAGGAAGTCGGCGGGCGCGGCGCAATGACCTCCGCTTTCGCGATTGACCCGGATTTGTCTGTCGTGCTGGACGTCGATTTTGCTGAAACGCCGACTTGTCCGCCGCGCTCTGCCCTGCCGATTGACGCCATGATTGTCACGCACGGGCCGTTTGTGCAGCCGAAGCTCAATCAGCGGCTCATCGACTGCGCAAAAAAGCACCATGTGAAGCTGAACACGAACGTCGCACGCCGCTCCACCGGCACGGACGCGGACGAAATCGGCTTGTCCCGCGCGGGTGTGCCGAGCGTGCTGCTCAGCCTGCCGGAGAAGTACATGCACACGTCGGTGGAAACGATTGACCTGAACACGCTGGAAGAGGGCGCGCGTCTGCTGGCGAATTTCGTCGCGGAACTCGACGAAAGCTGGGAGGATGACCTATGGATTTGAAGACACTGACGGAAATCAACGCTCCCTCCGGGCATGAGCAGGCAATTCGCCGCTTTCTGCTGGATGAGCTGAAAAAGCTGGGCTTTGCGCCCGTCCTCGACCGCATGGGCAACGTCGTTGTCGTGAAGGAAGGCACGGGCGACGCGCCCCGCAAGCGCGTGATGGTCAGCGCGCATATGGACGAAGTGGGGCTGATTGTCACCTCCGCCACGGAGGATGGCTACCTGCGCATTGCCGCGGCAGGCGGCATCGACCCGCGCGTGCTGGTTTCCAAGCGCGTCACCGTCGGGGACGACAAGCTGCCCGGTGTCATCGGCGCTGTGCCGATTCACCTGCAATCCGCCGCCGAGCGCAAGCATGTGCTTTCGATGGACGAGCTGCTGGTGGACATTGGCGCGAAGAGCAAGGACGAAGCCGAGTGCAAAGCCCCGATGGGGACGTACATCTCCTTCGATACGCCCTATGTGGAATACGGCGACGGCTTCGCGTGCGGCAAGGCATTCGACGACCGCGTCGGCTGCCTGTCGCTGCTGCGTTTGCTGCAGGAAGAACTGCCGGTTGACCTCGTGGCTTGCTTTGTGTCCGAAGAGGAAGTCGGCTGTCGCGGCGCGAAGGGGGCAGCGTTCCAGCAGGAACCCGACATTGGCATTGTGCTGGAAGGCACGACGTGCAACGACCTCGGCGACGTACCGGAGACTGCGCACGTCTGCGAAGCCGGACAGGGTGTCGCGGTGTCGTTCATGGATGGCGCGTCAATTGCGAACCGAGCGCTGTTCCGCAAGGCGCTGGACGTAGCGAAGCAGGAGAACATTCCGCATCAGGTGAAGCACAGCGTATCCGGCGGCAACGACGGCGGCGCGATTCAGCGCGCGCGGGAGGGTGTGCCGGTGGTGGTGCTGAGCGTACCGTGCCGGTATATTCACTCGCCGTCGTCGGTGGTGAAGCTGTCGGATGTGGAGAGCCAGTTTGCGCTGGTGAAGGCGCTGGTGAAGGCACTGTAAAGCCGTATGTTTCTTGGCTAAACACGCGCATACTGTATGCAGTCGCGCTCAACTCAATCGCGAAAATGGGAGTCCAGAGGGTCGAAGACCCTTTGGCGGGGTCAAGGGGCAGCGCCCCTTGGGTTCCCCCTAAGTAAAGGAGTAAAAAATGATGTTGGAATTGTTGAAGAAGGTGCTCAAACCGGTCGCGCCGTCGGGACTGGAAGAACCGGTGGCGGCGGTCATCCGGGAAGAGGTTGCGCCGTATGTGGACAGCATCGAGACGGATGCGCTGGGCAATCTGATTTGCGTGAAGAACGGCACGGAGGCGAATCCGGAGAAAATCATGCTGTCCGCGCACATGGATCATATCGGCTACATCGTCACGGGCATTGAGAAAGAGGGCTTCCTGCGCGTGACGAACGTCGGCGGTATCAGCCCGACCATGAGCCTGACGCGGCATGTGTCGTTCCCGAATGGCGTGCAGGGTGTTGTGGTGTCCGAAGTGAGCAAGGACACGGCGATGAAGGACTTGTTTGTGGACATCGGCGCACAGGACAAGGCGGACGCCGAGACGATGGTGCAGATTGGCGACGTGTGCGTGTACGCGAACGACTGCTTCCAGCTGGGCGCGAACCGCGTCGCAAGCCCCGCAATGGACGACCGCGCGGCGTGCGCACTGCTGATTCGCTTCCTGCAAACCGTCGGCGCGACGAAGCAAACCATCATTGCCGTTTTCTCCGTGCAGGAGGAAGTCGGCTGCCGCGGCGCGAAGGTGGCGTCGTTCGCGAAAGCGCCGGACAAGGGCATCGCCATTGACGTGACCGCGTGGGGCGACACCCCCGGCACGAAGCAGCCGGACATTAAGCTCGGCGAGGGCATTGCCGTGAAGGTGATGGATCACGGGAGCATCTCGAATCCAGATTTGCGGGAAGCGCTGCTGGCGGCGGGTGCGCAGGCGGGTGTGAAGACCCAGCGCGAGGTGCTGCCGTTCGGCGGGACGGATGCGTCCGCGATGCAGACCAGCCGCGGCGGGATTCCGGTGTGCACGCTGTCGATTCCGTGCCGCTATGTGCATTCGGCGTGCGAAGTGGTTGACCTTCGCGATGTCGAGGGTGGCGTTGCTCTGCTGAAGAAGTATTTTGAAGCGTAATTGCTTCTGAATCCGCAGGGGATTTCGCGTCTGCGGACGCGACCAGAGGGCAGTGAAAACAGACGAAGTCTGCGATCGCCCTCTGGACTCCTTCGGTTTCGCCACCCATGTTTCTTGGGCGTTAAAGCAGCTTTTTTTGTTAGTGGACTAATTGTTGCATCACGTTGGAAGGGAGTTCCTTCATGACCGCATTCCTTGGCGTATTGTATCTGCTTGTGTTCCTCGCGGCGGGGTGCACATGCGTGCGATTCCTGCTGCCGCGGAAGTCGCTGCTCACGCGCGTGTGGCTCGGTGTCAGCTTGGGGCTGCTGCTAATGATGTGGCTGCCGGCGCTGATTGCGTTCGCGGTGGATTTCACATGGACGGCGCATTTGCTGGCGCTGATTCCGCTGGCAGGGCTGACGGCGGGGTGCTTCTTTTTGCGCGACCCTTCGCCGGTGAAAAAGTGGGATGCGCGGGAAAAGCAGCTGGCCGGGCAAATGCTGATGGTCGTGCTGCCGCTGACGCTGCTGTCGGGGTATCTGCAATACACGCACTGCCTGCGCGTCGGAAGTGACGGCGGCTGGTGGGTCGGGCAGAGCACTTACGGCGATTTGCCGATGCACATGTCGTTCATCACGTCACTGAAAAACGCTGCTTTTCCGCCGGATTATGCGCTCTTTCCCGGTCAGCGGCTGTCATATCCCTTCCTGACGGACAGCCTGTCTACGTCGCTGTACCTAATGGGCTTCTCGCTGGAATGGGCGATTGTCGTGCCGGGTACATTGATGATGGCACTGTGCTTCACGGGCGTGATGGTGCTGGCGCGGGAGATGACCGCGGGGAAAAAGACAATTATCCTCGCGACGCTGCTGTTTTTCTTGAACGGCGGTCTGGGCTTCCTATACAACTTTGACCTTGCGGGCGGCACTGTGAGCAATCCGTTCAGCACGGTCATCGAGCGAATCCGCGAAATTCTTGACGGCTACTACGCCACGCCGACGAATCAGCCCACGCCGTACAACCTGCGCTGGTCAAACGTGATTGCCGACCTGATGGTTCCGCAGAGGACGCTCCTCGGCGGGTGGTGCATGGCGCTGCCGTGCTTTTATCTGCTGTTTACGTCCTTTGCGCCGGAAAAGCGCCCGGCGTTTGCGCAGCGGATTCGGCAAACGGGACTGCTGGCGGTCTGGGCAGGCGCGCTGCCGCTGATTCACACGCATTCGTTCCTCGCGCTGGGGCTTTGCTCGCTGGGCATGATGGTGTACGACCTGATTCACGACAAAGAGCGCTGGACGCAATTGCAGTGGTATCTCTCGTATGGCGTAATCGCCGTGGTGCTGAGCGCGCCGCAGCTGATTTGCTTCACGTTCGAGCAGGTGTTCCAAGGCACGGGCAGTGGGAACAGTTTCCTGCAATTCTGGCCGAACTGGGTCAACAGCTATGAATCAAACGGTGAATTTGTCTTCCGTGACCTGTACTTCTGGTTCTACCTGAAGAACATCGGTCTGCCGTTCCTGATGCTGATTCTGGCGCTGTTCGAGCGAAATCCGAAGCATCGGCGGCTGTTCGCGGGCGCGCTGCCGATTATCCTTGCGGTGGAGCTGGTGCGCTTTCAGCCGAACATCTACGACAACAACAAGCTGATGTATCTGGCGTGGCTGCTTTGCTGCATGATTGTGGCGGACTGGTGCCGGGATGTCTGGCATCGGCTGAAAGGGATGCGTGGGCGCGGGGCGCTGGCGGTTGTGACGGCGATTGCGGTGTTTCTGTCCGCGGGGCTGACGCTCTGGCGCGAGTGCGTCAGCAACTATCAGGCGTTTTCCGCGTCGGCGGTGGAAGCGGGAGAATTCGCCCGCGACAACACGCCGGAGCATTCCACCTACATGACCGGGACGCAGCACCTGAACCCGATTGCGTCCATCGCCGGGCAGAACATCGTCTGCGGGCCGGATTTGTGGCTGTACTACCACGGGCTGGACACGAGTGAGCGCAAGATGGACATTGCGGCTTTCTACACTGACCCGGAGGAAAACCTCGACCTGCTGGAGAAGTACGATGTGGACTACATCTACGTCAGCAGCTATGAGCGGAGCAGCTATGCGGTGGATACGGATACGCTTGACCGCCTGTTCACGCGCGTATTCAGCAACTGGGAAGCGACGATTTACGCCGTGCATCCCTCATCGGAAACGGAGGACATGGGCAATGGAGCGTCTGCTGCGCTTCGCGGTGGAGCATGACCGGGTGATACGCCTGATGTTCATGCGGGATGGGCGGCTGTTTCAAGTCAATGCGCACATTGTGAGCTACGACGACAAGCAGGTGTCGTTCGTGACGACCCGTTCGCCGCGGACGCAGGTCATCAGCCGCGAGGAACTGCTTGCGGTGGATTTCCGCCGCGGGGATGATGGGCAGGTGGTGTAATCCCTGCCTGCTTGCCAACAAACAAAACGTACGCCGCACAGCGGCAAGGAAAGGAGCGAAGGATGGAGCAAGAGGAAAAGAAACCCACGACACTAACCGGCGTCGATTTGTCCCAGACAGCATCGCTGCTGCTTCCATGGACGCATGACCCGTGGGGCAAGCTGCGCCCGCCGCTGTCCGAGGAAGCGCTGTGCATGAGCGCCGAACTCGCCAGCGCCGCGTATGGCATGGCGATTGAGCCGTGGGTCGAAGCCGGCTGGCGCGACGTGACCATTCAGGTGGATGGCGAACTGACTGCCCTGCCGCCGAACAATCCCTTGAGCGCCGAGTGGCGGAAATACTGGGTGCGCGCGCGCCTGAAACCCGTCAGCGCGCTGGGACAGATGCTGGGCGCGCTGCGATTGAGCAGCAGCAATAACACCACCGGCAAGGCGGTCGTGATGCTTCATCCCGCGCTGGATGGGCGCTACGTCGTCGCGGTTGGGTTCATGGGCACGGGTTCGCGCTTCTACGACTGGTTCAGCAATTTCCGCATGACAACGCAGGACGGGATGCACCACGGCTTTCTGGAACTCGCGCGGCAGTTCGAGGCGAATGAGGAGAAAATTTCCTTTCCGGAAACGGCGGAAGAGCTGGGGCTGGAAAAGCTCACCCTGCGCGACATTCTGCAGAACATGCGCAGCCCGAACAGCCGCTTCGTCCTCTGGGTCTGCGGGCACAGCCAGGGCGCGGCGATGATGCAGGTGTACGCGCACCTGAAGATGAACGAGACGGGCATCTCTGCGCGCAACCTTATCGGCTACGGCTTCGCGTCCCCCACGGTGATGGCGGGCAAAGCGGTTCGCGACCCATCCGCCTATCCGCTGTATAACATCCTCAACAGCGACGACCTTGTCCCCCACTGCGGCGCGGCGGTGCACCTCGGCATGTGCCTGAAATATCAGGCGACGGAGAATCTGCGCAAAAGCTGCTACAACTGGAAGCGCGACGAGAAATCCGTGCAGGCACGGCTGGCAATTCGCCCCGTTCTCTGGAAGATGGTCGATACGCCGACGTGCATCATCGGCGGCATGGCGCTGCTGATGGCGCTGGGGCGCGTCAGCGGGGCGGATTTCCTCAAAATGCTGGGACTGGGCGGCTTCCTGCCGCTTGACCGCGCGCTGGAAAAGGCGGATGCGGAGGATTTTGTCCGCGGGCTGAACCAGAAGGCAGCGGCGGCATACGAGTCCGTGACCGGGCATCCAATCGACATGGGGCAAGTGTCGGACGAGGCGAACGCCATGCAGCGCATCATCGACCACTTCGGGCTGCTTTCGTTCATCGACGCGGCAAAAGCGCTGATGACCTGCCCGCACTACATGATGGCGCACCCCGAAGAGGGGTACATCGGCACATATTTCTATATCGTCATGAACGGAATTCAGGATTTTGTGCCGTTCATCTGGCGTTCGGGCGATCCGCCGCGCCGGATGACGGTGGAGCAGCTGCCGCATGACATGGTGACACAGGACATGCCGGGGCTGTACAACCGTCGCCTGCAAAAGCCCGACCGGCGCAAGCACCTGCCGATTACGCGGCGTGACCCGCGTCCGGGCGGCGACACGCGCCATCACCTGCCCCTGCTGACGGCAGGGACGGTGCAGCCGAACGAGAAGATCTACCCGGTAGAAGACATTGAACTGCGATAACCCACAATCATAAGAAAAGAGGCTTTTCCCATGTCCGATTACCGCATTGAAACCAAGTGTGTTCAGGCGGGCTACACGCCCGGCAACGGCGAGCCGCGCCAGATTCCGATTATCCAGTCCACCACCTTCAAATACGCCACGAGCGAGGACATGGGCAAGCTCTTTGACCTCGAAGCGTCCGGCTATTTCTATTCCCGCCTGCAAAACCCGACGTGCGACCACGTTGCGGCGAAAATCGCGGCGCTGGAAGGCGGCAGCGCAGCGATGCTGACCGGCTCCGGTCAGGCAGCGAACTTTATGGCGCTGTTCAATATTTGCGAGGCAGGCAGCCACATCGTCGCGTCGTCCTCCATCTACGGCGGCACGTTCAACCTGATTGCCGTGACGCTGAAGAAGATGGGGATTGAGTCCACCTTCGTCTCCCCCAACGCGACGGACGACGAGCTTGACCGCGCCTTCCGCCCGAACACGCGCGCAATGTTCGGCGAAACGATTGCCAATCCCGCGCTGACCGTGCTGGACATTGAGAAATTCGCTCAGGCGGCGCATCGGCACGGCGTTCCGCTGATTGTGGACAACACCTTCCCCACGCCCGTCAACTGCCAGCCGATTCGCTGGGGCGCGGACATTGTGACCCACTCGACGACAAAGTACATGGACGGTCACGGCGCGGCACTCGGCGGCGTCATCGTGGACAGCGGCAATTTCGACTGGATGGCGCACGCGGAGAAGTATCCGGGGCTCTGCACGCCCGACGAAAGCTACCACGGCATCACCTACGCCGAGAAATTCGGCAATGCGGGCGCATACATCACCAAATGCACCAGCCAGCTGATGCGCGATTTGGGCTGCGTGCAGTCCCCGCAGAATGCGTTCATCCTCAATCTGGGGTTGGAGAGCCTGCATGTGCGGATGCCGCGCCACTGCGAGAACGCGATGGCGGTCGCGCAGTTCCTCGAAAAACAGCCGCAGGTGGCGTCTGTCAGCTATCCGCACCTGCCGTCCAGCCCGTACTACGCCCGCGCGATGAAGTACATGCCGAACGGCGGCTGCGG
>ERZ1027056.941-NODE-941-length-10635-cov-5.954726_pt1 | contig 10635 bp, 8 predicted proteins | sample MGYA00519427_ERZ1027056 | MGnify/ENA primary metagenome ERZ1027056 (study PRJEB26926, sample SAMN06164570) | human gut metagenome | biome: ENVO:00009003; feature: ENVO:2100002; material: ENVO:00002003 | host: Homo sapiens | place: USA | collected 2012 ... | reverse complement strand
GCCTTATCGTCGGCAGCGTCAGATGTGTATAAGAGACAGCACCTTGCAGTCAACACGCTAAAAGAATTATAGTCAAAATAATTAATTTGACTGATTTTGAATGAAGATAATCAAAAACACCAATTTTAATTGCAAAATGGTAAATTTATACTGTTTTTAAATAACGCTCGACACTTTTTTGTTAGCTAATTTTGCTGTCTTTAAATTTTTTTGAATTTTTTTGACCGATTTTGCTTGACTTTTAAAAAATGGGTGTTATAATATAAGTCAAGAGGTGAGGATAATGCTTACACAGGACAGGTATCGTGCAATACTTGATTTGCTCGAAGAAAAAAATTCGGTCACGGTGTCGGAATTAACAAAGTTGCTTGACTCATCCGAGTCAACAATAAGAAGAGATCTTTCCGCTCTTGATGAAATGGGAAAGCTCACAAAGGTTTTCGGCGGTGCAACTTCAATCACCAGAAACGAGGGTGTTTTTGAAGATGCGGTAAGCAATCGTGAAACCGTTATGAGCGATGAAAAAGATGCGGTTGCAGAATACTGTGCAAAGCTTATCCATGACTCTGACTTTGTTTATATTGACGCAGGAACAACAACATTAAAGCTTGTTGACCACATTACAAATACAAACGCAACATATGTTACAAACGGCATAACACACGCCAGAATGCTTATCCACAAGGGTATGCAGACATATATAGTAGGTGGAAAAATAAAACCGCTTACCGAGGCTGTTGTGGGTGCCGAAGCAATAAAAAGCATAAACTGCTTTAACTTTACAAAAGCTTTTATGGGAGCAAACGGAATTGACATCGGTTCGGGATTCACAACCCCCGACATTGAAGAAGGTCTTATAAAGGAAACGGCAATCAACAAATCTTATATGGCATTTGTTCTTGCAGACCATTCAAAATTTCGCAGGGTGTATTCCGTAACATTTGCCCCTCTGCGAAAATGTTGTATAATCACCGACAAACTGCCTACGCCGGACTTTTCGCAGGCAACGGTGATAAAGGAGGTAAAAAATGATTTACACCGTAACGCTTAATCCGTCAATTGACTACATTGTCAGACTTGATTCGCTTGTTCCGGGAATAACAAACCGAACAACCGCCGAAGAATATTACTACGGAGGTAAGGGAATCAATGTTTCATGCGTACTTGCAGAGCTTGACCTTGAAAGTACGGCATTCGGATTTGTTGCAGGCTTTACGGGTGACGCCATTGAAAAGGGTATTCGCAACGACAGGATTATCACCGACTTTATTAAGCTTGAAAGCGGAATTTCAAGAATCAACATAAAAATCAAAGCCGGCGTTGAAACAGAAATCAATTGTCAGGGACCTCACATAAGTGAAGGCGAACTTGAAAGGCTGTTTTCAAAAATCGACAGAATATCCGACGGCGACACAATCGTAATTGCAGGAAACATTCCGAATACGATGCCTGATGATGTTTATGAAAGAATCCTTGAAAGAATCAAGGGCAAGGATGTACGAATTGTAGTTGACGCAACAAAAAAACTTTTACTCAACGCACTCAAGTACAAGCCGTTCCTCATCAAGCCGAACAGACAGGAACTTTCCGAAATGTTCGGAGTTGAAATCAACACCGAGGATGATATTGAAAAGTATGCAAAAGAGTTGCAGAAACTCGGTGCAAAAAATGTTCTGATTTCACTCGGCGGTGACGGAGCAATGCTCATTGACGAATTTGGAAAAAGACACAAAGCAGGAGTCCTCAAAGAAAAGGTAATTAACACAGTCGGTTCGGGGGACTCAATGGTAGCAGGCTTTGTGGCAGGATATGAAAAAACAAAAAGCTACCCCTATGCGCTGAAATTGGGCAGTGTGTGCGGAAATGCAACGGCATTTCTTGACGGACTTGCCACAAAAGAAAAAATAAATGAATTGCTTGCAAAATTCAATTAAAAAGGAGAGAAAAATATGCGTATCACAGATTTATTAAAAAAATCGGGTATTGCTCTCGGCGTTAAAGTTGCCGACAAGAGCGAAGCAATTGACAAACTTGTTTCATTACATGAAAAATGCGGAAACCTCAAGGATGTTAAAGCCTACAAAGAGGGAATCCTCAAACGTGAAGAACTCGGCACAACAGCCGTAGGTATGGAGGTTGCAATTCCCCATGCCAAGAGCGAAGCTGTAAAAGCTCCCGCCCTCACGGCTATCACAGTTCCAGACGGTGTAGATTATGACTCGCCCGACGGTAAGCCCTGTAAGCTGCTCTTTATGATTGCCGCAACAACAGACGGTGATGTTCATCTTGAAGTTCTTGCAAGACTTATGCAGCTTTTGATGCATGAAGATTTTACCGCAAAGCTTAAAGCCGCAAAAACTCCGGAAGAATTCATCTCGATTATTGACGCAAGAGAAACAGAGAAGTTCCCCGATGAACCAAAGGCAGAAGTTCCTGCAAAGAAGGGTTACAGAGTTCTTGCTATCACAGCTTGTCCAACTGGTATTGCTCATACTTATATGGCGGCTGAATCACTCCAGAAAGCCGGCGACAGCCTTAACATTCCGATTAAGGTTGAAACAAACGGTTCGGGCGGTGCAAAGAATGTGCTTACTGAAGAAGAAATTGCAAATTGTGACGGTATCATCGTTGCCGCTGACATCACAATAAATCTTGCCCGTTTTGACGGCAAGCCCGTTTTACAGTGTGCCGTTTCAGACGGTATTCATAAGCCGGAAGAGCTTATCAACAAGATTGTAAACAAAGAAGTTCCCGTATATCATCACAAAGGCGGTTCTGCAGATGCTCCAAGGAAGAGAGGCGGCACTTACGGTCACCTTATGAACGGTGTATCACATATGCTCCCGTTCGTTGTAGCAGGCGGTATCTTCATTGCAATCGCATTCCTCATTGATATTGCGTGCGGTGTAAACGCACAGGAGGTTGGCAGTGCATTCGGTACGGTAACTCCAGCAGCCGCATGGTTTAAGACACTCGGCGGTGTGGCATTTAACCTTATGGTTCCTATCCTTTCCGGCTTTATCGCAATGTCAATTGCAGACCGTCCCGGTCTTCTCGTTGGTCTTGTAGGCGGTTTCCTTGCAACATCAGGCGCAACCTTTATGGATCCTGCCGCTGCAGAAACAGTTCCGTCAGGCTTCCTCGGCGGCTTGCTTGCAGGTTTCGTAGGCGGTTACTTAATGCTCGGTATTGAAAAAATGTGCGATAAGATGCCTAAGGCTCTTGAGGGTATCAAGCCCGTTCTCATCTATCCGCTTCTCGGACTCGGCGGTATTCTCGTTGTAATGTGCGCAGTCAACCCATTCATGGGTATGATTAACTCAGGTATGTCAAACGGCCTTAACGCTATTGCCTCTAACCCTGCAATGATGGTTCCGCTCTGTGCGCTCCTCGCAGGTATGATGTCTATCGACATGGGCGGTCCTTTCAACAAGGCAGCTTATGCATTCGCAACACTTAACCTTGCAAACGCAGACGATCAGGCATACATCATTATGGCAGCAGTTATGATCGGCGGTATGGTTCCTCCAATCGCAGTCGCTCTTTCAAACACATTCTTCAAGAATCGTTGGACAGATGAAGAAAGAAAGAATGCTCCCGTAAACTATATAATGGGACTTTCATTCATCTCAGAAGGTGCAATTCCTTACGCAGCAGGTCATCCGCTTCAGGTTATCCCTTCATGTATCGTTGGTTCTGCAGTAGCAGGCGCACTTTCAGCTCTCTTTGGCTGTAAGCTTATGGCTCCTCACGGCGGTATCTTCGTATTCGCAACAATGCAGGGTACATGGTATTTCTACCTCCTTGCTCTTGCAATCGGTGCAGTAGTTTCAATGTTTATGCTTGCACTTCTCAAAAGACCGATTAAAAAATAATTAATTTGCTATTACCCGTTTTTTGAAATGTTTTGTTCCTCGGCACCGGTGTAAAAGCCGGTGCCACCCCTCAAAACTCAAAAAACTTTCACGACATTAGATTCAAAACTTCAAAGCACAAATTTATTTTATAAAGGAGATTTTATTATGGTATCAAAAGAACTCGTACTCACAAATGCGCAGGGATTCCATATGCGTCCGGCATCGGTTTTTGCAACAGCTATGGGCAAATACAGCTGTGATGTAACAATCAAATTCAACGGCAATCAGTACAACGCAAAGAGCCTCCTCAACATTATTGCGGCTTGCATCAAGTGCGGCAGTGAAATTGAAGTCGTTTGCGACGGTGCTGACGAAAACGAGGCACTTGCAGAGGCAGTACAGCTCATTGAGAGCGGTCTTGGCGAATAATGGCCCCGACAGACCAGTTACAAGAGGTGAAGATTATGCTACACGGAACAGCCGCATCCGAGGGTATCGGAATCGGTAAGGTAATGCTTATTGAAGAACATTCGCTTGAATACACTCCACGAACAGTAACAGATACTGAGGCAGAGTCACAGCGTTTTAAGGCAGCAGTAGATGCTTTTTGCTACAATACTGAAAAACAGGCAGAAAATCTTCGCAGTTCAGCCGGTGAAAAAGAGGCAGAAATTCTTGCAGGTCACATTCAGATTATCAAAGATCCGTATCTCAGCGGTGAAATTGAAAAGCTGATTGCAGACGGTCAATGTGCGGAATCTGCTCTTGAGCATATGTGCGATATGTTTATTGCAATGTTCTCGGCAGCTGACGATGAGCTTACAAAACAGCGTGCGGCTGATGTCAGAGATATCAAGAGCGGTGTTCTCGGCATTCTTCTCGGAGTAAACGAAATTAAAGTAAGCGATGCGCCAAAAGGCACTGTGCTTGTTGCAAGGGAGCTTACTCCTTCTGTTACGGCAGGTATTGTAAAAGAAAACATAGCAGGCATTATTACTGAAACAGGCGGAACAACTTCTCACTCTGCAATTCTTGCAAGAGCGCTTGAGATTCCCGCCGTACTCAGTGTTGAGGGTGTCGCATCAAGCCTGAAAAACGGCGACACAGTTGTAGTTGACGGCAGTGAGGGTGCTGTAATTGTTAATCCGGATGATAACACAGTTGCAGAATACTCCAAAAAGCGTGACGCTTTTCTTGCAGAACGCAAAGAGCTTGAAAATTACAGGGGACGAGAAACAAAATCCGCAAGCGGAGAAGTTTATGAACTTTTCTGCAACATAGGAAAACCCGAAGACGCTGTCAAGGCAGTTGACGCAGACGGCGAGGGTGTCGGACTTTTCAGAACAGAGTTTCTGTTCATGGACAGAACTTCAATTCCGACAGAGGACGAACAGTTTGAAGCCTACAAAAAGGCTGCTCTTATCTTAAAGGGCAAGTCGCTGATTATCAGAACACTTGATATCGGCGGTGACAAGGACATTCCGTACCTTGGACTTGAAAAAGAAGAAAATCCGTTCATGGGATTCCGTGCAATCAGATATTGCCTTAAAAACCGTGAACTTTTCAAATCACAGATTAAAGCCATTTTGCGTGCAAGCGCATTCGGTGACATCAAGATTATGTTCCCGCTCATCACAACTATGGATGAACTTCGTGAGGGCAAAAAACTTGTTGCAGAATGCAAAGCCGATTTACGCAATATGGACATAAATTTCAACGAAAACATTCAGGTTGGTGTTATGGTTGAAACAGCGTCTGCGGCAGTTATCGCAGATATGCTTGCAAAAGAGGCAGACTTCTTCAGCATCGGCACAAATGACCTCACAGGCTACACAATGGCTTGTGACAGAGGCAACAACGATGTGTCTTACCTCTACTCTCCCCTCCAGCCAAGCGTTCTCAGAATGATTAAACGCACAATTGAGTGCGGTGTTCAGAACGGCATTTCAGTCGGAATGTGCGGTGAGGCTGCCGCAAACAAGCTGATGATTCCGTTGCTTATTTCATTCGGACTCACGGAATTCAGCGTTTCCGCTCCGTCAGTTCTCAATGTGAGAAAAATAATTTCCACATGGACAAAAGAAGAGGCAGACAAAGTTACCGCAAAGGTGCTTGAAATGAGTACACAGCAAGAAATTGTCGAATACCTCAAATCGGTTGTGTAAAACAACCAAGTTAATATGCGTTAATCTCAGTTAAATAATTTGCAAACACGATTAATCCCCGTCAGAATTTCTGACGGGGATTTGTCTTTTGGTATATTAATTAGTTTTTTTCTGCATACTATCCCTTTTTGAAAAGACGCAGCCGCAGTAGTTTTGGCGGTAGAGGTCATATTCTTTTGAAAGGATGATTGAACGCTTGTAGCCTTCACGCTTTTTGAAGTCGCTGTACAGCCACGAAATGCCGTACTTCTTGGCAAGCTCCGCACCGATTGCATTAAGCAACTGCGCATTTTTCAGCGGACTGATTGTAAGCGTGGTTGTGAAATAATCAAAGCCGTGTTCCTTTGCGTAGCATGCAGAGGATTCAAGTCGCAGTCTGAAACATTTTTCACACCGCTTTCCGCCCTCTGGTTCATTTTCAAGGCCTTTGACATACTCAAAGTAATCCTTGGGCAAATATTCGCCCTCGACCACCTTTACAGGATGTTCAAACGGCATAAGCGACACAAGACGCTTTTCTTCGCTCAGGCGGTAATTATACTCATCCGCAATCGAAATATTCGGATTGTAAAAATAGACCGTGATATCAAAATATTTTGAAAGATACTCAAGGCAGTATGACGAACACGGGGCGCAACACACATGCAAAAGCAGCTTTGGGACTTTTCCCTCCCCCGTTATTTTTTCAATCACCCTGTCGAGTTCTTTCTGATAGTTTATCTTGTTCATACTATTATATAAATTTGCAAATGTAATCAAAAAGTTCTTCGGCTGTGTCTGCAACAAACGGCGCACCTGCGTTCATAAGCTCGTTTTTTCCCCTGAATCCCCATGAAACACCTGCCATTTTTACACCAGCATTGTTTGCCGTAAACACATCGACATCGCTGTCACCGACATAGAAACATTCTTCGGGAGTTACACCGCTCATATCGAGGAGTGCAAGCAGAGCATCAGGCTCGGGCTTTGTCTTGTACTGTGGTTTCTGTCCCCATGCCTGAGTAAACCTGTGATTTGGGAATGCTTTTTTTAGCATTTTATCAACAAATTCATCGGGCTTGTTTGAAAGCACACCTGTTTTTACACCCTTTTTTGCAAGCTTTTCAAGCATTTCGGCACAACCGTCATATGCGGCAGTGTGGTCATTGCAATGGACGGCATAGTGTCTGTCGTAATCAGCCTTGACCTTTTCAAAAAGCTCGTGGTCGGTCCACGCATCTCCCATCGCTCTTCTGATGAGCATTTCTCTGCCGTTTCCGACATATGTTTTATAATTTTCAACCGGCTTTTCTTCAAGACCGTTAAGCTTCAGACCGTAGTTCACACTTATAGCAAGATCGGTAAGCGAATTCATAAGCGTGCCGTCAAGATCAAATACTACCATTTTTACCATAAATATCACCTTAGTTTAATCCTTTTTCCTGTTCAAAGAGTATTGCTCTGCATGGTGCCGCCTCAACTCCGCCGAGCTTTATCGGAAACGCACACAAATCATATTCGCCGTCAGCCACTCCCGAAAGATTGAGATTTTCGAGAACGGCAATATCCGCTCTGCCAAGTTCAAGATGTGTTTTAACTTCATCAAACGGAGGTGCGATTGACTCGGCATCCGTACCGACAAGCACCACCCTGCTTTGTGCAAGCACAATTGCGGCAGAATGTGAAAGGTATGTTTTGCCGTTTCCACGAAAGAGTATGCGTTTTCGGCAATACGGCAACAGCTTGTCCATATCTTCGCCCGTCAGCACACCCTTGACCGTTATTACGGTGCATTTTCCGTAGAAAGTGTTAAGCCTTAAATCGGTTATCCCTTTGCCGTCAGGGCAAAAGTGGAGAGGGGCGTCAATATGCGTGCCTGCGTGAACGCACATAGAAATCTGCGAAAGATTGCACTCGTCATCTTCATCAATACTTCTCAGCTGAGTCACAACAGTTTCGGGATCACCCGGATATGTTTCGGTTGTAAGAGTGTCTCTCGAAATATCATGAATATACATACATCCTTCGCCTCTTTTCTTTTTGAACATTTTTAATTCACGCAGAGCATCAGTTCCTCAGAGTCTAAGAAAAATATAACTCTGTTTAAATTCAGAACGAACCCACCGTATGAGTAAAGCGGAACATCTGCACTATGATTATACCACATATTACTGCACTTTGCACCTTTATCGGCAAAATTTCCTTGTTTTACGGCAAAAAATAACCCCACAGGAAAACCCTGTGGGGTAAATTGCAATTGTGAATTTAATCAACAGCGATTAATTATTCAACAGAAATCGGTGAACCGACATTGCCTGTTTCGTAACCGCCAACGATGTACTTCTGAACGATAGTAGCATCCTTGATTGAGATTCTGCCATCCTCGTTAGCATCACATGCCTTGAATGCGTTTGCATCATCAGCAGCAATACTCATAAGGTTGATAGCAATCTTCTGAATTGTTGTAGCATCTACAACTGTAATTGAGTAGTCACCGTCAGCATCGCCGAGAAGCGGAACACGGTTACCGTCAATCTTAATATTAGCCTTAGCACCTGAGCGTGACGGATAATCAAACTTAGTAAGATCAAGTGTGATTGTTACATCAACAAGTGAATCTTCCGGATAACCGGCAGAAACTGTGTTAAGGAGCATATTTTCACCATTGAATGTAAGGTCAAAATCTTCGCCTATAGTAGCTGCGCTCTGCTCAGGAAGACCCCAGTTAGCAGCCCAATCGTCGTTAACTGCAAACTTGAACTGGTATGCAGCATCAGCAGATTCAACACCTGTGTATGTAATCTGATAAACCTTGTCAGCAATCTGAGTCATGTGGTTAACTTCAGCGTCAACGCCCCATGCTACACCGTTAAGCCAGCTGTTTTCGCCGTTACCAACAACTGTAATGCTGTTGATTTCAAGGTCTGTAACCATTTTAACGCCGTCACCTGTTACAGCAATCTCGTTTGTAGCAGGATTGAAAGTTACAGTTACATCACAAGCACTTTCTACATCGAAAGTTACATTGTTGTCTGTACCGTCAAGACCGATCCACTTCTGCTCGTCGCCTGTGTTTGCAACGACCTTGAGCTGATAGCTTTTGCCCACCGGAACAGCTGTAAATGTCTTTGTATAAACATCGCCGCTCTTTGTCATTACATTTTCGGGAGCGAGTGCAGGAGAACCCTGCCATTCATAACCTGTGAGTGACTCAACACCTGCTACAACATACTGTGTTGCGTCAGCAGGCTCTGTTGCAGGTTCTGTAGTGGGTTCAACAGTTGTAGGCTCAACAGTTGTAGGTTCTTCTGTTGCAGGAGCTGTTGTACCTGAAGGATCAACACCGAGAAGTGTAGCTACTGTTGTAAGCGGAGCACAGTCGGGATAAGCTGCAGGATCAGCAAGCTCTGTTGCATACATTTCAGCATAAGCGTTGTAAACATCCATTGGCTCAGCCTCAACCTGTGCACAAATGTCAGCTACAGTTTCGGGAGTGTAGTTTTTAGGATTCTTAACAGCCCAGTTGAAAATAGCCTGTGCAACCATTTCTGCTCTTGAAAGGTAAATCGGGAATCTGCCCTCAGTTACATGACCGAGTGATGTGATTGCAGCCTTTGGACCGTAGTTATCGCTGTTATTCTTCCATGTTGCAGCAAAGTCACGCTTTGATGAATCTTCGGTATTCTCAACTGTACCGCCTGTGAGGTAAATTGTGTCGCCGAGACAAGGCTTGCCGAGTGTTACATTACAGGTCTGGTGACTCTGTGATTTAGTATCAATTGTTGAGAAAATTACAGCATAGTCAGCGTTGTCTTTAAGACCGCCGTGATTTGTGCCGTCAGCTGACTTCAATTTTGCAGTATCGAAGTAGTAAAGACCTGTAGCAGGATCCTTCTTACATTTCTCTGCCTTACCCTGCCAAGATGTTTCAGGTAAATCATCGCCTGCTACAGCGTAAAGGTGACAGTATACTGTCTTTGTTGTTCCCCACTCTGCAGGGAGATTAGATGCGTCAAAATAGATTTTTGTGTCGGTTTCTTCAGCTGATGCAGAGAATATGGTCAAGCCTGAAAAACAGGATACAGCCATAAGAACTGCAAGCACCAAACTGAGAACCTTGGATGATTTTTTCATCGCTAATTCCTCCTGTACTCTCCTATCTATTTCCGGAATCTTTCTGTACCTGCTTTGTCAGAAGAGACTCCGATCATGCATATTTCCGCCTCCGTACCGGCGGTTTTCGGGGATCACGTTCTGAGACTGCACTTTGTGTTCACCACTTTACCTTTGCACAGTCATAAATCTCCTTTTGTATCCTATCACATTTTGATGTCACGTTCAAGCCATTCATAATGTTCTTCCAATGCCAAAAGCCCTTCCTGAATATTTCCCTCAATAAGACAGATGGCAATATTCTTATGAAGTGCGATCCATTCTTCCGTATCAATGGATGCCGCCTGCCGCAAAACCACCTCACCCTCTGAGCGTATGATCTCAGACAAGGCATCCATCAGAAGAATCAGAAGCCGGTTCTGCGAATACTCAAATACCAGATGGTGCAGTTCATGATCCGAGCGCATCCGTTCCTGTCTCTTATACACATCTCCGAGCCCACGAGACTCCTGAGCATCTCG
>ERZ1027056.932-NODE-932-length-10695-cov-4.441917_pt1 | contig 10695 bp, 7 predicted proteins | sample MGYA00519427_ERZ1027056 | MGnify/ENA primary metagenome ERZ1027056 (study PRJEB26926, sample SAMN06164570) | human gut metagenome | biome: ENVO:00009003; feature: ENVO:2100002; material: ENVO:00002003 | host: Homo sapiens | place: USA | collected 2012 ... | reverse complement strand
TCGTCGGCAGCGTCAGATGTGTATAAGAGACAGACTATCAGGCCGACGGCACCATGGTGACGGCGTGGCAGGAGATCGGCGGAAAGCGGTATTATTTCGGCGAAAACGGTGCAGCCACCATCGGCTGGTATCAGGAGGGCGAGTACAACTATTACTTCCTGTCCGACGGCTCTGCCGCCGTCGGCCCCACGGAGATCGATGGGGAGACCCACTTTTTTACCCCCAAGGGCATGGAGGTCATCCTCGTCAACGCCGCCCACCCGATTCCAAGCTACTATACCGTCAACCCCGTGATCGTGGTGGACTGGCACCGGGTCGATCAACGTTGCTACGAGCCGCTGATGCAGATGCTCTCCGATTGCTCAGGCGCGGGGATCGAGTACATCTTCAACTGCGGCTACCGCACCATGCAGGAGCAGACGGACATTCTGGAAAAGCGGACGCAGGAACACATGAAGGAATTTGACCTCGACTTCGATGAAGCCCGGAAAAAGGCGCTGGAAACTGTAGCCGTCCCCGGCACCAGTGAGCATCAGATTGGTCTGGCCGTGGACATTGTGGGAGAGGAGGCCAACGCCTGGCTGGCGGAGCACTGCTGGGAATACGGCTTCATCCTCCGCTACACCGAGGAAAAAGCATCGATCACCGGCATCACCAACGAGCCGTGGCACTTCCGGTACGTGGGCAGGGAAATTTCCATGGACATGAAGGACTCCGGGCTGTGTCTGGAGGAATATCTGGGTGCGGTGTAATCCTCAACAAAGGCAAAAATTACGCCGCCGGTTTCCGATACGGAAACCGGCGGCGTTGTCTTTTAATCTCTGCGCAGTGCCTCGATGGGGTTCAGGTTTGCCGCCTTGTAGGCCGGGAGCATACCGAACACCACGCCGATGAAGGTGGAGAACACCACCGCCACGATGATGGCCGGCGCGCTGATGGACACCGGGATCTGCATCATGTTGGAGATCAGCTCCGCGAGGATCACGCCGCTGATGACGCCGATGATGCCGCCCAGACTGGTCAGCACCGCCGACTCCGTCAGGAACTGGAGCAGGATGCGCTTCTTTCTCGCGCCGATGGCCTTTTTCAGACCGATCTCCGCCGTCCGCTCCGTCACGGACACCAGCATGATGTTCATAACGCCGATGCCGCCTACCAGCAGGGAGATGCTGGCGATCCAGATCAGCTGGGTGTTGGTGGACTGGGACATTTTTTGCAGCTGCTGTGCCTGTTCCAGCATGTCCTGACTGCGGTAGTCGAAGTCGGAATTTTCCGAATCCACGATCTGCTTCTGGGTCAGCAGGTCAGCCGCTTCCTTGCCTGCTGTGGCCATGGTATCGGTGTTTTTCACCTTGATGGCCACGTTCTGAGGTTCGTCAAACTGGAACGCCGTCGGCCAGACCGTGCTGGGGATGTACAAGCAGCCGGAGGACGTATCCGCATAGAGGAGGTAGTCCTGCAATGTCTCAATGGTGGGGGTGAACTCCTTGGAAAGCGATACCACGCCCACCACGGTGAATACGTCGCCCTTGACCTCCAACGACTTTCCCACGGGATTTTCTCCGCCGAACAGGGTGGAAACCGTGTTGGCGTCCACCAGCGCCACCTCGCGGAAGTTGTCATAATCCGCCTGGGTGAAGCCCCTGCCGGACTTGACCTGATAGCCGTAAACCGACAGATAGTGCATATCAATGCCGTAGGTCTCGCCGTTGAACCCCGTGTTCTGATAGTACACGGACTCGGAATTTCCACGGGAGTTGTACAGCGACACTTCTTCCACGCCGGAGATGTTCTTTAACTCCTGCCGGGTCTCCTCGGTGATGACCCGCACGCCGTCGGGGATGGCATTCCAGCCCATATCATAGGAATACCCCGACTGATTCAGATTGACAGTGACCACGTTGTTGCCCGCGCCGATGAGGTTTTCCTTGATCTGCTCGTTGGTACCCTGAATGGTGGAAACGATGGTGATGATGGCCGCGATGCCGATGATAATGCCCAGCATGGTCAGCACGCTCCGCATCTTGTGTCCCCAGATACCCTGAAAGGCAAGCCGGATATTTTCTATCATAAATTTGCCCTCCTTAGTAACTGTACAGGTCGCTCACGTCGCTCTCCACCGTGGGCGCGCCCTCTTTCAGGTTCTTGCCGTAGGGGAATGCGATGAGATCGTCCACCGTCAGGCCGCTGCGGATTTCGGTATAGCTGCCCCAAAGCGCCTTGCCCGTGGTCACGAACCGCTTCTCCAGCTTACCGCCGGCACCCTGGACATAGACGTAGGACTGCCCGTTCTCGGTACGGATGAAGGGGTTCTCCAGGTAAATGCCGTTCTCGCTTTCCGCGGAGGAATACTGGATATTGACGTACATTCCCGCCTGCAAGTCCGCAGTTTCGTCCACGAAGACCGTGAAGGGATAGTAGGATACATTGGGGTTGCCAGAACCGTTCCAGCCGTCGCTATTGGTGGGGAAATCGCCCATGGAGACGATCTTGCCGGTATAGGTCATGCCGGTGTTCCAGTCGTTGACCGTGACCTCCTGGCCGATCTGCATCTTGTCCTTCTCCAGCTCGCTGACGCTGCCCTGGATGTAGAATCCGCCGCCGCCGGAGACCTTAAGGACGGGCTGGTTTTGGGTCTTGGCTTCCTCCTCCGTCAGGACGGAGACCACCTTGCCGTCAAATTCGGCATAGACGTTGCCGTCGCTCATTTCGGTCTGCATGATCTTGTAGTCCGCCTCGGCCATCTTGATCTTGAATTTCGTTTCCTTGATGGTCTTCTCCTGCTCGGCGCGCATCTGTGCCAGCTGCGCGGCGGTATAGCCGCTGCCGGGGTTGGGCATATCCGGGTCAGTGGGATCGGTATTGTCCGGGTCGTCCGGGTCGGTAGCCATGTGGTCAGGGACGCCCATAGCGTCAAAGAACTGGAAGGTGAAACCACTGCCCACTTTCCTAACGTACATTCCCTGCCAGACCACCCGGGCGCCCATACGCTTGTTGCCCTCCGTGGCCTTGATGACCATGTAGTAGGAATTCACGGTAATGGTAGGCTTCTCGTCCGGGTTTTCCGCAGCCGATGCGCTGGAATGCTCACCGCCTTCGCCCTCGGAGGTTTCCTCCGTGGAAGGTGTAGACGCTTCCGTACTTGGTTGTGTAGGCGGTTCCGTACTCGGCTGCGTAGGCGGCTCTGTACCCGGCTGCGTAGGAGGCTCCGTAGCCGGTTCCGTAGTCGATTCTGTAGTTGACTCAGTGGTTGGTTCCGTAGACGGTTCCGTTGGGTCGGGTTGGTTCTCATTCTGGAATTTCTCCGCCCGCTGCCGCGCCTCTTCCAAAAGGGCATCATCGACGGTGGGCGTCACGCGGTCACCATTGGCGTTAGTCGTCAGACGGAGCCAACAGATCAGCGCTTTACCCGACTCGCTGCCGTCATAGGCATGGTCGTAGGATAATTCATAGTCTTTTTTCAGATCACCTTCGTCATCCGAATCCTCATCGCTGTTATCAAAATCGTCAGGACTCACGATGGACATGGGCTTCATGTTCCGAATGTCCTTCAGCTTCTTCTGGGCAGTTTCCAAGTCCAGCTTCAGCTTTTCCACTTCCAGCCGCTTGCGTTCCAGCTGGAGGTCGGACAGGGTGGTGTCGAAGGTCATCAGTACGTCGCCCTTTTTCACCTCGTCACCCTGAGCGACTTTCATTTCCGTCACCGTCTGGGTGGAGGAAAGAAACACGGTCTGGATTTTATCCGTGGAGACGGGGCCGTAGCTCTCCTGAGAATCGCCCCAATATTCCGTCATGCCTACGCTGTTAAAGGCAAACACCTTCACCGGCTCCGATCTGCCCCGGCTCACGCCGAACCACACGCCAAGGCCGATGGCCACGACCAGCACCACGGCGGTCACCGTTATGATGATCTTTTTCTTATTCTGCTTCTTCATTCCCGGCACCTCCCTCCTGCTGCTCATCGTAAGTACGGAGCTGCCCGTCCAGAATGTGGTAGATCTTGTCGGCACACTGGGCAATGGCAAGCTCGTGGGTGATCATGAGGATGGTCATTCCCTCGTCACTGAGCCGCCGGAAGATATCCATGATCTGGTTGCCCGCCTTGGTATCCAACGCGCCGGTCGGCTCGTCTGCCAGCAAAAGATCCGGCTTTCCCACCATCGCCCGGGCGATGGCAACACGCTGGCACTGGCCGCCGGACAGCTGGTTGGGGAAAAAGTCCATCCGCTCTTCCAGTCCCACGGCCTTCAGCGCTTCCGCAGCCCGCTCCCGCCGTTCCTTCAGGCTCACCCCGGCGTACAGCAGGGGCAGCGCCACGTTGTCCAGCGCGGTGAGCTTGGGCATCAGGTAAAAGCTCTGGAACACGAAGCCCAAGTGCTTGTTCCGGATATCCGCCAGTTCATCGTCGTCCATGTCCTTCAGGTTCTGGCCGTCCAGCTCGTATGTGCCGGAAGTGGGAACGTCCAGGCAGCCGATAATGTTCATCAGGGTGGTCTTGCCGGAACCGGAAGGCCCCATGATGGCGAGGTAGTCGCCCCGCTCCATGGTCAGGTTGACATTTTTCAGCACCCGGACAGGCTCCTTGCCCTGCACATAGTCCTTGCAGATGTCCGTCAGTTTCAGGATGGCCACTTAGCCCACCCCGCCTTCCGTGGACGCGGTCTCGGCTGCCGCCGCATCCTCACCGGGCATCTCCCCGGTTTCCCCGGAGATGCTTTCCTCGGGCATCATATCCATGCCCTCAGCGGGCATATCCTCCATGGGCATGTCCTCCATGGGCATGTCCTCCATGGGCATATCCATGCCGCCTTCGCCCATGTTGTCCATGGGCATGTCCGCATTCTCCGACGCCGTCATTTCATGGGTGGTCGGCGCGCCGTTGTGGCACAGCTGCTCGTCGGGGAAGGCGATGTAATCCTCCAGCGTCAGGCCGTCCAGCACGTCGTAGGTGTCCGTTGCCTCATCGTGCTCGCCCAACGTGATGCTGCGTTTTTCCAGCTTGCCCTTCTTCTCCGCCCACACGTAGGCAGAGCCGTCGTCTTCAAAGCAGATAAAGGCGCTGCTGAGGGGCAGACCGGAGGACGTGCCGTCGCCTTCCGTCAGCATTTCCAGGTAAACATGCTGTCCCAGAATCAGGCCGTCGGTGCTGTCCAGCTCCACGTAGAACGGGTACTTGCTGGACGCGGACATGGAATCGGTCGACATACCGTAATACCGGTCGGTGTCGCTCCCCTGAGAGGGGCTTTCATAATCCACCAGCTTGACCGTGCCCGTCCAGGCAGCGGACGGATCCGTCCGGGAGGTGATCTTGATGCGGGTGCCTTCAATAATGCTGCCCCGCTGCAATTCGCCGATGGTACCCTTGACGCGGTAGGAGCCGACCTCCTGAATGGTGATGTACGCCGCAGGGTTGCCGTTTCTGTCGGTGCCGCTTTCGTTGATGGACTGAATGCGGCCCTTGATTGGGGACACCACGGTGGCGTTTTTCAGCAGATTCTCCGCCTGGGTGACCTCGGTCTGCTTCGCCTTGGCGTTCAGTTCCGCTTCCTTCATGTCCACCTGAGCGGTCTGGATCTGGATGGTATATTGCAGCTTGTCCGAACCGGATGCCCAGCCGCGCTCCTTTTCCAGCTCCTTGATCTGCTGCTGGTAATTTTCGATGGAAGCGTTCAGCTGCTCCAGCTCCAGCTGCTTCTTTTCCAGACTCAGCTGCAGCTCATCGGTGTCGTACTCAAACAGCTTGTCGCCCTTGTTGACGTCGTCGCCTTCCTTGACCAGTACTTCCTTGACGGTCTTTTCCGAATCCTTCTTGATCTCCGTCACGTTTTCGGAAACGACCATGCCGGGGAACCGATCGCCGGCCGCAATGCCGCCCATTCCCGTCAGATTGGAAACCGACTGCACATACACCGCCGTATCGTTGCTGCCGCAGGCCGCCAGAGAAACGGTCAGACACAGGATCAGCGCCAGAGCCAACCATGCTCGAACTTTCATAATTCTGTCCTCCACATGTAAATGTTTCATTTTGTAAACCATATTATAGCGAAAATGCCTGCGGAAATCAACTATCTTGCCATTAAGGATTCATTAAGGGAGGATGGGAATTTCTGTCGGAAAAGGAAACGCCCCGCGCCTGAATGGCGCGGGGCAAGGGGATTATTCCTTAGTCAGCCTATACAGGGGGATTAGCCCATGTAAGCAGCCAGCTGCTCCTGAGCAGCACCGACAAAGTCGTTGATGCCAGCGTCTTCCAGCTTGGACAGGAAGGTGGGCAGAACATCATCGGGGTTGACAGCACCGGACATCAGGTTGAAGGCGTACTCGGCGTAGACGTTGGACAGAGCAGCAGCTTCGGTGCTCAGCTCGGAGGAGTCGAAGATGAAGCCGCCCATGGGCAGAGCCTCAGCCGCGTCGTAGTAAGCGGAGAAGCGATCCCAGAAGTCAACACCCTGCGCATCGGTGGGAGGCAGGATACGGACGTTGCCCATACCATTGGTCCAGGGGGAGTAGTTAGCGCGGTTCTCAGCGATGAAGGTGATGGTGCCGTCGCTGTTCTTGTTGTAGGTGAAGCCCTCAGTACCATAGTTCATCATGGTCATCAGCTCGGGATCGGTGTTCAGCAGGTTCAGGAACATCAGAGCCCGCTCGGGGTTAGCGGAGGTAGCGGAGATGGCGATCATAGCGCCCTGGCCGGAGGTGCAGTCCATGTAGGCAGCAGTCTCGGGAACCATACGGACGTCGATACCACGGGCCTTGGAGAAGTCCAGTTCGCAGCCGAAGGCGTAGGACTGGGTGCCGAACAGGTAGTCGCCAGTGGACTGGGTAGCGGTACGGTAGTCGTTAGCGGTAGCGGTGGACTGGCAGCTGGGGGAGATGAAGCCCTTCTGAGCGTACTCATAGGTCTTCGCAGCGAACTTGGCAAACTCATCGGTAGCAAACTTGTTCACGATGGTGCTGCCGATGTCCTTGGAGGGATGCTCGGCGTCGTAGTAGTAGGACAGGACACTGCCGGAGGACAGGTCGCCAGTGATGATGGAGGAATGCGTGACCATTCTCTCAAGAACGACAGGCTCGATCAGCAGGGGGTAGAAATCCTTGCCCTTCAGGTCCTTAGCCTTCTGCAGCATTTCCTCGAACTCGGGGGAGTAGTAGTCCAGGTGGCCGGCGCAGACAGCGTCAACGTCGTAGCCCAGCTCAGCCAGCAGGGTGCCGTTGACATCCCAGCAGTTCTGAGTAGCGGTGTCCTTCAGGCCGGGAACGGCATAGATGCCCAGGCCGTCGTAGCCGTTGGTCTCGGCGCAGTCCCAGATGCCCTGAGGAATGGTGGCCTTCAGCTCGGGAGCGTAGGTGTCCAGCATGTCGTCCAGCTTGACCCAGTAGCCGTCCTTGGCGTACTTGTTGTACTCGTCAGCGGACCAGTTGCAGGTGAAGTACATATCGACCTTGTCGCCGCCAGCCAGAGCGGTAACGGTGGCCTGATCGAAGTCGCCCCAAGTGCCCCAGATGGGCTCGATGGTGGCATTGATCTTATCCTTCAGATAAGCGTTGACGGACTCCATGACCTTCTCGGAAGCGTCAGGAGTGACGGTGCTGCCGTGGAACCAGATCTTCAGGGTGACGGGCTCCAGCTCAGCTGCGGTAGGAGCAGCAGTCTCGGCGTTGTCAGCAGCGGGAGCATTGTCGGGGGCGGCGGTGGGAGTGGTAGTGCTGGTGCCGCAAGCGGCCAGACCAAGTACCATTACCAGAGCCAGCAACAGGGCCAGTAACTTTTTCATGTGTCTTCCTCCAAATAGTTTGTTATTTACTAAACAGCCAAACGTGGCTGCGTTAGCCATGTGTTTGCCCCGTCAGCCCTTCACGGAGCCGACCGTCAGGCCGGAAACGATGTAGCGCTGGAAGAAGGGGTAGGCGCAGGCGATGGGAACAACGATGAACACCACCAGAACCATCCGCAGAGCCTGGGACGGCATTTTCGCCGCTTCGGCGATGGCGTCCGGGCCAAGCATACCTGCCATACGGTTTAAGTATTCCGTGTTGTTTTGCAGCTCCATCAGCAGCGCCTGCAAGGGCTGCAGCACCTTCTTCTGCTGGATGTACAGCAGGGAGTTGAACCAGTCGTTCCAGTAGGCCAGAGCGTTCAGCAGCGCGATGGTGGCGATGCCGGGCTTGGCGATGGGGACGACCACCCGGAACAATGTGGAATATTCGCCGCTTCCGTCAATGGTGGCCGCTTCGATCAGCTCCAGGGGGACGCTGCTCTTAAAGAAGGAGCGCATCACGATGATGTTGAAGGGGCTGACCAGCAGGGGGACGATCAAGGCTGCATAGTTCTCGCTCAGTCCCAGCAGCTGCTTGCTGACGATGTAGGTCGGCACCAGGCCGCCGCCAAAGATCATGGTGAAGAAGCTGAGGAAATTGAAGAAGCCGCGGAATTTGAAGTCAGGACGGTACAGAACATAGGCGTACATGGCGCACATCGTGGTACTCAGCACCGTGCCGATGACCGTGATGTAGATGGAGTTAAAGTAGGAGCGCCAGATCTGGGGCAGCTTATTGAACGCGTACTGGTAGGCGTCCACGCTCCAGCCGATGGGCATGAAGGAGTAGCCGATGGTGGTGATGGATTCTTTGGACGAGAAGGAAATGATGATAACGAAGACGAAGGGAATGATGCAGCAGACGGAGAACAGACCGATGATCCCATGGAAGACCGCTTCGGTTCCCACGCTGACGCAATTCAGGCGGAGGTTCTTCTTTTCAGCCATTTGGAATCCCCCCTTAGAACAGGCTGCTTTCGGAATCGATCTTCTTTACGATTCCGTTGGCCGTCAGGATGCAGACGAAGCCAAGCACATTTTGCAGCAATCCGGCCGCGGAAGACTGTCCCGGGTCACCGGTCGCCATGTAGGCGCGGTAGACGTAGGTATCAATGGTCTGGGTCACGGAGAACAGCGCGCCGTTCTGCATGGGAACATTGTAAAAGAGGCCAAAGTCAGAAGCGAAGATCTTACCAACGTTCATGATGAACAGAATGGCGATCATCGTGCGCAGATGAGGAATGGTCACGTGCAGCACCTGCTGCCATTTGGTAGCGCCGTCAATGGCGGCGGCTTCATACTGGTTTGTATCGATGCCGGTGATAGCCGCGAGGTAAAGGACTGTGGAGTAGCCCACATTCTTCCAGAGGTTCGCGAACGTCAGGATGAACGGCCAGGGGCCGGGGGTCGTATACCACGAGGTGCGGGCATGTCCCGCGGCTTCCTGCATGGCGGGGATCATGCCGTACTGGGCGTCCAGAAATGCGTTGAGGAAGTAGCTGACCACGACCCAGCTCAGGAAGTAGGGGAAGAACATCATGGTCTGGTAAGCCTTCTTGAAGAACTTTCTGGTAATCTCGTTCATCATGATGGCGAAGGCCACGGGAATGATGACGCCCAGAATAATGAACACGATGTTGTAGGCCAGCGTATTGCGGATCATGACCCACGCGGAGTCAGTCTTGAACAGGAACTCGAAATTCTTGAATCCCACCCATTTACTGTTGATCAGATTGCTGATAAAGGAGGGATTGCGGGGGTTGACCTTGTAATTCTTGAACGCCAGCACGATACCGCCCATGGGCAGGTAACGCAGCAGCAGCAGCCAGATCGCCACGGGAGCAACCATGGTCAGAAGTACCAGAGTTTTCTTGTTCTTCTCAAACCAGCTCGGGGACGTGGTTCTTGGCTCCAGACGTTCGGTGGTTTTTGCAGCCATTCACTTTTCACCCATCTTTCATAGGATTCACAGTTTTGCCGTTCCGGCAGTCGTTTCATTTATCTATATTTTACAGGCATTGCCTGGAATTGTCATGAGACGGCCTTGTTGTTTTTTGTTTTTGCTTGTGGGATTCCACAATTCGGTACAAACAGGAAAGGCGGCGCTCGACATTTTGCACAAATTCGATCGCCGCCTATTGGTCACAATGACCTCATCTCTATTCTCTTTATTTTAGTGTGTTGCGGTACTCGTTGGCGCTCATGCCCTCCTGCTTTTTGAAGGTTCTGGCAAAATGCGCCGTGTCCGCGTAGCCCACCCGCTCGCCGATCTCGCCGATCTTCAGTCTCGGGTCAAGCAGCAGTTCTTTTGCCTTCTGGATGCGCACGGTGTTGAGGATGTCGTAAAAGCTCTGACCCGTGTGCCGGTTCAACAGCTTCGACAGGTGCCACTGGGAAACATAACAGCAGTCCGCCACCGCCTGTAGTGTCAGCTTTTCCGCGTAATGCTCCTCGATGTAGGCCATCGCCTGATTGACGATGAAGCTTCCCGCGCCGTGCTGCACCTCCTCCGGTTCTTCCTCCTGATACCGCAGCTGGGACTGGGCATCCAGGCGTGTGGTCATGGTCACAAGCGCTTCCTTGATCTCATCCATTTTGGAGGGCTTCAACAAAAACCGGGTGACACCCAGACGAATTGCCTGCTGGGCATAGGAAAAGTCCTGATAGCCGGTCAGCACCGTCACCTGCATGTCCGGGAACTCACTGCGCAGCGCCGCCAGCATGGTCAGGCCGTCGGCTCCGGGCATGCGGATGTCGGTGAACAGGATATGGGGCTGCAATTTCCGGATCAGCGCCGCGCCTTCCTCGGCGCCGCTGGCCGTTCCCACGACCCTGTCTCTTATACACATCTCCGAGCCCACGAGACTCCTGAGCATCT
>ERZ1027056.909-NODE-909-length-10844-cov-4.159607_pt1 | contig 10844 bp, 5 predicted proteins | sample MGYA00519427_ERZ1027056 | MGnify/ENA primary metagenome ERZ1027056 (study PRJEB26926, sample SAMN06164570) | human gut metagenome | biome: ENVO:00009003; feature: ENVO:2100002; material: ENVO:00002003 | host: Homo sapiens | place: USA | collected 2012 ... | reverse complement strand
GTCGGCAGCGTCAGATGTGTATAAGAGACAGAACATGCAGCGCCAGGCTGTGCCGCTGCTGAAGACCGAGGCCCCGGTAGTGGGTACAGGTATGGAGTATAAGGCAGCTTACGACTCCGGCGTGGTGGTCATTGCCAAGCGTGGCGGCACCGTGTGCGCCGTAGACGCGCGTACCATTGATATTAAGACCGCTTCCGGTGAGATCGACCATTACGAGTTGGTAAAGTTCTGCGGCTCCAACCAGGGCACCTGTATCAACCAGCGGCCCATCGTCTCCCTGCACCAGCAGGTAGAGGACGGCCAGGTGATCGCCGACGGTCCCGCCACCTGCAATGGTGAGGTTTCTCTGGGTAAGAACGCCTTGATCGGCTTTATGACCTGGGAAGGCTACAACTACGAGGACGCCGTATTGATCAACGAGAAGATCGTGCGGGACGATGTTTATACTTCCATTCACATTGAGGAGCACGAGGTGGAGTCCAGAGACACCAAGCTGGGTCCGGAGGAGATCACCCGCGATATTCCCAATGTGGGCGAGGACGCGCTGAAGGATCTGGACGAGGACGGTATTATCCGCATCGGTGCCGAGGTACACAGCGGCGATATTTTGGTGGGTAAAGTGACCCCCAAGGGCGAGACGGAGCTGACCGCAGAGGAGCGGCTGCTGCGTGCCATCTTCGGTGAGAAGGCCCGCGAGGTGCGTGACACCTCCATGCGTGTGCCCCATGGCGAGTATGGTATTGTGGTGGATGTTAAGGTGTTCACCCGCGCCAACAGCGACGAAATGAGCCCCGGCGTGAATAAAGTGGTTCGCGTTTATATCGCCCAGAAGCGTAAGATCCAGGCCGGTGATAAGATGGCCGGTCGTCACGGTAACAAGGGCGTTGTGTCCCGGGTACTGCCCCAGGAGGATATGCCGTTCCTGCCGGACGGTCGCCCGTTGGATATTGTATTGAACCCCTTGGGCGTACCTTCTCGTATGAACATCGGGCAGGTGCTGGAGGTGCATCTGGGCTATGCCGCTATGGCACTGGGCTGGAAGATGATGACCCCCGTATTTGACGGTGCCCATGAGGACGACATTCGTGAGTGCCTGAAATTGGCCGGCCTGCGTGAGGACGGTAAGACGACCCTGACCGACGGCCGTACAGGCGAAAAGTTTGATAACCCGGTGACCGTGGGCTACATGTATTACCTGAAGCTCCATCACCTGGTAGATGATAAGATCCATGCCCGTTCCACCGGTCCTTACAGCCTGGTCACCCAGCAGCCTTTGGGTGGTAAAGCCCAGTTCGGCGGCCAGCGTTTCGGTGAGATGGAGGTTTGGGCACTGGAGGCATACGGCGCTGCTTACACCCTGCAAGAGATCATGACGGTGAAGTCCGATGATGTTGTGGGTCGTGTGAAGGCTTATGAGGCCATTGTTAAGGGCGAGAATATCCCCAAGGCAGGCACGCCGGAATCCTTCAAGGTTCTGTTTAAGGAGCTGCAGGCACTGGGTCTGGATACTCGTGTGTATGACGCCAACGGCGAGGAAGTAGAGCTCAAGCAGGATCTGGACGATGGCACCGGTATTCAGCCTATTGATGACAAGGCGTTCACCACCGTCAATGACTTTGACGAGGGCAGTGAGGGCTTTGGCATTGAGAATGCGGAAGAAGCCGGCGAGGAAGCAGGCGCAGACGCAGCGGATTCGTTTGCAGATTTGTTTGCAAACGCCCTGGACGACGATTCGGACGACGGGGCCGACGCGTAAACGCCATTCCGACACTACATTATATATAAAGGAGTGCTTCCATGATGGAGAATAAAGAAAACGAATTCAGCTCGATCAAAATCGGTCTGGCGTCTCCCGAGCAGATTCGGGAGTGGTCCTACGGCGAGGTCACCAAGCCGGAGACCATTAATTACAGAACGCTGAAGCCGGAGCGGGACGGTTTGTTCTGCGAGCGCATTTTCGGCCCCATGAAGGACTGGGAGTGCCACTGCGGCAAATATAAGAGAGTACGCTATAAGGGTAAGGTCTGCGAGCGCTGCGGCGTAGAGATCACCCGGGCCAAGGTGCGCCGTGAGCGTATGGGTCATATTGAACTTGCGGCTCCCGTGTCTCACATTTGGTATTTTAAGGGCATTCCCAGCCGCCTTGGGCTGGTACTGGATCTGAGCCCTCGTTATTTGGAGAAGGTGCTGTACTTTGCACTGTATATCGTAACGGATCCCGGCGACACCCCGCTGGAGAAAATGCAGATCCTGAACGAAAAAGAATATGCAGAAATGCGCGAGCGCTATGAGGATGACTTTGAGGCCGGCATGGGCGCCGAGGCCATCAAAAAGCTGCTGCAAGACATTGATGTGAAAGCCCTGCGGGATGAGCTGACCGAGGAGCTGGAGACTGCTACCGGTCAAAAGCGTGTGCGTCTGCTCAAGCGCCTGGATGTGGTCAATGCATTCTATCAGAGCGGCAATAAGCTGGAGTGGATGATCCTGGATGCCATCCCGGTAATCCCCCCGGATATTCGCCCCATGGTTCAGCTGGACGGCGGCCGTTTTGCCACCTCTGATCTGAACGACCTGTATCGCCGCGTTATCAACCGAAACAACCGTTTGAAGAAGCTGCTGGAGCTGGGCGCACCGGATATTATCGTGCGCAACGAAAAGCGTATGCTCCAGGAGTCTGTGGACGCCCTGATCGACAATGGCCGCCGCGGCCGTCCGGTCACCGGCCCCAACAACCGTCCGCTGAAGTCCCTGTCCGATATGCTGAAAGGTAAGCAGGGTCGCTTCCGTCAGAACCTGCTGGGTAAGCGTGTTGACTACTCCGGCCGTTCCGTAATCGTGGTTGGCCCGGAATTGAAGATGCACCAGTGCGGTCTGCCGAAGGAAATGGCGATCGAGCTGTTTAAGCCCTTTGTGATGAAGCGGCTGGTAGAGACCGGCGTGGCCTCTAACATTAAATCTGCCCGTAAAATGGTGGAGCGTGCCAACAACCCGGCCGTTTGGGACTCTCTGGAAGTGGTCATTAAGGACCACCCGGTGATGCTTAACCGTGCACCTACTCTGCACCGTTTGGGTATTCAGGCCTTTGAGCCGGTGCTGGTAGAGGGTCGTGCAATTAAGCTGCACCCGCTGGCTTGTACCGCATTTAACGCAGACTTCGACGGCGACCAGATGGCTGTGCACGTGCCCCTTTCCGCAGAGGCGCAGGCAGAGGCCAGAATGTTGATGCTGGCTGCCAACAACCTGCTGAAACCCTCTGACGGTAAGCCGGTGACTGTGCCTACCCAGGATATGGTGATCGGTTCCTATTACCTGACCATGATTAAGGGCGGCGAGCCGGGTTGCCCCACGGTGGAGAAAGACGCCCAGGGCAACGAATATACCCGCTATAACATTTACAGAGATAAGGACGAGGCCATGATGGCCTACCAGGAAGGCTCTTTGGGCTTGCACTCCGAGTGCCTGATCCGCTTCTCCAAGGAAGTGGACGGGGAAGTGCACGAGCACCTGGTTAAGACGACCATCGGTCGTGTGATCTTTAACGCCCCGGTGCCTCAGGACCTGGGTTTTGTGGATCGTTCCGATCCGGAGAATGAGTTTGTACCGGAGATCAGCTTTGTTGTAAAGAAGAAGCAGCTGGGCCAAATCGTCGAGAAGTGCATTCGCGTGCACGGCGTTGCCGTGGCATCCAAGGTGCTGGACGCTTTGAAGGCGCAGGGTTATAAGTATTCCACCATTTCCGGCACCACCGTAGCCGTTGTGGACGCCCTGATCCCGGAGAAGAAGAAGGAGTACCTGGACGAGGCCGAGAAGCGGGTGGACGAGATTACCACCAACTACAACTACGGCCTGATTACCAACGAGGAGCGTTCTTCTGCCGTTATCAAGGCTTGGGAGGACTGCACCAACAAGGTATCCCACGAGCTGACCAGTAACTTTGACGGCGCCCATAACCCCATTCACATGATGGTAGACTCCGGTGCCCGTGGTAGTACCTCTCAGCTGCGTCAGCTGGCCGGTATGCGCGGTCTGATCGCCAATACCGCCGGTAAGACCATTGAGGTTCCCATTCGTGCCAACTACCGTGAGGGTCTGAATATTCTGGAATACTTCATTTCCTCCCGTGGTGCCCGTAAAGGTTTGGCCGATACCGCTCTGCGTACCGCAGACTCCGGTTACCTGACCCGCCGTCTGGTAGATGTATCCCAGGATGTAATCATTCGCGACCAGGATTGCGGCTGCCACGATGGTATTATCGTAAGCAAGATCATGGACGGCAACCGTGTACTGGAGCCGTTGGAGGAGCGCCTTACCGGTCGTTTCGTTGTAGACCCGGTGATCGATCCTAACTCCGGCGAAGTGCTGATGGAGCCGGATCGTATGATGACAGAGGAAGACGCCAAGCGTATTGTGGACGCCGGTATCGAGTCCGTAAAGATCCGTTCTCTGATCACCTGTAAGTCCCACCACGGCGTGTGCTGCAAGTGCTATGGCGCCAACCTGGCCTTTAACGAGCCGGTTCAGGTAGGTGAGGCCGTGGGTATTATCGCCGCCCAGTCCATCGGTGAGCCTGGTACACAGCTGACCATGCGTACCTTCCATACCGGCGGTGTTGCCGGTGGTGCCGATATTACACAGGGTCTGCCCCGTGTAGAGGAGCTGTTCGAGGCCAGAAAACCCAAGCAGCTGGCCATTCTGTCTGAGATCGACGGTGTGGTTCATTTTGAGGAGATCAAGAAGAGCCGTCACGCCATTGTGACCGGCGAGGACGGGGAAGAGAAGAAGTATCTGATCCCTTACGGTGCCCGTCTGTGCGAGCACATTGTTGAGGGCGCCCATGTGAAGAAGGGCGAGGAGCTGACGCTCGGCGCCGTGAACCCCCACGATGTTTTGGCTATCTTGGGCGAAGAGGCTGTTTATAACTACCTAATTAAGGAAGTACAGTTTGCTTACCGTACCCAGGGTGTTGATATTAACGACAAGCACATTGAGGTTATCGTTCGTCAGATGCTTAAGAAGTGCACCGTGGACGATGCCGGTGATACCGATCTGGTGTCCGGCACCATGGTGGATGTGGCCCAGGTAGACGAGGCCAATGAGGCCATTGACAAGCGGATCGCTTTGGGCGAGACCACTTTGAAGCACGCCACTTATATCCCGATCCTGATGGGTATTACCAAGGCGTCCTTGGCCACCGACTCCTTCCTGTCCGCCGCCTCCTTCCAGGAGACCACCCGCGTGCTCACCGATGCTGCCATCAAGGGCAAGGTGGATCCGCTGATCGGTCTGAAGGAAAATGTAATCATCGGTAAGCTGGTGCCCGCCGGTACCGGTATGCAGGTGTTTGATAAGGTGGATGTGGTGCCCAGCTATTTCTCCGCTGAGGGCAGCGAGGAAATTTTGAACCTGGAACAGCTGCAAGAGCTCTTGACAAACAGTATGTCCGAGTGATATAATGCTAAATTGTCGGTGTGCGATTTGCGCTAAATCGGCCCAAATCCCATCGAATTTAGCCGAAAATTGACCATTTACCGGGGCAGAACCGTAAAGTTCTGCCCCAGTAGGTGCGTTTTTGAGCAGAAAATGCAAATTTGCTTTGCCAAATTTGTGTTTTGTGCGCAAAAGCGTACAAAATAATTTGAAAGGAGATAAACGATTGCCTACCTTTAACCAACTTGTAAGAACAGGTCGTAAGACGCTGGAGAAAAAGTCCAAAACACCGGCTCTGCTGAAGGGGCTGAACACCAAGAAGAATGTTATGACCGATAACAATTCTCCCCAGAAGCGCGGCGTTTGCACCGCAGTCAAGACTGCAACTCCGAAAAAGCCGAACTCTGCACTGCGTAAGATTGCCAGAGTGCGTCTGTCTAACGGCATTGAAGTGTCCGCTTACATTCCCGGCGTAGGTCACAACCTGCAGGAGCACTCTGTAGTTATGATCCGCGGCGGCCGTGTAAAGGACCTTCCCGGTGTGCGTTACCACATCATTCGCGGTACTCTTGATACCCAGGGCGTGAACGGCAGAATGCAGGGCCGCTCTAAGTACGGCGCCAAGAGACCGAAAGCTGCTAAGAAATAAGAGCAGCGCCGATCCGTTAAGGATCCACCAAGCTCAGCCTAGCTGAGTTTGATCTTCTTGTTTGGAAATCCGGCAAAAGTTTATATACTTTATATTGCTATACAGTGTATGACCTTTTTGTTGGCTCCACGGGAAAACTCGAGTACCTATGAACTCATCAATGATAATGAAGGAGGGAAGCGAAGATGCCAAGAAGAGGCCAGATCGCTAAGCGTGACGTTCTGCCTGATCCGCTGTACAACTCTAAGCTTGTTACACGCCTGATCAACAACGTTATGTACGATGGTAAAAAAGGTGTCGCACAGAAGATCGTGTACGACGCTTTCGACATCATCAAAGAAAAGACGGGTAATGATCCCCTGGAAACTTTTGAAGCTGCCATGGAGAATGTTATGCCCGTACTGGAGGTTAAGGCTCGCCGTGTAGGCGGTGCGACCTACCAGGTACCGCTTGAGGTTCGTCCGGAACGGCGCCAGACCCTGGGTCTGCGCTGGATCACTCTCTATGCGCGTCAGCGTTCTGAGAGAACCATGAAGGAGCGCCTGGCAGCCGAGATTATGGATGCTACCAATAAGACCGGCGGCGCTGCCAAAAAGTGCGACGATACCCATAAGATGGCTGAGGCAAACAAGGCGTTTGCTCATTTCAGATATTAAGCCATTCAGTTTGTTAGGAGGATATTATGCCGAGAAAAGTATCTCTTGAAATGACAAGAAATATTGGTATCATGGCGCATATTGATGCTGGTAAAACCACCACCACCGAGCGTATCCTGTATTACACGGGTATTAACCATAAGATCGGTGAGACCCACGATGGTACAGCAACCATGGACTGGATGGCGCAGGAGCAGGAGCGCGGTATTACCATTACTTCCGCTGCTACCACTTGCTTCTGGAAGAAGCACAGAATCAATATCATCGATACCCCCGGGCATGTGGACTTCACCGTAGAGGTGCAGCGTTCCCTGCGTGTGTTGGACGGTTCCGTTACCGTTCTGTGCGCCAAGGGTGGCGTTGAGCCCCAGTCTGAGACCGTATGGCGTCAGGCTGACGAGTACCATGTACCGAGAATGATCTATGTCAATAAGATGGACATTATGGGCGCAGATTTCTACAATGTACTGGATATGGTCAATGACCGTTTCAAGTGCAATGCACTGCCCATTCAGTTGCCCATCGGCGCGGAGGACACTTTCCGCGGGATTGTGGACCTGGTGAATATGGACGCCGAGATCTATTATGACGATCTGGGTAACGATGTTCGCCGTGAGCCCATTCCTGAGGATATGATGGAATTGGCGCAGAAGTACCGCGAGCAGCTCATCGAGCATGTCGCCGAAATGGACGACGCGCTGATGGAGAAGTATTTCGCCGGCGAAGAGTTGACTGTTGACGAGATCAAAAAGACCATCAGAAAATCTACCATTGCTAACAAGATGGTGCCCATCACCTGCGGTACTTCCTACCGTAACAAGGGTGTACAGCCCCTGCTGGACGCAATCGTAGATTATATGCCCGCCCCCACGGATGTTGAGTCCATTAAGGGCGTAAATCCGGACACGGACGAGGAAGAGTATCGTCACTCTTCCGACACAGAGCCTTTTGCTGCTCTGGCGTTCAAGATCGCTACCGACCCCTTCGTTGGTAAGATCTGCTTCTTCCGTGTATATTCCGGTACCATTGACGCAGGCTCTCCCTGCTACAACTCTGTAAAGGGTCATAAGGAGAGAATGGGTCGTATTCTGCAGATGCACTCCAATCACCGTGAGGATATTCCCACCTGCTACGCCGGCGACATCGCTGCTGCCGTAGGTCTGAAGAACACCACCACCGGTGATACGCTGTGTGACGAGGATCATCCCATTATTCTGGAGTCCATGAACTTCCCGGATCCCGTGATCCGTGTTGCCATTGAGCCTAAGACCAAGGCCGGTCAGGAAAAGATGGGTCTGGGTCTTGCGAAGTTGGCAGAAGAGGACCCCACCTTTAAGGCTTACACCGATGAAGAGACAGGTCAGACCATCATCGCCGGCATGGGCGAGCTGCACTTGGAGATCATCGTTGACCGTCTGATGCGTGAGTTCAAGGTAGAGGCCAATGTTGGCGCTCCCCAGGTGGCTTACAAAGAGACCATCACCAAGGAAGCGGCTTCCGATACCAAGTATAAGCGTCAGTCCGGCGGTAGCGGCCAGTACGGTCACTGTAAGATCCGCATTATGCCCAACATTGATCCGGAGACCGGTGTGGGCAAGGGCTATGAATTCGTGAACCAGATCGTCGGCGGTTCCATCCCCAAGGAGTATATCCCTGCGGTAGACGCCGGTATCCAGGGCGCTATGAAGAGCGGTATTCTGGCAGGCTACAATGTGGTAGATGTTCGCGTAGAGCTGTACGACGGTTCTTACCACGAGGTTGACTCCTCTGAGATGGCCTTTAAGATCGCCGGTTCTATGGCATTTAAGGACGCTGCCAAGAAGGCCGGTCCCATCATTCTGGAGCCCATGATGAAGGTTGTTGTTATCGTTCCTGAGGAATACATGGGCGATGTAATCGGCGACCTGAACTCCCGCCGTGGCCAGATCCAGGGCATGGAGGACCGCAACGGTGCAAAGCAGATTAATGCTCGCGTACCGCTGTCTGAGATGTTTGGCTATGTAAACGACCTGCGTTCCAAGACCCAGGGTCGTGGCCAGTACACCATGGAGCCGGACGGCTATGAGCCTGTTCCCAAGTCCATTTCTGAGAGCATTATCAGCGAGCGCGCCAAAAAAGACTGATAATTCGATAAATCAATAAAAAATGCTTGCTATTTTTATTCGATTTTGATAGAATAGCAATGACAATTGACTATTGTAAATTCTTAAGGAGGAAATTCCAATGGCAAAAGAACATTTTAACAGAACCAAACCCCATGTTAACATTGGTACGATCGGCCATGTTGACCATGGTAAGACCACTCTGACCGCAGCTATCACCAAGTACCTTGCAAACAAGGGCTATGCAAAGTTCGAGGACTATGCAGATATCGATAAGGCTCCGGAAGAGAGAGAGCGTGGTATCACAATCAACACCGCTCACGTTGAGTATGAGACCGACAAGCGCCACTATGCACACGTGGACTGCCCCGGCCATGCTGACTACATTAAGAACATGATCACCGGTGCTGCGCAGATGGATGGCGCTATCCTGGTTATCGCTGCTACCGATGGCCCCATGGCGCAGACCAAGGAGCATCTGTTGCTGGCTCGTCAGGTAGGCGTGCCCGCAATCATCGTTTTCCTGAACAAGACCGACCAAGTGGACGATCCTGAGCTGCTTGAGCTGGTTGAGATGGAAGTTCGTGAGACCCTGGCTGAGTATGGTTTTGATGAGGATTGCCCCATCATCAAGGGTTCCGCACTGAAGGCTCTGGAAGCATCTTCCAACGACGATCCTGCTTGCGAGTGCATCAAAGAGCTGATGGACGCTGTTGACGAGTATATCCCCACTCCGGACCGTAAGGCTGACCTGCCTTTCCTGATGCCCGTAGAGGATGTGTTCACCATCACCGGTCGTGGTACCGTTGCTACCGGCCGTGTGGAGAGAGGCCAGCTGAAGACCGGCGAGGAAGTTGAGATCGTTGGTCTGAAGGACGAGAGCTCCAAGACCGTTTGCACCGGTATTGAGATGTTCCGTAAGATTCTGGACTATGCTGAGGCCGGCGACAACATCGGCTGCCTGCTGCGTGGTGTTCAGAGATCCGACATCGAGCGTGGTCAGGTTCTGGCTAAGCCCGGTTCCATTCATCCCCACACTGAGTTCACCGGTCAGGTGTATGTACTGACCAAGGAAGAGGGCGGCCGTCATACTCCCTTCTTCAACAACTATCGTCCCCAGTTCTATTTCAGAACCACTGACGTTACCGGCGTGATCACCCTGCCCGAGGGCACCGAGATGTGCATGCCTGGCGATAACGTAAACATGGATGTTAAGCTGATCACCCCCATCGCTATTGAAGAGGGTCTGCGCTTCGCTATCCGTGAGGGCGGCCGTACCGTTGGTTCCGGCGTTGTTTCCAAGATCGAGAAGTAATTTTCGGCTTGTGATATAGCTTTCAAGGCTCCTGCTGTTAAGGCAGGGGCCTTTTTGTTGTGTACGACTTATGAGGCGGGGAGGGGGCAAAGGCCGGGTGTGGAAGACCAAGGAAGGCATCATGAAAACATCAGGAATTGTAGATAGGGGAGAGGACACCATTCGGAACTTTGAAAAAGTGGAGCAGAAGGGGGCACTCACACCGCCCTATCTTGGGAAGGTGTATTTCAGGTCGCGGTTAAGGGGCAAGGGTTGATCTATCCCTAAGTTTTCGGAACGGTCAGGAACGCTCTCTACAGTACAATTTATAATGGGCAATTCTCAACCTCCAATTTTCCCTTCAAGTTTCCTCCAATCTCTGCCAAATCTCTCAACAACAAGCCAAACCGAAATGACAAAAAATGCGCGATCACAATACCGGGTGATTGGATTAAGAGATTGCAAAGAACATTATCGGGGTAAATGTTTAATCATTTGATAAAAGCAGGAATAAACCATTCAAAAATGTTAATAAGTACCGCCAAAGAGTCACCGCACCGCAGCGCAAATAATATGCGAAATACAGGTTTCAGTTGATTCAAGGACAAAAATTTACATGGAAACCGCTCTAATGAACTATGCAAATTCTGGCAACTGTGATATAATGTATATACCTAGATGCTGTCTCTTATACACATCTGACGCTGCCGACGATA
>ERZ1027056.903-NODE-903-length-10878-cov-5.768271_pt1 | contig 10878 bp, 10 predicted proteins | sample MGYA00519427_ERZ1027056 | MGnify/ENA primary metagenome ERZ1027056 (study PRJEB26926, sample SAMN06164570) | human gut metagenome | biome: ENVO:00009003; feature: ENVO:2100002; material: ENVO:00002003 | host: Homo sapiens | place: USA | collected 2012 ... | reverse complement strand
AGATGCTCAGGAGTCTCGTGGGCTCGGAGATGTGTATAAGAGACAGATATTTGTACCGAGATAAGTGATAAAACATCACTGAAAATAAAATTTTAACTAATAAAGTAAAAACGATTATGGCAAACAATGCGTTGGCACTTCGTATGAAGTACAGAAAGTTCACTGCTGAACAGTTGAACGAAATCATTGAGAATGAAAACTCAAGTGAATTGGAAGTTAAGGTTGCTCAAGAGTTCCTTGACAAGTTAGGTGGCGAAGCCGAAGAACAACCTGCAAAGGCTGCTCCCGCCAAGAAGTCCGCTCCTAAAAAGGAAGACAAAAAGGTTCCTACGAAAAAGGCTGCTCCGAAGAAAGAGGAAACCGCTGATGACGACCCAGGCCCTGAGGATGGTTCGCCTGAAGCAGCAATGAAGCGTCAGAACAAACGCAACTCAACTTACCAGTTAGAAGAACAACTGACTCCGAAAGAGGAAGAACGCTTGGCAAAGGCTGAGGCAGAGTACGAAGAACGTCAGAAGAACCGCAAGACTCCGTCTAAATCAGACAAGTCTATGAAGGAAAAGAAGTCAGCGAAAGCCGACAAGACTCCTCGTGAAACAAAACGTCAGAACCTCGAAGAATCGGAAGAAATTCCGGGACTGAAAGTAGGTTCGAAAGTTACCCTGAAAGGTGAGGACGCTGTTGGTGAAATCACTCGCCTGTACAAGTCCGGAGACGGCAAAGAAAAGTGTATGGTCAAGTTCGGTGACGATAAGCCTATCAAGAAACGTGTAACAGCGTTGGAACTGGCTGAGGACGCCAAACCTGCACCTGCAAAGAAAACTCCAAAGAAGAAGAAGTAAATGGTTGACGGGGAATCCATAGTATTGGTTAAAGGTATCTCGGGGAGCGGTAAATCTACAAGGGTTTACCTCTTCCTCGAGTTCCTCGAATCATTAGGTATGAAACTCCGCCCATACAAGTTTAAGACACTTGACGGAAAGGAAAAGGAAGTCGGAGTTTACTCCGAGGACTTCAATATGGTTTTCGTTGGGAAATTCTATGAGAATGGCGGTATCCGACGCTGGCAAGGTTACGACAGTATGACGTGGCGACTGTGCAAGGCTGAGGGTCTATCCTACTTCTTGAAGGAAACATCTAAGGCAGGGCATGGAGTTTTGATTGATGGTGCAGGAATAACTGCATCATGGCGATTGCGTCCCTTGGATTTATGCGGAGAGAGTGAGTTTACGAACATTCTCCATGTCAGGTATGATTACCGTGACGACCAATGGGATGAGTATTGTGCTCGGATAGCATACAGGTCTGGCGAGCCTCCTAAGGGGGATTGCATGTGGCGGAAGTACAGAACCTTTATGCACGACTTCGAAAAGGCTCAAAGAGAGGGAAAAGAGGTAAATGAGGCTGGCGGTTGTGTGGTTCTTCACGACCAACCGTATGACGCTCCGGTCTGGGACTTGGGTGTTCATATTTTCAACTTCTTTGGGCTGTCAGAACTATGTGAAGAGTTCGTGGCTTTCTGTAAAGCGTCGGACTACATTGAAAAGAACTCGTTTGTTGAATTTCAAAAGGATAAATGATTCATAAAGGTTACATATATTGCGTCACCTGAATTTCGGAAAAGAAAGTCTGTGTTGATGAAGAATTTGCGTCAAGATGAATCTTTTGTTCAAAAGCAATGTGAAGCATCACGAAATGCGTTGAGAAATCCTGAACTTCAGAAGAAGATGGGATTAAGTCGTAGAGGAAAGCCGTTGTCTGAAGAGCATAAGCGAAAGATTGGTCGGGCAGTAACAGGTGAGCGCAATGGTATGTATTTAAGAAAGTTTGTATATGAAAAATAAAGAAATATTTGTCCCGAAGCCAAACGAAAATTTCCCTCATTATTTATATTGGATATGTGAGCGGATGAACATTTTTTGGAAGAAATACAACGGAGACCCACAGCCTTGGACAGCCGACCCGATTTTGCAAAATTACAAATTTACTTCGGTGTATCGTTGCCTTGACCGTGTGAGTCAATACCTGTTGAGCCGTGTGATTTACAATGGTAAAGAATACGAGCCAGAGGATATGTTCTTTCGCATATTGCTTTTCAAGCATTTCAATAAGAACGAAACGTGGGATTTGTTGGAAAAGGAGTTCGGGGATATCACCTACGAAACAGGCTTGGAAAACATAGCGAAGTTCTTGGATAAGGTAGTTGACAGTGGCGGCACGATATACGGTAACGCATACATCGTGAATTGCTTCTTCTATCAGTATCCCCAATATAAGCACATAACAGGTATGAGCAAACATCGTGCTCACTTCCGTATCTTTGAGGACGAAATCTTTCAGAACGGACACTTGTATGACTTCTTAGAGGCGAAGACCTTTGAGGACTTGTATTGGGTTTTCAGGAATATGAAAATTTACGGGGACTTCACGGCTCAGCAATATTGCATTGACCTGAATTATTCACCCCTGTTTAACTTTTCGGAAAACGATTTTGTCATCACTGGTCCAGGGTCGCTGAAAGGTATCGGCTGGACATTTGACGGAGCGTCCGGAAAGCGTTATGACTATGTGGGCACTATCAAGTGGGTTCACGACAACTTTGAAAGGCTGATGGGTGACTTCTGCGAAAAGACAGGTATGAAGTGGAACCCGTTACCGTGGGAGCCTGTTCCTACTCTTACAAATCTTCAGAACTGTTTCTGTGAAACATCGAAGTTTGCGAAGGGATTGGGAGCGTCTTTCAACAAAGGTAGAAATGAACGTATCAAGCTCACCTACGAAAAGAGTCCGAAGAAGATTGAGTTCGTCTTCCCTCCAAAGTGGAATGCTGAGTTGCCCAAGCCAGGAGAATTATTAATCGATTAAATCAAGAAAGACTTATGTATTTTCAAGCAGAAAATTTGAGTAGTGCGCTGGTGCTACTTTGTAAGGAGTTGATGGATAAAGGGATTGACGTTACCCGAAGAGGGTTCGAATGTCGTGAGTTCCCTGGAGCCGTCCTCATTGAGATAACTAATCCGACCGACCGCTATGTTCGTGTTCCGGAGCGTAAATGGAACAAAACATTGGGATGGATTGAGTCCCTGTGGTTGGCTCGTGGGGATAACAGTCTTGAAATGCCTGCTTCCTATGTGAAGAACCTTGTAAACTTCTCAGACGACGGAAAGTTCATGAGAGCGGGATATGGACCCAGAATACGTCGTTACGGGGACAATTTTGACTCGATGGTAACATTGTCCGGAAAGTTACTTCCGCGACAGTATAAGAACGGTAAAGCAGACGAAAACGGTCGTTATTCAAAATTGAAGGCTCCCGGACTGCACCAGAACGTGACTGACCAATTACGGTTCGTCATTGAAAAGTTCAAGCAGGACATCGATACCCGTGAAGCGGTTATCACAATTCACGACCCTATTTCTGACAACTTCAACCAGAATGAAGAGGACGGGGAAAAGGCTCCATTGCTTCTCACAAAGGATACACCGTGTACCCGTTCAATCCACTTCATGATAGTGAATGGAAAGATGAACTGTTACGTGGATATCCGTTCGAATGACCTTATCTGGGGGTTCAGTGCGGTGAACGTGTTCAACTTTACATTGATGCAGGAGTACGTCGCAGCGATAGTGGGCGTGCCTGTCGGGAAATATTACCACAAGGCAGACAATCTTCATGTCTATAAGGACTTCATTCCGTTGGCTGAAGAAATCGCTAAAAGAGACCCAAATTCGTATCCTTCCGGAGTAAACTTTTCCTATAAGACGACGTTTAAAACTTTAGAGGAGTTCGATGCGCTTATCGCTCAGTTGAGCCAGTTCGAAGAAAACTGTCGTAACAGTGAAAACCGTACAGAACAGGACTTCGAGTTATTGCGTGCGGATATTGAAAAGTTTGAAGATGAGATGTTCTCTGACTGGGCAAAGGTTATCTTCCGTTATTGGACAAAACAGTTGGTAGAGTTCCGGAACCCGTTACTGAACGAACTGTTCATCGGATAAGAATTATTCACTAAAATAAAGACGATTTAGTTATGAATTTCAAGAAGATTGACATCCTGTTAGGGATGAAAGACATTCAGAGGTTGCCTAATACCCCCCATCACAGGGGGTACAACCTCTTGGAGCATGGGTTGGTGGTAGGAATGTTATTTCGTTGGTTTGCCTCAGAAGAGGACGTTGCCTACGACATCAACGTGTTTGACAAGGTGTTACTCCACGACTACGTGGAAAGTGTTTCAGGCGACCTCAATGCGTGCGTAAAGAAATTCAATGAGAACACGGCTGCGGCATGGGATATCATTGAATACGAAATCTGTCATGGCGACGTGAACCTGTTGCCGTATTCCGATGAAGAAATTAAGAAGACAATGACTGACCTCCAGTACCGTCTTTTCAAGACCTGTGATTATTTGGACTTATGGATATTCTGTAAGAACGAACAGGCTCTGGGAAACACGTCCAAGAAGTTATTGACTTGTATCACAAACTGCGAACAATTGTTGGAGAAGTACACGGACGGCTGGAAACTCTTCAAAAGTGTTCAAAAATTCATGAATCAATATGAGCCTTAAAGGAAAGATATATGGCTTGGTAGGGGTTATTGGCTCCGGTAAATCGTACCAAGCAGAAGCACTTATGGTTGGTGCTGCGTGTGAAGAACGACCCATGATTATGGGAGATTTCAGTGAAGGAATTCGCCAGACGTTGATGAACATCTTTACAGGGGAATCAAAGAAGATTGACTGTACGGGTGAAGCGTATGCGAAGTGGAAACAGTTGAGCAGCGACATTCTGTTACCGTTCAAGCCTCAAGAAGAGTCTCCTAATATTCTTGACTCGGTACGGGTTGAGGGTCGTGAACTGTTACAGCGCACAGGCGAATATCTCAAGTCATTGGCTGGAGAAGACGTATGGGCACGTTGGACGGCAAACGCTGTTACGAACAGGTGGACAAAGATGTCTGAAGAAGACGCTCTTATGTGCGATATCGTGTTTGGCTCATTGCGTTTCGACTGTGAGGCTGAGGCTATCTTCAAGGTTGCCGAGGCGACAGGTAAAGAAGTTAAGATATACTTCTGTGATTATCATTCGGACTCCTATGAATTGAATGACCATGTCAGCGAGAAGTTTGCTCAATACTTCCTGTCGTTGGGTTGTAAGGATGGTGACGATATAACGGAACTTGTTAAGCAGAAAATCAATGAATAAATTCAAAGAATATCTTGAGAAGAATTTAATGGACTTCGCTCCTATTTCTGACTATGTGGTCGAGATAGGAGGGAAGACCTTTGAATTGTATCAGCCAGCGTATGACGGTGCACTGTTTGATGACGGGTTCAACTTTGTTGGTATTCCTGCCGACCCGAAGCGTAAAGGCTCGGGAGAGGAATCCGTCGAAACATCATGTGACTTCTACGCATTCAGTTTTGGAGGAGTGTATTATATGCTCGCCAAAGGTAAAGAGAATGACGTGAAACTCACACGGCTGAAATATATCGGTCAAGCGAAACAGGAAATTGAGACCCCTGTATTCTTGGGAGTTCATGGTCAATATGAAATGATGTCCGGGACGGGAACGTATGCCGACTGGTGTAAGAAGGCAAAGTTCCTTGGAGTGAAGACGTTGGGTATCTGTGAAAAGAATTCACTTGCTGGAGCATTGAAGTTTCAAGCGGAATGCCAGAAGAACGATATCAAGAGCGTGATTGGTATGGAGTGTGTGGTATATGACCAGCCTCGGGATTTCCGCTTCACTGTTAAGGTGTACGCAAGGAACGATAAGGGTTGGCGAGACCTCCTTACTATAAACAAGTTCATCAACTGCGATAATCCGAAATATATCGGTCTTGAGGACTTCAATAAAATCACCACTAACAATGATGATTTGATTATGTTCCTTGACCCGAAGACAACGGATTACGACAAGTTGAAAGACTTGCATATAGATGCTGTCGTGTATCAGTTAGACCCATGCGAATATGTAGATGATAACCGTGACGAATGGTATCTGACGAACCTGAAGAAATTCTTCAAGGACAAGAACCTGTTACCCGTTCCGTCGGTTGATGCGTGGTATCTTGACGAGGAGTACAGTTGTATCAGACCTCGCCTACATAGTATTGGTGGAACAACTGCCTACGAGAGCGATAATCAATACTTTAAATCGAACGACCAACTGTTTGTTGAGTTGGCTCAAATGTTTCCGGATACCGAAGAAGGGTTCATGGACGTGTACAGCCGTTTCATGGAAGGGTTGGAATTCCTCGAAAACATTGCTGAGGCGATAACCTTTGTCATCGACGTAAAGAAGAGACACTTGCCTCACTATAAGATGACAAAGGAAGAGGCAAAACAGTTCGAAACAAATGAAGACCTCTTTTGGTCTCTTATAGCCGACGGTCTTGAGCGTCACCCAGACCTTATTGAGGATTGGGGTGAAGAGGTCATTATGGAACGAATAGACCGAGAGGTGGGTGTTATAAAGTTAGGGGAAGCAATTGACTACTTCCTAATTACTTGGGACATTATCAACTGGTGCCATCGTAACGGTATAATGACGGGTATCAGTCGTGGTTCGGCTGGTGGTTGTCTTGTCTCCTACCTGTTGGGGATTACCAAGTTAGACCCAATGCGATACGACCTACTCTTTGAGCGTTTCTTGAACGCAGGACGTGTTAAGGTATCACTCCCTGATATTGACTGCGACTATCCTGGTGAAGACCGTCCCCGTGTGAAGAAATACATGGAAGAACGGTACGGCTGGAAACAGGTGTGTTCCGTGGGAACTTACAGCGCATTACAGTTACGAGCAGCCATCAAGGATATGGCTCGTGTGTACGGGTTGGACTTCCAGGAAACGAACGAAATGATGAAAGTGTTTGACGTCAAGGACAGGAAGCCTGAAGACCTGTTCAAGATAGCCTGTGCTCATTCACGAGTGAAGAACTTTGTCGTTGAACATTCCGACCTCATCAATGAAGTGATGCTGATAATGCCCGCACCAAAGGCTCAGTCAATTCATGCCTGTGCGATGATGGTATTCCCAGAGGAACACGATATGTTTCATTGGGTTCCTATTCGTAAGAATGGCGAGGAGTATGTAACCGAGTGGGAAGGTGGTGAGATGGATGCTGCTGGCTTTCTAAAAGAGGACGTGCTGGGTGTGAAACAGTTCGACAAGTTCCAGGACATGGTTCGGCTGGTGAAGGAGCACGAGGGTGTGGATTTAGACATCTTCAGTGTGCCGTTGGATGACCCAGAGGTGTACAGGTATTTCAAGAATGGTTGGAACGAGGATAACTTCCACTTTGGTAGTTCCGGATTGACAGGTTATTGTCGTCAGATGAAGCCAGACAATATTGAAGACCTTATCGCTGCTATTTCATTGTATCGCCCAGGAGCAATGGAGAACAACTTCCATAACGAGTACGTCTCCCGTAAAGAGGGTCAGAAAGAGGTTGAGTATTTTACCGGAACGGACAAGATACTGAATAACACGTATGGAGTATTTGCCTATCAGGAACAAATCATGCAACTCTGCCGTGAGTTGGGTGGGTTGTCATTGGTGGAAGCCGATGACGTTCGTAAAGCGATGGTAAAGAAGAAATACGAGGCTCTCCAGCAGTACAAAGAACGGTTTATTCCTTACTATCGGGACAACTATAATGTCACCCAGGAATATTCCGAAAAGGTGTGGGACGCTATTGATAAGGCTTCGACGTACCTGTTTAACCGAAGCCACGCTGCTGCCTATGCGATTACAGGCTATATTTCACAATGGATAAAAGTTCACTATCCTATTGAGTATTGGTCGGTGGCATTTAAGTATGCAATGGAGTCTGACTATTCACGCTACATTGCGGAAATCAATAAGACGGGAGTCTGTACGGTACGTCCTGTGGATATCAATATATCGGATACAGATGTTGTTATTAACTTCAAAGAGAAAGCCTTGTATTGGTCAATTACAGGAGTCAAACAGGTCGCAGAAAAGGCTGCAACCCAAATTATAAAGGAACGTACAGAGAACGGTCAATATTGGTCGTTAGACGACTTTATCACCCGACATAAATGGAAGGGTTCAGCAGTGAACAGCCGTATCATCAGAAACTTGATATTGGCAGGAGCGTTCGACAGTCTTGAGGGGGTAAAGAAGCCTCAGGAACGAATAGACCTGTTGGTACACTTCCTCGGAACAACGAAGGGAAATGTTAAGGAAGACGACCCTGTATTAGTTGGAGCCGACTTCCACGCCAATGACGCTTGGTGGTGGGCACTCCTACAAAAGAAAGTATCCGGACTGGCGTTCTTTGATTACCAGAAAATCTATGACAGGTTTGCTGGGGAGTTCCCTGATGCCTACGAATATGCTACTCTTGAGGAGTGTCATGACACGGAAGTGAAGCCGAATAACGGGTACGTCGTGTTGGCTGGGTTCATCGCTGAAATGGAGATTAAGAAGACACGCAAGGGGGATACGATGTGTCGCCTGATATTAGAGGCGAACTACGAGTTTATCGAAATTGTGATATTCCAGCAGGAATACGAACAGTTGGAACCCCTGTTATCGTGCGGAAGAGCGAACCTGATACTCATCAATGGTATCCTTTCCTACGACAACCGTAAAGAGGTGAACACGCTGAGAGCCTGTTTCGAGTCGAATATCGTTACTTTGACGTTATAATTTTACGAACTTTAATCAGAAGATAAATGGAAAGAGGCTTCATATATTGCGTGACGTGCTTGGTCAATGGGAAACAATACATTGGTCAGACAATTCTTTCCGTACAGACAAGATGGTCACAACATATACGAAATGCGAAAAAGAATTCTGATTGCAAGTTCCACAGAGCCATTCGGAAACATGGAAATTATTCAAGTAAGTATTGACGGAAAGCCTGTTAAGACATGGATAAGTATTTCTGAGATTAAGAAAGTAATGAGAGTGAATAGGGAACTTCTTAAGAAACATATATTGAGTGGAACTCCTTATTTTGGATATATTTGGAAACTAAATAATTGAAAATTATGAACATTCTTGTGCATTTCAATGATGTCCCAGTGACATTACAAACAAATGGATTTGAGGACACGGTTGACATCGATAAACTCACTTCTATTGAGTACAGTAATTTATATGGTGAAGCGGTTACAGTCAGTGCGCTCCTGAACAAAGTAGGGTTGCTCCGTGCTGAAGCCGAAAAGAAAGTCGCGGAATGTAAACTCGAGAAAGAGGTTTACGAAGCCCAGACAAAGAAGGAATGGCGTCGCGAGGCGAACCGTAATGGCGGAAAGTTCACGTTGGCTTTGGAAGACGGGGAAGTTGAGGAAATCAAGTTGTCGGAAAAGGCTCTTGACGAGGCTCTCCTACTTGACGAAGACTATCAGAATCTCTGTATTGCGTATATTGACGCTCAGAAGAATTTCAGTGTTCTTGACGCACTTCAGTGGGCGGTTCAGGACAAGTCTAAGAAACTGAACAATCTCCTTAAACCTGTCACCCCAACGGAGTTCCTCGGGGAATTGGTAGAGGGTAAAGTAAACAGTTTCTTCATTAAGAAAGCAGGGTTCAAATAAATTTTTCGAAGAATTTTCGGGGAACTTCTTTGATAATTCGAATGATTCCATTACCTTTGTATCATCAAATTTAAGTTAAACATTCAAATAATTAGAATTATGGCAAAGAAAACAGTTCAATCCAGCGCAGTAGAAGAATTCAAAGGTTACATCAAAGTCACAGACGGATTCTACCTGAAACCAGTTGAAAGTCACGCATCAAGTTATGACGTTTACCAATTAAAGAAGTCTGACAGTTCTCGCCATCCTAATGGCAAAATGGATGACATGGCTTATGGTTGTACGCTCCCGAAAGCATTGCAGTTAATCGCCAACAAGTGTGCCGGACAAGAGGCTGAGGACATCATCGAACTGATGGAATCTATTAAGAGTTACGAACAGAAGTTTCTCGAAGACGTTACACGAATAGTGAAGGAAAACAGATAATTATCAACATTTTAAAAAATTTAGTATTATGCCATTAGACAGAAGTAAATGGAAGGCAGCACCGCTCTCAACTGTTAGTGAGACGGTGCAGCAAACAAAGCAGTATGACACGTATTTTGGTGGTAAAGGCGAGTATGCTCAGTTCTGGAAACAAAGAGACGGTATCACCGTGAAACGTGTTCTTCCGGCACACGAACCAGGAGACTCTCCCTACGTGCCTATGCTGACAGCGATGCTCAAGTGTGAAGTCGACGAAAAGGACAAGGAAGGAAAAGTTATCGGGAAGAAAATCTCAAACAAGAAAATCTTCTTGGCGACGCTTCACGGTGGTTATCCGTACGACATCATCGAAGAGTACATCAAGCGTGTCTACGAACAGGCTGAACAGTTCCAGGACAAAGAAGAACGTGCTCGCTTCCTGAACCCAATTACGGGTTATCGTATGGGTGGAAAGAACGGTACGTGGGTTCCCGGAATTCGTCCTCAATTGGAATACGTGTATTATGCTTTCATCGAAGGAAAGATTTACCGTGACAGCCTGAAACCGAAACAGATGGAAGCACTGAATAAAGAGTCTGCCGACCTGTGTGCTCAGAACGACACGGCTGCGATAGATATGTTCAGCGACCCGTCAACTGGCTTCCCTATTCAGTGGAGTCGTGGTAAGGACGAGAATAACAAGACAGTTGAAACGCTCAAGTCGTTACCGCTGAAAGTAGGACAGACATGGGAAGACTACTTTGAAAAGAACGCTGTTTCCGACAAGGTTCTTGAGGAACTTGAGGGACTGCCCAGTCTTCAGAAGTTGTATGTTGACTGTTACGGCAAACGTGACTTCGACTATGCACTTGATGGTTTGAAACGCTTCGATGACGCC
>ERZ1027056.892-NODE-892-length-10963-cov-10.141547_pt1 | contig 10963 bp, 4 predicted proteins | sample MGYA00519427_ERZ1027056 | MGnify/ENA primary metagenome ERZ1027056 (study PRJEB26926, sample SAMN06164570) | human gut metagenome | biome: ENVO:00009003; feature: ENVO:2100002; material: ENVO:00002003 | host: Homo sapiens | place: USA | collected 2012 ... | reverse complement strand
CTTATCGTCGGCAGCGTCAGATGTGTATAAGAGACAGAAATAATAGTAATTACAAATGATTCTATACGATAAAATCTCATTTGATATTTATTATAATACTCTTTATTAATTGACGAATCGGGGTGCCAAATAAAGTGAACAATAGGTGTTAAAATACATGATATAGCAAATGAAACAGCAAAAAAGGAAATCAAATTTGCAATTAAAATTAGTTTAACCTGATGAAGATAATCAGCATCGGATACACTTATATTTTCATAGGATTTAGTAATATACAATGAATAAATGCTGGCGGCTAAAATCGAAAACATAGCGATTGCAAATATGTACCATGATTTATTACGCTTTTTATTGCTTTGTTGCATTTTATTCATTTCTTTCTCCCAAAATATTGTTTTTAATGTACGTAATTACTTTCTCAGAATAAGTTCTTTCAGAATTGAAGCTATCACCGGGAGCATATTCTCTAAATTTTATATATGTTTCTTCTGCATAAATTCTTGAGTATGCCAATTTTGCAAAATAGGTTCTGATATTATTATTGTTTGAAATAATATAATAATTATTATTTCTATCAAAGCCTTTTATTTTGTCATCAAAATCGTTTACCAATAAAATGGAAATCGTTGCGGCACCATATGTCCTAATTGCATATTCACATTGTTCAGAAATATTAAAAAACACATTTCCAAGTGCCATTGCTATTTCTACACATAATCCAATTGGGCCAGAACTTGCAATAACGGAATGAATCATACCAAAAGTTAAATCACCAACAATAGTAGTTGCCATATCTGATACTCCTGTAATTAAAGTTCCAAATGCATCATTCTCAAATCTAAATAGAATTTTTGTTGCAGCATTTCGCATAGATATATCATTTGCATTCTTTGCAACCAATTCTAACATATATATGTTGTCATATACAGCAGAACCTGCTGCCTCTATTCTTAGTGACATATCTAAATATGTTAATGAATCTGAAATAATAGAAATCCAATTAATCTTACTGAACGCCCCACCATCTTTTATACCATTTACAGTAAAATCCTTAATAGTGTTTTGTAATACATTATTATTTCCAACTATTGTAGATTCCATATCAGTAACTATAGATGAATATTTGTTAATTAGATTTGTAAGATTACTTGTATTTACATATTTACTGCTACTTATCATACTATTTAGTAAAGATTTATAATCTTTTATTTGGGTTGCATAATAAGCTGCCTTAACAGGATCTTTAGCACCATAAATAGAATCACACACTGTCCATAATTTAGATGAATAACTTGATTCTTTCATTAAAGTATCTAAAATGTAAGATTGTTCTGCATTTCTATTTAATTCTTCTAAATACGTTAAAAGCACACTTTCATAAATAACATCATAGTTTAATTTGTTTCCAAATGCTGCATTTCCAAAAGATATGCCAAATTGAAGAAGCCAACCAAAATCATCATCTTCATAATATGAACAAAAGTCCTCGGAATTAAATCCGGCAGATGAAGTTAAATAGTTTACGTCATCAATTTTCAATTTATCCTCAGCAACTAATGGATTTGTTTCAAAAGAATATATTTCTTCATAATCAGAAAAACCATCTGTGTCACCATCTCTATACGTCGGATCTGACCTAATCGGCAGCACCTTAGTATTGTAGAGCACACTATTGGCATCAGCAGTAGGCAAGTAACTTGGAGCGCTGTTATAAAATCTTTCTAACCCTTCTTCAACATAGAAGTACTTATCACCGTAATAGTCCATGCATTCCCCAAAAGTAGGAAATACAACCCTGCCTCCATCTGTTTTAATGAGCTGTGAAATAAAATTGATTTCCTCAAAATCATACAAACCATCTTCATCTGTATCGGCATAACCACTGAATTTACTGCTATTATGATTAGCCGCAGTTATATTGCGATATGCATTGATATAATCAATAGTGATCGGTGCGTCAAGTTCAACATACTCCAGTCCAGTTGACAAAATCATTGGGTACTTTGTATCCAGATCCGGTATCTCCTCAGACTCGCTCATTTCATATATGTAGCGTATAAGCGTATCGCTGATGTTTTCTCCGTTCATCCTGAAATACTTTCCACCTGTCTGCTGATACAGATCTTTTGCATATCCGCCAACATAAGTTGAAAAATCATAGTTTCCGACCAGGCTTACAAATACATTTTCAGAAACCAGATTACCAAGTAATGAATAACCTGTGCTCTCTCTGTATACCGCACCCTCGTCGTTGAAGAAACTAAAACATAAGGTAGGCAAACTCGTATCAACTATCTCTATATAATTCCCGTCTTTATCTCTGATTCCGTTCACCACAAAATCAAATGCATCCGAAACAACTGTACTTTTTGACGAACTGGAATTTTTATGATCTGTAAAATTTCTGTCCCGAAGAAAACTGTCGTGAAAATCATAGGTATCTTTGTCAACATAACCTCCGGCAGGAGATTCACGTCTTGCAAAATAAGACATATCACAAGATGGTTCTTTTAATTCTACAAAATAAACATTTGCGTTTACAGATTTATTAAATATAAAATCTGTAGTATCACATACGCTGTTATAAAAATCGGAATAGCCCTCCGAACCTGTATCGTACATGAAAACCACATTAAACTCATCATCATAATCAATCGCAGGCTTAAACTTTGTCGATGAGGAAGAAGCCGTAAGCTTCAGCATTCCGAACGTACTTGATCCAAGCATTTCGGTCGCATGACCGCCAGAAACGATCTCAATATCAGAATTTTCTTCATCATCAAATGCTTCTGCTCCTGCAGTAATATCTTCAAGCAGCATTTCCATATCAATAAGGCAATATGTACCCATATCGCTCACCGTTGCCGAAACCGTGTTATTCTCCACGTCAACATCGGTCTTTACAGGCAGCAGAATATTATCCTCTTCAAAGAACCTGAACACATTGTATCGCTTGATACCCGCAAATTCTGGGTTTTCTTCTGCATACTCGCTGTCGGGATTATCGATGTACTCCTCGTCTACTTTAAATTTTAACACAACTTCGTCAACTTTGCAACTGTCATCGTAATTTAATTCGGGACAAGTTCCCAAAATCGACCAGTTGAACATAGAATCCGAATATCCGCTCTCCTGAACTGTTAAACTTGACTGTGCGTTACCCGCCGCTGTAATCTCCAATGAAAGATCATACGGATTGTACTCGGTATTGATGTCCTCAAGTATTTCGTCATCTGCATCTATCGTCTGCACAAATGTGCGTTCCGTATCTGCAATTCCGTCGGTAGTCGGACTTAGAGGATCAGTACCCAACGCTACTTCATCACCATCGCTTATTCCATCATCGTCGGTATCGTATTTCAAAGGATCTGTGCCATAAATATTTACTTCGTCGCCGTCTGTCAGACCATCGTTATCGGTATCGGGATTAAAAGGCTTTGTGCCAAGTTCAAACTCTTTGATGTTAGAAAGTCCGTCATCATCGCTGTCTGCGTCGGCGTCCGAAACTCCCTCTGTTACGGAATCATATACCAATGGGTCTGTGCCGAGAATATAGTATTCCTGGTAATCGGTAAGTCCGTCGCTGTCGGTATCTTCATTATTGATATCCGTTCCAATCTGCTTCTCAACGAAATCAGGCAAACCGTCTTCATCGCTGTCAATGAATTTTGATGAATAACCGTCCTCGGTTTTCTCAACATAGAATACGGGAGATTCGGCAGTTTGACCGTCATCTGTTGTCTGAATAACCTTAAAATACCGCTTGTCGAAATCCATAGTTATAGGATAAGTATATGAATATTCGTTATTTAAAACTACGGTAGTAATGAAATTCTCGTTGTTATAGGATTCCAACAGTTCAAATCTGCCGTTTTCAATATTGGTATACCAGAAAATATTAAGTGCGTTTTCTTCTTCAATGTAATTTGCAAAACCTGAAACCGCAAGAATTATCTCGGGAATATCAATTGTTGTGAAATCCTCGTTCACCGTGATTTCAGACATAACAAAATCAGTCATTTCCGGAGTAACTCCCGACTCTTTTGTGGCTTTAAAGCCGAAGGTCTTGCTTTCACCCACACCGATCGGAGTTGTCGTTATATCGTTTGCAACAGTATAGGAATTTTCAAAAGAAGAAAGTATCTGCGTATTCCAGATATCTTCTATATCAAAATTCGTATTGAAAGAAAGTCGCCATGCCTCAAGCGGATTTTCACTGAGGTTTTCTATTGTAACAGTTCCGATAAATCCAATATCCCAGTCGTCGGTTATATCCATAGTTACACTGTAACCTTCGGAATCACGCTCCGTCCTCTGCGAACAAAGCTCAATCGTTTCGGGAAATTCCATATACTCGCCCGACAGTGTATAACCGAATGTTACCGACTGCTCCGGCTTGATCTCATAGTTATATCCCGCATTTTTTATAATATACTTTGTGGAGTCGGAACTTAAAACAGTTCCGTTCCACAAGCCGTTTAGCTCTCCGTGAGCGTCATATTTTAGTGCCCAATTTAAAAGTGACTCTGTTCCCGTGTTCTTTATCGTCACTTCAACATTTTGGTTGCCTGTCCATCGACTCTTTATGTCGTATGTAATCTCATATCCTGATCCACAATACTTTTTTATGTTTTCTTCCGCTGCCAATACATTTGTAGGAAGAATGAACACAAATGCTATTGCAAAGCTAAGCAGAAATGAAATTATTCTTCTTTTCATTTTTAACCTCCATTGCTGAATGTTGACCTTTGATACGCAGAATAGTGTCCTGTAATGCTTTCACCAGGTTTAAGTTCAATTTTATCTGATTCTCCTTCCTTTAAAAAAGCAGGCAAGAATCTTTGAATTTTACTCTTATCAGCCTTTCCATTCTCCCAAGGTATCGTTTCAACAATACCATTTGGATAGGTAACAGTCATTTCTTTTACAAACATAAATTCTGAATATCCGCTATAATTTACAGTTGGGTTATAAATCGTAATATCCGAAACATTTTTCAATTCAAAATCAACATGCCAGGTTCCAAATATTTCATCATTATATTCTTGCTTGATTATAAGCTTTAACGCATCACCCCCATAAACCTTAATAGGTTTATCGGTTTTAAATTTAGTAGTTACAGGCTCATTAAATGGTGCCAGTATTCCACTAAAATCAGCAAATATATCATATGTTCCTGCTGTATCTCCTCTTACAATCCAGCTTACAGTGCTCGTTTCTCCACCATAAATAGTACCCATGCTTCTTGAAGGTGAGTTGTCAGTATTGGTTTGTGCAAGAGACATTCCTTCAGGAAGAGTGATCTTCGCATTTGTATTTCCAATATAGAATTCATGCGATGCATTGTTCTGTACCGTAAGGCTTACATTAAAGAATTCTTTAAGCCAGGTGAATGTAGTAGATACATCTAAAAGTACAATAGACGGTGGCTCTCCTGGAACAGTTGATGGAATCACTCCAACATACTGGATGTGGTCTGTATTCATATCAAGTATTCCGAATTTTACTCCATTAAATTCAAACCATGAGTCTGTATTTATAAGTTCGCCATCACCGTTTACGGTAATTTGAAATTTCTTTGGATTTTGAGGATCATCTGTTTTTACATTCACATTATAGTTGTAGACATACTGATTTTCCGGAGCTGATGTGTCAATACCAAGATTTTCGATTTCCTGCAAGTCAAGTCTTTTAACTTCTATCTTACCTGTAACAAGTTCTCCATTTTCAATGTAAACCGTTGTCCATGAGCCGCCTTTTTCGATAGTAATATCAGCCGAAACCGGCAAATAACCATCTTTATAGAAACTCATTTTGTATGTTCCAAATGGTGCATATACCGTGGCAACTCCGTTTGAATTTGTATTTACCAGTATATCTCCATCTGGTAGCTCTGCATAGACCATAGCATTAGCTACTGATGTATTTCGTGAAGAATCAACAAGCTGAACCTCCGCATATCCGTAAGTATCCTCATCGTGTACCGTTACCGATATTTTACTGTTTGATGTGTTTCCAGCTGAATCCTTTACCGTCAAAGTAACAGTATAGATACCTGAATCAGAGTATGTATGAGTTGCTTTGGCGGAATTTGCGGTATATCCATCGCCGAAATCCCATTTATAGCTTGCGATGTAGTGGTTATCCGTAGATTTTGAGCCGTCGAAACGTATTGACATTCCTGCAAGTCCATATAAGTCAATTCCTGCGTCCGCAACAGGTTCTACGGTATCCTCGTCTGTAGGGACAGCCATTACCTTTTCGCTTGCAACAACATTGTTATAGCTGTCGATTGCTTCAACGTAATAGAAATAGGTTTGACCTGCTTTTACGTTATTGTCGGTATACTCGTTTAAAATGGTACTGCCCACAAGAACGAAGCTGCTGTTATCTGATGAACGCTTGTACAAATTGTAACCGAGCAAGGATGAATCCGCAGTCGACGACCAGTTAAGCTTTATCTGCCAGCCTCTCTCGGTTGCAAAAAGCTTAGGTGCGGCTATTGAACAGCTCTTGTAATCATAGGAACAGGTATAGTACTTGCTCTTATTGCCTGATTTATCAGTTACCTGTACACGAACGTCGTACATTCCGTCTGCCATATTATTCATATCAAGATCGAATTTAACTATTTCCGCATTTTTGGAAAGATTCTGAGTATACATAGTTTCCCACAGCTCTGTTCCCTGAGGAGCGAATTCCACAAGAATGCTTCCCAGTCTGAAATTATCCTTGCAGGAAATACTCATAGTTCTTCCGTTACAGATTTTTGTGCCTCTTTTCGGAACTACGCTTAATATCTGCGGCTTGACCGTATCATCGGAAATTCCTCCGGATACTATCTCTGATTTTTTACTTTCGTTTCCTGCATAGTCTACTGCGGTAACATAATAATCGTACATTTCTGCAAGCTCTATATCCGTATCAAAATAGTTAAGAGCCTCAAGTTTGTCTTTCAGCAGAGTAAATGTCTCGTCACCGCTGTACGACTTGTATACTCTAAAATAATTTACGTCCTTATTTGTCGGTTCGTCCCACTGTATTTCAAGCTGTCCGTTTACAACTGCAGTCTTAACATTCTTCAACTTACTCGGAGCAGTATTGTCCACAGTATATTTAATTACGGGCGACTGCTCTGCGTCGCTTTTATTGTTTTTAGCGTCTGCTGCTATTGCACGAACGTAAAACACACCGTCTGCGTATTTGGAAATATCAAGATCATATTTGATATACGTGCTTGCACTGCCGTTTGCCGAAACAGTATCAACAGCTTTCCAAACCTCTCCGTCCGTGGAAACTTCAATAGTTATACTTGCTACGGAAGCATTATCCTTTGCATAAATTGTCAAAGGAATTGACTGCGCAAAGGTATTGGCATTAGGATAAATTGCTGTAACTGTCGGAGCTTCGGTATCTTCGCCTGTATAAACGGTTATCGTACTGCTCTTTTCAGAAGCATTATTTGACTTGTCATATGCGATTACATAGTATTCGTAATTTTCATCGTAAGCCAGATTTTTATCTGTATATGTGTTCTTAGTAACTGTAGCTATCTTTTGACCGTTTCTGAATATTTCATATTTTTCAACACCCACATTATCGGTACAGTTCCATGAAAGCACAGCCTGGGTGTTTGTACTGCTCTCGATTTTAAGTACGGGAGTTGTAGGCGGTTCGGTGTCTACCGTCAGCTTTTCACTTGCCTCCGAATAATTATCCGTATCGTCAAACGCCTTTACATAGTATACATAAAGTCCGCTTGAAATCGAGTTATCTGTGAAGCTTGTGCCGTTCACTGTTCCGATAAGAATATCGTTTCTGTAAACATCGTAACCCTCGACCTTAGAATTGTCTGTCGAAGCCGTCCAGTTAAGGACAACAGAGGACGAGGTCTGTGACTTTACTTTCAATCCTGTCGGCTGAGTAGGTGCGTTTTCGTCCGGAAGAGTTTTTACCTCAATGATATTAGACCAATCCGATTCATTGTGCATTGCATCATAAGCAACAACATAATATGTATACGACGTATTGGACTTCAGCCTGTCGTCAATGAATTCAGTTTTGTTTGTACTGCCTACTCTTACACCGTTGCGGTAAACGTCATATCCCGTAACTGCGTTATTATCCGTACTTTCGCTCCATTTCAGACTTATAGACGTTACCGTCTGCAAATCGGATTTAAGATTCTTTCGAGCACTAGGAGCCTGAGTATCCATAGCCGTTTCCACAAGCTCATTCCATACAGGCGTTCTGTTGAAAACATAGCCTGTATGGAATGAGCTTGTTGATCTCAAGAACATTAAACTTTGAATTTGCACTTGAAAAATTTATTTTTTGCTGCTTTGTTCCGCTTAGTACGACCTTGTGATCACCGGTAGCATAGAAGTTATTTTCATTTCTCGAAATCTGCGTAAAATTGCCTTTAACTTCAAGTATTCCGTTTGTCAAATATCCGCTGTGAGAATAATATGCAGCTGTTACAAAGTTCCTTCCTACTTTTACGAAATCATCTTCATTTGTCATTTTAAGATATCCACAGCTGTAATCATCATAACTAATCGTGCCATCATTCTGAATTCTTGAATTCTGTACTCGTAGATCTCTTCCTACATAAAGCTGTCCGTTATTTATGTACATTGTTCCATAATAGCCCACCGCTACATCGTTGTCTACTTCAAGCTTATGTCCGTTTAAATTGAATGTGTAATCTCTAACATACAGTGAGCCTCCGATTACCCAATCACTGTTAAGTGTCTTGTTCTGATTTATGTTCAGATCATATGACCATGAATTGTCGGCAAGTTCACCTTCTCCACTCAGGTAAATATGTGCACTGCCTACTACAATTGATTCCGTATCATAAAGCTTTGTCTGTACCCACACGTCTGTTGCAAAGATTACTCCTTCTTCGGATGTGTTAGTTATCTTAAGTATATTAAATCTCGCACGATTTCCGTCGTCTCTTGACTCAAAAGATACTGTCTGCTTTTTTGTTCCGTTAAGAATGGTTTCGTGTGTTCCGGATGTTTTGAAGTTATACCATGAATTGTCATACTGATACAGATTTCCGCCTACAGTCATTGTTCCGGCTGTAAGCAATTTGCTGTGATCGACATTTGAACGTGTTGCAAATGATCCTGCAACCGTTACTTTATCGGCTTTATTGGTCATATTCAACTTTCCAGGACTTGCTTCGTTTCCTACGGTCTGTATCTTGTAATCTCCGGCCACGACCAGTTCTCCGCCGTTGACCTTTACCTCTCCACCTGACTGGGTCAGATCTCCGTTAACAGTCAGCTTGTGCCCGTTGAGGTCGAGGGTATCACCGATAAGATTTAAATCTCCGTTATACTCTTCATCAGTCTCTAACTTCCAGCCAAGAACTCCAGAATTTTCAAAAGAAACATTACAACCATTTCTTACAAAAGTATTTGCATTAAGAGCTTGATTGAAATGTACCCCGTCATTAGAAAAATTCTGAAGTTCAAGCGTAGCAAAATGCAGACCTGTACTGCTTCCGACAATAGTCTGGAGTTCATCACCGCTAAGGATTGTTCTGTGATTTCCGGATGCATAAAAATCCAAGTCATTTCCGGATACTTGAGTAAAGTTTCCCTTCACTTCAAGAGTACCTTCGGTTAAATACCCACTGTGAGAATAATAACTGCTGGTAATAAAATCTCCGCCGACCATAACATAGTCGTTCTCATTAGTCATATTCAGATATCCGTAGCCACCGGAATATGATACATTGCCGCTTGAATCAATAACTCTTCTTTGAATTCTCAAATCGCCGCCTATGTCCACAGTTCCGCCATTAATCATAAATGTTCCGTCGGATAGTATTACGTCCCCATTCACATGAAGAGTCTGCTCATTCAGGTTGAGCGTACCTCCATTAATGTAAAGATTGCCTACAGTGGTTTCTTCCCAAAGAGCTGTGTCTTTCGTAATAACCAAATCTGTTATAACGGAAATATCGTCGCTTGTTTCAGTTACTTCGCCGTTTTGGTTTACAGCTTTTACCGATATATCATACATATTTGCCGCTTCGAGATCGGTAAGAGTATATGTGGTTTCGGTAAGATCCCCCTGAACTAAAACAGAATCAAGGTATATGTCATATGTACCATTACCGTCTGAAAACATATTATTCCATGACAGTGTTACGGTTGTATCTGATTCACTTTCACAAATTAAATCCAAACTATTCGAGAAAACTGATTCAATATCTGCATTTTTTGTTGTCTGTACAACATCTTCATCGGGTTTACCGAAAACAGCAGTATGTGCAGTTTCAGCAGCCAATGAAACTATTGTTTCTAACGGTAACATAGTTGCTGCAATAAATACACACATACTTCGTGTTATTTTGTTTTTCTTCATCTTCTTTCCTCCATTAAAGTATGTTTTCGCTGATTCCTTTGTAAAGATCAACAATATTATCTTCATTGTTATATTCAGTGCATTGAATAAACAAATAATAAACTGGCGTTACAGGTTGCATGGCATTTTGTGTAATATACTCGTCTAGAGTATGTTCTGCACGTTCAATTTGCTTCATACTGCCTTCGTGTCTGATTTTTACTGCATTGACAAGTTTGAAAACAGGTTTAAATTTAAAAGCGAAACTTTCACTGATCTTCTTATTTACAGGAATGAGAAATTCTATATCCGACATTTCCATGCCGGATATATTTTTTTTCTCATGCACAGTAGCAGCGATATTTCCGCATATTTTTAAATCTAAAGCGTCCGTATTTCTTTGTATAAATCCTATCATCTTATTGACATCAGATATTTGAATCTTAGTACGATAAGATAGTACATTTTCATATTGCAGTATCTGATCTTTAAAAATATGCATCATTTATCGTTAACCCTTTCTGAAAATAAAATTAAAAAGCCAATTCCACATAATAATTCTCCCTTCGTCAAAATTATTTGCATTATATAATTTTAA
>ERZ1027056.888-NODE-888-length-10992-cov-3.986102_pt1 | contig 10992 bp, 9 predicted proteins | sample MGYA00519427_ERZ1027056 | MGnify/ENA primary metagenome ERZ1027056 (study PRJEB26926, sample SAMN06164570) | human gut metagenome | biome: ENVO:00009003; feature: ENVO:2100002; material: ENVO:00002003 | host: Homo sapiens | place: USA | collected 2012 ... | reverse complement strand
AGCAGGGCGAACACCAGCGCCAGCGCGCAGATGCGAAGCCCCATGCGGTTTTTCTTTTCCCGCTTCTTCGGCGTGGGGGGCGTGTAAACGGGAATTTCCTGAGAAGGGGTTTCGTAAGAGTTGTTGGAATCGTAGAATTGTTCATCCATAATGGTTTGCTTCCTTTCATGTTTCATTGCCCACAGAATAGCACTTGATCCTGAATAGAATCTGAAAAAATCGGTGGGAGGTTGTAAAAGAACTGTTAACAAACAGGATTTCAGTTCCAATTCAGGATTATCTGGTATTATAATGAAAACGGAATTTATGGAGGCATGCAATATGAAAATTCTGGTAATCGAAGACGAAAAGCTGCTGGCCGATTCCATCAAGACCCTTCTGGAAGGGAAGGGCTTTGAGGTGGAGGTAGCTTACGACGGCGAGACCGGCGTGGAATATGCCGAGCTGGGAATTTACGATCTGCTGATCCTGGATGTGATGATGCCCAAAATGGACGGCTATCAGGTCGCCCGGGAGGTGCGCGCCAAGCGCTGCACCACGTCCATCCTCATGCTGACGGCAAAGTCCGCCGTGGAAGACCGGATCTACGGCCTGAATTCCGGCGCGGACTATTATCTGACCAAGCCCTTCGACACCCGGGAGCTGCTGGCCTGCATCAACGCCCTTCTGCGCCGTCAGGGCAAGCAGGTGGACGAGCTGGTGTTCGGCAATACTTCCCTTGACTTAGACACTTGTACACTGGTCTGCGGCGGGAAAAGCGTGCGGCTGTCCGCCCGGGAGTTTGACGTGATGCGGTTTCTGCTTCAGGCGCAGGATCGGATACTGTCGAAGGAAATGATCCTTGCCCGGGTGTGGGGCTACGACTCCAACGCTGTGGAAAACCACGTGGAGGTCTATGTGGGCTTTTTGAGAAAGAAGCTCAGCGCCATCAATTCCAATGTGCGCATTGAGGCCGTCCGGCGTCTGGGGTATCGTCTGGAGGTGGCGGAAGGATGATTCGCCGACTGAGAGTCAAATTCATCTGCATCAATATGGCCATCGTCACCGTTATGATGCTGGCGATTCTCGGTATGCTGCTCCACTTTACCCGCAATGATCTGGAACAGCAGAGCATCCGGGTGATGCAGAGCGTCATGGAGGATCGCGCCTATCCCAGCCGTCCGGGGGAATTTCCCAGACAGGCGCAGCTTCCCTATTTTTATGTAAGCGTCAACACCCTGGGCGAGCTGTCTGCCAGCTTTGGCGGCTACTATGACCTGACGAACACGGAGGCCATTCAGCAGATCATCACCCTCGCGCTGAATTCCGACGACCAGACCGGCATCCTGAAGGACTACAGCCTGCGCTTTCAGAAGCGCACCACGCCCTTCGGGCAGACCATCGTCTTTGTGGATATGTCCAGCGAGCTTACCACCATGCGCAGCCTGACGAACACTTGCGTGATCATCGGCGTGCTGAGCTTCGCCGTGTTTCTGGGGCTGTCCTTCCTGCTGGCCAGATGGGCGGTGAAGCCGGTGGAGACGGCGTGGAACCAGCAGCGCCAGTTCGTGGCGGATGCCTCTCATGAGCTGAAAACGCCCCTGACGGTGATTCTGACCAACGCGGAGCTTTTGCAGGAGCCGGAGTATGACGAACAGGCGCGCAGCCGGTTCGTGGACAGCATCATGACCATGTCCCATCAGATGCGGGGACTGGTGGAAAGTCTGCTGGAGCTGGCGCGGGTGGATAACGGCGGGCAGAATATGGTCTTCTCCCGCCTGAATTTCAGCGAGCTGGTAAGCGACGCCCTGCTCCCCTTCGAGCCGGTGTATTTTGAGAAGGGGCTGACGCTGGAAAGCAATGTGGAGGAAAACCTCTTTGTCAAGGGCAGTCAGCAGCACCTGAAACAGGTGGCGGACATCCTGCTGGACAACGCATCCAAGTACGCTTCCGCCGATTCCACGGTGCGGGTTATCCTGCGGCGGCAGGGGAGCCACTGCCTGCTCTCCGTGGCAAGCGCCGGGGACGCCATATCCAAGGAGGATTTGAAGAACATTTTCAAGCGGTTTTACCGCATGGACAAGGCCAGAAGCATGAACCACAGCTATGGTCTGGGGCTGTCCATTGCGGACAGCATTGTCTCCAAACACGGCGGCAAGATCTGGGCGGAAAGCGCGGACGGGGTCAATACCTTCTTTGTCCAGCTGCCCACGGCATAAATATCCGGGACGGCACCGCCGTCCCGGCTTCGTTTATTCACAGACGCGTAACAATTTTTTAAGAGTCCTTTCAGCTTCCGGTACTATAATCGGGTGTGAGTATGGGCAGTGCCCACCGGATGAAGCTCATCAATAGAAGGAGGAACCGCGTTGATTGAAGTAAAGCATCTGACCAAGCGCTACGGCAGTCATACTGCCGTGTCCGACCTGTCCTTCACCGTGGAGAAGGGGCAGATCTACGGCTTTCTTGGGCCGAACGGCGCCGGAAAATCCACGACCATGAACATTATGACGGGCTGCCTTGCCGCGACCTCCGGCGAGGTGGTCATCGGCGGCTATGACATTTTTCAGGACGCCGCTCAGGCCAAACGGCTCATCGGGTATCTGCCCGAGCAGCCGCCGCTGTATCTGGACAGAACGCCGAAGGAATATCTGCGCTTCGTGGCGCGGGCAAAGGGCATCCCAGAGAAGCGCATTCCCGGGGAGCTGAACAGGGTCATGACCGTCACCGGCACACTGGATGTTGCCGACCGGCTGATGAAGAATCTGTCCAAAGGCTACCGCCAGCGGGTGGGCATTGCGCAGGCGGTGCTGGGCGACCCGGAGGTCATCATTCTGGACGAGCCTACCGTGGGGCTTGACCCCCGGCAGATCACGGAGATACGGGAGCTGATCCGCCAGCTGGGGAAGGCGCACACCGTCATTCTTTCCAGTCACATTCTGTCGGAGGTGCAGCAGGTCTGCACCACTATCCTGATTCTGTCCAAAGGCAAGCTGGTGGCCTGCGACACTCCGGAAAATCTGGAACGGCTGTTCGCGGGAAAGAGCACCGTGGAGCTGACCGTGGAGGCGGCGGAAAAAGACATTCCCGGCATTCTCTCCGGTGTTTCCCACATTGTGAACCGGACGGCAAGACGTCGGCAGGACGGTGCCTGCGACGTGACGCTGGAGCTGGACGTTCCGGCGGAAAATGAAGTTTGCCGGGAGATTTTCTTCGCATTCAGCAAGGCGGGCAAGGCCATCCTGCGCATGACGGCCGGGAAGGCGAGTCTTGAGGACATTTTCATGGAGCTGACCGATTCCGGGAAGGGGGAGGAAACCAAATGAGAGCAGTATTCCGGCACGAGCTTTCGTCCTATTTTACGGGGGTGACGGGGTACGTGTTCAGCGCGTTTCTGCTGCTGTTCACGGGCATTTACACCATGGTCTACAATTTGCAGTCCGCCTCCGTGCATTTTGAATACGTGCTTGGGAGCATGAGCTTTGTGTTCCTGATCATCGTCCCCATTCTCACCATGCGGGTGCTGGCGGAGGAGTGGCGGCAGAAGACTGACCAGTTGCTCTATTCCCTGCCCCTGACCATGACCCAGGTGGTGCTGGGGAAATTCGCCGCCATGCTGGTGGTGTTCGCCGCGCCCATGGCAGTCATCTGCCTGTATCCGGTGGTGCTGTCCGCCTACGGCAACGTGTACCTGCCCGCGGCCTACGGCGCTATTGTGGGATTCTTCTTTTTAGGAATGGCGCTGCTGGCCATCGGCATGTATATTTCCTCCGTGACGGAAAGTCAGGCCGTGGCGGCGGGGCTGTGCTTCGTGGTGATGCTGGTGAACTATTTCCTGTCCGATCTGGCGGGGTTCGCGTCCTCCACGGCCTATTCGTCCCTCGCGGCGCTGGCGCTGACGGCGCTGATCGTCTGCGGCATTGTGTATCTGATGACGAAAAACGGCTTCGTGTCTCTGATTCTGGCGGCGGTGCTGGAAGCGGGACTCATCGGGGGCTATCTTTGGGATTCCAGCCGGTTCGAGGGGCTGTTCCCGCAGATCATCTCCCAGCTGAGCCTGTTTGCCCGGTTCTATACCATCGTCAACGGCGTGTTCGACGTGACCGCCATTGTGTATTATCTGTCGGTGACGGGATTTTTCCTGTTTTTAAGCGTGCAGTCTCTGGAGAAGCGGAGGTGGAGTGAATGAAAAAGCCCAATTTCAGCTGGAAGCGGGTGGCGGATTCCTTCTCCACCCGGTCGTTCCGGGCCGGCGGCTACAGCGTGGCCGCGGCGGCCATTGTGCTGGCCATCGCCGTGATGGTCAATGTGGTCGCCGCCGCCCTCCCGGCAAGTGTGACAAAATTCGACACCACGGCCAATCAGCTGTTCACCCTGTCGGAGCAGACGGAAAAGCTGGTGGGCGGCCTGACGGACGAGGTGACGGTTTACTGGATCGTCCGCAGCGGGCGGGAGGAAAGTTACCTGGAATCCCTGCTGAGCCGCTACCAGTCCCTCAGCGACAAGATCCGCGTGGTGAAGAAGGACCCGGACGTGTTTCCCACCTTCACCCGGCAGTATACCGACAGCTTCACGGAAAACAGCCTGATCGTGGAGGCCGGGGAGCGGTACCGGTACGTGGACTATAACGACATTTTCGTGATGGACTACGCCAGCTATTACTACTACGGTACGGAAAACTGGAGCTTCTGCGGAGAAAGCGAGCTGACCAGCGCCATCGACTACGTGGTGAGCGAGAACCTCCCGAAGGTGTACCTGCTCACCGGCCACGGGGAGAGCAGCCTGAGCGACAGCTTTTCCTCGGCCGTGAAGCAGCAGAATATTGAGACGGCAGAGCTGTCCCTGCTGACGCTGGAAACCGTCCCCGCAGACGCGGACTGCATTCTCATCAACGCCCCCCAGAGCGACATTTCCTTAGACGAGCAGAGCAAGCTGCGGGAATATCTGGGCAACGGTGGCAATCTGTTTCTCATCACCGACCCGCCGAAAAACGAAAAGCTTTCCAATCTGGAAGCACTGATGGCCGATTACGGTGTCAGCACTGTGGACGGCATCGTGGTGGAGAGCGACCAGAGCCATTATGTCTGGGGCACGCCCTATTTCCTGCTGCCGGACATTGCGTCCCACGCCATCACAACGCCCCTGACCGACGGCGGCTACCGTGTGCTGCTGCCCATTTCTCAGGGCCTGACGGTGGCGGATGACCTGCGGGACACGCTGTCCGTTACCAAACTGCTGACCACATCCGCTTCCGCCTTTGCCAAGGCGGCGGGGTATGACCTGACCACCTACGAGAAGGAGGAGGGGGACGTGAACGGCCCCTTCGCTCTGGCGGTCGCCATCAGCGACACCGTGGACGACGGCATCACCAGCGACATTGTGTGGGTATCCTCCGCGGCGCTGGTGGACGACCAGACCAACACGCAGGTCTCCGGCGGCAATCAGGACTTCTTCCTGAATGCGCTGGGATACCTGTGTCAGGCGGAGCAGAGCAGTCTGTCCATCCACGCAAAATCCCTGAGCAGTGACACGCTGACCATGGACAGCGCGGCGGTATCTGCCCTCACCGTTGCGGTGGTAGGTGTGATTCCTGCGGCAGTCATCACGCTGGGCATTGTCATCTGGATAAGGAGGAAGCGCAGATGAAAAACGGAAAAAAGCTGCTGCTTCTGCTGCTGGTTCTGGCGGTGCTGGTGGGCGCGACCGCAATAGTGGGAACCATCAGCAAAAATGCCGCCGATCAGGAGGACGAAACGCAGACAGTGTTTTCTCTCGACCCGGAAAACGTGACGTACCTCGGCTGGGACTACAGCGAAAAGGTCTCCTTCACCGCCGGGGAAGACGGCTGGGTGTGCGATCAGGACGGGGCGTTCCCCGTGGACGAAACCTATCTGGATAAAATGCTGGAAGCCCTCACGGACGTGGAATCCACCAAAACCATTGAAAACCCGGAGAATTTAGACCAGTACGGTCTGGAGATCCCCGTGTGCGTCATCACGGTGGAAGACGGCCAGAGCCACACCCTTTCCATTGGGCAGGAAACCGCCGTGGGCGGCCAGCGGTACTTCTCCAACGGCGATGGAAACGTCTATCTGGTGGACAAAGACATTATCGAAAATTTCCAATATGGCCTGTATGATGTCCTGAAGCACCAGACCCTGCCGGAAGTCGCCCAGCTTACCGGCATAAAAGTGGAGCTTCCGGACGGCGGTTATGAAATTACCCGTCAGGAGAACAGCGGTCTTGCCTATTCCGACGATTACGTCTGGTTCATGGATGGCAAGGCGCTGGATAACGACCTGACCCAGACGCTTCTCGATATGGTGACGAACCTGAACCTGAGCGAGTGCGTGGACTACAACGCGTCCGACCTGTCTCAGTACGGCCTGGACGCCCCGGCGGTGAAGGCCACAGTCCTGGACGGCGGCAAGGCGGCTTATACGCTGGAAATCAGTGCTTCGGAGGGCGGCGAGTGCTACGTGCGCCTGAGCGATTCCAAGATGATCTACCAGCGGGACGCCGCTCTCAGCGATACCCTGCGTTACACCACCTACGCCGATTTGCAGCCCGACGACGTGATTCTGATGGACTGGGATACGGTGCAGAGCGTCGCCGTCACGGTGGACGGTGAGGAATCCGTGCTGACGAGAACCACCGAAGAGAAGACGGATGATGAAGGCACCGTCACAGAGGAAACGGTCTGGAAGCTGGACGGGCAGGAAGTGAAGTTCGCTCCCGTCCTGAACAGCCTGTCCGACATGACCTCCAGCGGCTATGCCACCGGCATCACCCCGGAGGGAGAGCCGGAGATCACCTTCCGTATCCTGAGAGACCGGGAGAACTTCTCCGAGGTGACCCTGTGCTTCTACGCCTACAATTCCACCTCCTGTCTGGTGACACTGGACGGCGTGTCCACCGTCACCGTCAAGCGGGAGACCGCGGCGGAACTGGTTTCGTCGGTTGAGAAATTGCTGAAATAAAAAAGTGGCCGGGAACAGGGCAAAACCCTGTTCCCGGCTTCTTGTGTACATGATTGGATGGAAAATCTTTCTACGTCTCCCCAGTGCTAGGCCGGAAGCTTCCGGTAGCAGCGGAAGAAGTACCAGTTTTCAAAGGCGGCGGTGATCGACCAGGAGAAAATGTAAACGAGATACAGCGACGGAATGGTCTTGAACCATGCGAACACGGTCAGAACCCAGATGATCCGGAAAATGCAGGAGCCGGAAATGACGATAATCATGGGCACAAGGCTCTTTCCCAGCCCCCGGCAGGCGGCAATGGCGTTGTCCATAAAAGCGGAGACGCAGTAGGAAAAGCCCATGATGGTCAGCCGCTTCATGCCCGCCTCAATGACGGCGGCGTCGGTGGTGAACAGCGTCAGAAACGTCGGGCCGAAGGCCACCAGAGAGAAGCCCAGAATGGCGCCCACGCCGAAGGAATACCCCAGGCAGATCAGGTAGCTGCGCCGAATCTCCCTGCGCCGTCCGGCGCCGTAGTTCAGGCCGATGAAGCTGCTGCACGCGGTGTAGAAGGCTGCCATGACGTCGTAAACCAGGCCGTCGGCATTGGCGGCGGCGGAATTGCCTGCCACCATAACGGTGTCAAAGCTGTTGACGCCCGCCTGAATGAACATATTGGCAATGTAGAAAATGGCGTTTTGCAGACCGGAGGGAATGCCCAGCGTCAGAATTTCCCGACAGTTTTTCCGGTGCAGGCGTAATAGCTTTGGGGAAAGACCGTAAATTTCCCGGCTCCGGAACAGCGCGGCCGTGAGGAAAATGGCGGAGAGGTACTGGGATATAATGCTGGCGAGGGCCACGCCGGCCACGTCCAGATCGCACACAATGACAAACACCAGATTCAGCACCACATTGACGATGCCGGAAAACAGAAGGTAGTACAGCGGCTTTTTGGTGTTGCCGATGGCGCTGTACACGGCGTTTCCGAAGTTATACAGGGCGAGGGCGGGCATACCGCAGAAGTAGATCTGCATGTAAAGCGTGGCCTTGTCCAGCAGCTCCGGCTTGGTGTTCAGCAGCCGCAGCAGCGGCCGGGAGCCGAAGAAGCCGAAAATCAGCAGCAGAATGCCGCAGATCAGACAGATGATGGCCGAGGAATGGACAGTCCTTTGCAGCTCCTGTCGATCTCTGGCGCCGTAATACCGGGCGACGAGGGCGTTGATGCCGCCGCCGATACCGATGAGAATACCGGTAAACAGCGTTACGGCGGTGGCGGTGGAGCCGACGGCCGCCATGGACAGCGAGCCGGCAAACCGGCCGATGACGGCGATATCCGCCATATTAAACAGAACCTGAAGCACGTTGGAGGCCATCAGCGGCAGACTGAACAGCAGAATCTGCCAGGGAAGCCGCTCCGACGTGCCAGGGGCGATTTTGGATTTCATGGAATTCTCCTTTTGGGCCAGGCGTTCATCACAGTGTTTCCCCGAACCGTTTTTTTGGGGGAAAAGCGGAGCCATTGTAGCACATCCTGGGGATGAATGCAATGCTTCCCGCCGCCTTTTGAAAAAAGAAAATTTCCTGCAAAAAATTGTTGATTTTCCACAGGACAGGGATTATAATTTCAGCGAAAACGTTGATTTTCCGGGGCTTCCTCCGAAGGGTCGGCGGGTTTTCAGGGACATATTGAAGCAAGGAGCCAAAGGAAATGAAAAGATACGCAGGTGTACTGCTGCCCGTTACCAGCTTGCCGTCCAAATACGGCATCGGCTGTTTTGACCAGGCGGCCTATGATTTCGTGGATTGGCTGCAAAAGGCCGGTCAGCGCTACTGGCAGATTCTGCCTCTGGGGGCTACCAGCTATGGCAGCTCCGACGATTCTCCTTATCAGGCCTATTCCGCCTTCGCCGGGAACCCTTATCTCATCAGTCTGGACGCGCTGGTGGAGGAGGGCGTGCTGACCCGGGAGGAATGCGACGGCGTGAGCTTCGGCGACAACCCCGCCAAGGTGGACTTTGACAAGCTCCACGAGCACCGCTTTGCCCTGCTGCGCAAGGCCTATGAGCGCAGCGGCATAAGCGCAAACCCGGACTATCAGAACTTCATCCGGGACAACGGCTGGTGGCTGAACGACTACGCCCTGTTCATGGCGCTGAAAACCTTCTTCCACGACCAGCCTTTCCGCGCATGGCCGGAGGACATCCGGATGCACTGGGGCTTTGCGTTGGAGCATTACAACCGGGAGCTGTACTTTGACATAGAGTTCCAGAAGTACATGCAGTTCAAATTCAACCAGCAGTGGAGCCGCCTGAAGGCCTACGCCAACGGCAAGCATATCCAGATCGTGGGGGACATTCCCATTTACGTTTCCCCCGACGGCGCGGACGTCTGGGCACACCCGGAGCTGTTCCAGCTGGACGCGCACAATGCCCCCACCGCCATCGCGGGCTGCCCGCCGGACGCCTTTGCCGAGGACGGTCAGGCCTGGGGGAATCCCCTGTACAACTGGAATTTCCACCGCGCCACGGACTACGCATGGTGGGTCAGCCGGATGTGGTACAGCTTCAAGCTCTACGACGTGGTGCGTATTGACCACTTCCGGGGCTTTGACGAATATTTCTCCATCCCCGCGGACGCAAAAACCGCCAGAGACGGGCATTGGGAGAAGGGTCCCGGCATGGAGCTGTTCAACTCCATCCGCCGTCACTTGGGGAACGTCAGCGTCATCGCCGAGGATCTGGGACTCATGACCGACGGCGTCCGCGCTCTGGTGCGGGACAGCGGTTATCCCAATATGAAGGTGCTGCAATTCGCCGTTGACCCGGCGGATGTAGGCGGCGCGAACGACTACTGGCCCCACAATTACAATTCCAACTGTGTGGTCTACACCGGCACCCACGACAACGAGACGCTGGCCGGTTGGTACGCGGGCCTCAGCATCGAAGCAAAGACGCAGGTCCGCAACTACCTGAGCGATTACTATACCCCGGATGACCGGATGTACAAGGTTCTCATCAATCTGGCCATGACTGCGGTGGCGAAGGACTGCATCATCCCCATTCAGGATCATCTGGGACTGGGCAACGAAGCCCGGATGAACCAGCCCGGCACCGTCGGCTTCAACTGGCGCTGGCGCCTGCTGCCGGGGCAGCTCACCGACGCTCTGGCGCAGGAGCTTCTGGCAATGGCAAAGCGCACCGCCCGCGCCAACTGGGACACCCTTCCCAAGAAGAAGGACACCGACGCGGACAAAACGGAAAAATGACAAAAAACCGGCCCAGCAGCTTTTCAGCTGCTGGGCTGGTTCAGTACAATGGAGAAAGATGCCTGTGGCGCTTACTCGAATGCAAGCAGGTTCCCAAGGGGAATGGAAAAACCAAGCGCCTGATACATCGGTATATCGCAGTCTGCACAGCCGACGGTCATGGAGCTTACAGCACTCGCCCGATAGGCAAATTGTACCAGCTGGCGGGCGACCCCCTTATGCCGGAAGTCGGGGCGGATGAAAAAATCTTCAAATACGCCGCTGGGCAGATAATCAAACGTGGAAAATCCGACGGTGACGGAACAGCAGCCCACCAGAGAATCCCCTTCCCATGCCCCGTAGAAGAGAATGTTTTCTTCTCTGATTGCCCTGACCAGACGCTCTCTGGCGGCATAACCCGGCGCGTCTTCTCCGATTTCTGCTTTGTACTGCCTTTGAAGCTCCCATAGAGAATCTATCTGGGAAACGTCAATTCTTTTGTACTCCATGTATTACCTCCATTCAAATCCGGCACATCTCGCCGGTGGTTCAAGTATAGCAAACACGGAATATCTTTGCAAGAAAAAAGTACGTCCGCACGAAAACGTGCGGGGTGCATCAGGCAATTAGCGGGCACCCCTTGCCTCTCCCTATGGGAGAGGTGTCTGAGCGAAGCGAAGACGGAGAGGGGAAACACGGGTGCAACGCTCTCTCAGTCACCTTCGGTGACAGCTCTCCCAGAGGGAGAGCCAAGGGGCTGTACCGATACGCTCCATTTACTGTCTGTCTCTTATACACATCTGACGCTGC
>ERZ1027056.882-NODE-882-length-11004-cov-4.623619_pt1 | contig 11004 bp, 10 predicted proteins | sample MGYA00519427_ERZ1027056 | MGnify/ENA primary metagenome ERZ1027056 (study PRJEB26926, sample SAMN06164570) | human gut metagenome | biome: ENVO:00009003; feature: ENVO:2100002; material: ENVO:00002003 | host: Homo sapiens | place: USA | collected 2012 ... | reverse complement strand
TCCATATCTCCCTTTACTCCGAAATATGAGTTATAACTCACTTTGCGTGAGCTGTATGGTTATTTATATGAGCGATAGCACACCCTACAATGAGGTAGAGGTGATGTATAGTGAACAATCCTCTTGACTTGTTTGCATGGAAAGTGCGGTCAGAACGTAAGCGGCAGCATTTGACACAGAGAAAATTGGCTGAACGGCTCAATATGAACGCCCGTACAATCATAGATTTGGAAACCTGCCAGAGTAACCCCAAATTTGAAACGGTGGCTCTTGTCGCCAAAGAGTTAAATATCAGCGTGGATGCTGCCATTTTTCCAGACATGGTAAATCAGACGGTTTCAAAAACAGTTGTAGACTTCTTTGCCGGGAAAAGTGAGGCGGAAATTGAAAAATATATTGCGCTTTGCAAACAGGCGGAAGCATTTCAAAAAGACGAATAACGCGGTCGGGTTCGATGTGCCCGGCCGCGTTACTGTTTTACCCGTTTGCTATGCGGGCGGATCATTCCTTTTTGGTTTTATAGGCATCGCGCAGACGCTCGAAGGATTCCTGGCTGATGACATGCTCCATCCGGCAGGCGTCCTTTTCCGCCGTTACCGGGTCTACGCCGGCCTCGATCAGCCGGTCGGTAAAGAAGCGGTGCTTTTCGTAGATCTGCTCCGCCACTTCCCGGCCCACATCGGTCAGATGGAGAAAGTGATCTTCGTCCATCATAAGAAAGCCGCCGTCCCGCAAGGTAGCCACTGCATGGCACACGCTGGGCTTTGACACCTCCATGTGCCGGGCCACATCTACGGAGCGCACCATACCGCGTTTCTTTTGGAGAACAAGGATGGTTTCCAGGTAGTCCTCCCCGGACGCATGAAGTTTCATCAAGACCTCCCTTACTGTATTCGCCAGCCTTCGGCTTGTTCGCGGATCTGGATGAACTTTTTATAAGTCCCTTCCTGTTGCAGCAGTTCCTTATGCGTACCCCTCTGAGCCACAGTTCCGCCATCAATCACAAGGATTTGGTCGGCGTTCTCAATCGTGGCCAGACGATGGGCAATCGTAATAATAGTTTTACCGTGTGTTAGAGCAGAAATCGCTTCTTGGATCAAATGCTCATTCTCTGGATCAATACTTGCTGTTGCCTCATCCAAGATAATAATGGGAGCATCCTTGAGCATTGCCCTGGCGATAGAAATTCTTTGCTTTTCACCGCCGGAAAGCGAAGAACCTCCTTCACCAATCACCGTGTCATAACCGTCCGGCAAAGCCATTATGAAGTCGTGGCAGCGGGCCGCTTTTGCGGCGGCGATAATCTGTTCATCCGTAGCGTCCGGGCTGCCGAATTTAATGTTATTCTTAATGGTATCCCGGAACAGGTAGACATTCTGAAAAACCATACTGATATTTTTGAGCAGACTATCACATGTAAATCGGCGAATATCCGTTCCACCAATGGTAATCGTTCCGCTGTTCACATCATAGAAACGGGCAATCAGGTTACACAGCGTAGATTTTCCGCTGCCAGATGGCCCCACGATGGCCGTTGTGCTATTTTGCGGAATTTTGAAGTTCAGGTCATGCAGAACAATCCGGCTGTCATATCCGAAAGAAACATCCCTAAACTCAATATCATAGGTTGCCGGTTTTATATCGGTGCCATCCTGGTCGATATAGTTTACATTCTCTAATGCTTCCAACTTGTTCATGGCAGAATCAATAACCCCAAGAGTGTGCGCAGCATCATTGATATTTTCCACGCTGCCAAAAAGAACAAAGGAGAAAAGAACAAACATCAGAAAAACAGATATACTCATTTGCCCTTGCAATGCTTGCCACGCGCATACCAAGACGATCCCCATAGATGCCAGCTTCAACACAAACAGGTGTAGGCAGTTATATGGTGTATAGCCCTTTTCTACCTTGATGTGAATATCTTTCAATTCCTTACTGGCATTACGAAAATTCTCAATAGAAGCACCTTCCTGTCCAAAGGACTTCACAATGGAAAGCCCCCGGATGTATTCAATCGCTGCGTCGGACATATCTTCCATTGCTTTATGGGTTGTTGCAGCGGTTTTTTCACTGTGTCTGCTAATTCCCTGCAAAGCCAGCGCCGAAAGAGCAACGCCGACAATGGAAATAACCGCCGCAACAGGGCTGAAGAAGGTCAGGCATAAAACGATGGCAATAAACTTTGCGTATCCATTGATGATGACATCCACCATTTTCATGCCCTGTAATTCCAAAGTAGATAATTCCGTGGTAACACCTGCCAGAATGTCACCGACACTGTTCTGTGAAAAGTACCCAAGGGGAACCCGTTTCAGTACATCGCCCAAATGAATGCGCTGGCCAGCGGCCACTTCATAGCCGATACTTTCCTGCAAAATTGCCCGTAGATAAGAAAACAGGAAATTCAATGCAATAGAGCCAACAATAATCCACAGCATTTTCCAGATCAAAGAAGCGTCAATTGTGGTATGCGCCCAATATGCCTGAATAGATTTATCCAGCGCATAAGCAGCAGCCATTGTCGGGATGGCTGTAGATAAACTGCTGAAAAAAGAGAATACAGAACCAAGATAAAGACGACCTCTGTACTTGCCAGCCCATCGAATAATGCGTTTCATTGACTTAAACATTACCAGCCACCTCCTTTTTCTCGCCCACAGACCAGTTCTTTGCACCAATATGCGCCTGCCACATATCTGCATAAAGCGGGCAGCGTTCCAAAAGTTCCCCCTGCTTTCCGCAGTCAACAATCTGCCCTTTTTTCAGAACAACAATCTGATCTGCGTTTTGAATGGTAGACAGACGATGTGCAATCACCAGCAGGGTCTTTCCTTTGGAAAGGGCCATGATGGATTTCTGGATTTTATCTTCATTCTGCGGGTCAGTGAAGGCAGTTGCCTCATCCAAAATCACAATAGGCGCATTTTTCAAGATTGCTCTCGCAATAGCAATTCGTTGCTTTTCTCCGCCAGATAGCCGCTTGCCGGCATCACCGGCAGGGGTATCATATCCTTTTTCCAGCCGAGCAATGAAATCATCGCAGCAAGCCGCTTTTGCGGCGGCATATACTTCCTCATCCGTAGCATTTGGATTACCCAGGCGGATGTTCTCTTTGAGCGAGCAGTTGAACAGGAAATTGTCCTGTGTCACGAAGCTGACCAATTCAGAAAGCTGGTGAATTGAAAGCTCTTTTATATTTTTGCCGCCAATGGAGATGCTGCCACCAGTTACATCCCAAAACCGTGCAATCAGGCGAGCCACCGTTGATTTTCCTCCTCCAGACGGTCCGACCAGTGCAGTAAAACTCCCCTGTGGCATATTTAAGCTGATACCATGCAACACTTCATTTTGTGTTGTACCGTCATAAGAAAAGGACACATCCTGCAAGACAATATCGGTATGATTGATTGGAACAAATTCCCCGGAATCCGGCAAATTTGGAAGATTCAAAAGCTCATTTGCTGCTTCAACCGCATACTCCATAGATTTTGCTTCGTTGATAAAGGTCGTAGCTTTCATCAGTGGCCCCACAATACTAAGTGAGAGGATAATTCCCATTGCAAGTTCAGCGGGAGTAATACTTCCACCACGCACCAGCAGCAAACCAACAGGGAGTACCCCAAGCAAGGTAGTCGGCATAATCGCCATCATTAAATTCATGGTTTTCCATGTGCTTTTGAACCAGTTGAGAGTAAAATCCTTAAAGGACTTCACAGCGCCTACAAACTTTTCGTAGGAACTGGTACTTTGGTTGAACGCCTTAACAACCTCAATGCCCTCTACATACTCGATAATAATGTTGTTGACATGGTTATTTGCCTCCATGTAGGCTGCATACTGGCTGTTATAATTTTTCATAAGGAAGAACATCGGAATCATAGCCAATGCAGGAGCAATCAAAATCGAAAGTCCCATACGCCAGTCTATTGCTAGCATCCAGACGAAAATAGCCAGCGGCAGGAGCAGATTAGAAGTCAGTTCTGGAATTACATGCGCCAAGGGCGGCTCTAAGTCCTCCACCTTATCCATGATGATGTTTTTCAGATAACCGATTCTCCGTCTCATTACCTCGCCAAGCGGGGCTTTCATTAGACGATTTGCAATTTTTAGACGAATACCTTCCAGTATCGTATACGCGGATATGTGCGCCAAAATTGTGGAGATACCAAAACAAAGCACACGGATCAGGTACCCGCCTACTCCAACCAAGCACCATAACAGAATATCGTTTCCTGTGGCAGTACGGTTGATAAACAGAAGCAGAATTTTATAAACTGCCCAAAACGGAATAAATCCACCAGCGACACTAAAAATAGCGCATAAAACCGAGAGAATCATCTTTCCCTTGCAGGGTTCTGCAAAGGAAAGTAGAGTTTTGACCCAACTCTTTTTTTGTTGTTTCATAGTAATTCACCTCTTTCGTTCTATTCGGTCAGTAAAGAAAAAAGGATGGCTAAGTCCTACTAACCATCCTTAATTTATCATGATTCAGTTTTTTCTTCCGCTCCACGCGGCCTTTTCTGTGCCAATCAGATAATTGATTTCCGATATTCCAATGGCGTTTTTCCCATCGTCTGATGAAAAGCAGCGGTAAATTTGCTGGGACTGTCATATCCTACAAGACCAGCAACATCAGCCACCTTCAACGACTTATCTGATTTCAGCAAAGCCGCTGCATAGTTCATTCGGTAGTTCCTCATGTATGTAAAAATCGGACTGCCATAAACAGACTTAAAGCAATTTTTCATCGGTGTCAATGCAATATCAAACTTTGCGGAGAGTTCTTCCAGCGTGTAGTTCTTTGTCAAATCTTGTGTTAAAAGTGATTGAATTGCCTTAATTTTTTCGACCTGACTCTTATAGAAATATGGACGTTCCTCTGTATGTCCCGACAGCTCTAACGCATCCAGATATAGAAGCAGTTCCAGCACTTTGATCTTGAAATAGTCTTTTTTGATTTTGACCGGCACATTGTAAAGTTCGGAAAAAATATGCTCAATGGCCGGTTCTCCTGGAATGACATAAGGTGTACGGTCACTGCAATATTTATTTTGTAATTCGTAAAGGTCAACAGAAAAGCCCTTCATATAGGCTGGAATTTCTTTTGCCGCGGTTTCCACCTGAAAGCCAATGGAAATACCGTGGTAGTGGCAAAGGGGAAACTCCACCTTGCCCGAATGATGGATGCGGCGATCCACCCGAAGATCGCCAGCCTCTAAATAGCTAAAGGCATTCTGGCCGACTTCCTGCTCAATGCGTCCTTCCCGGCAGTGATCTATACAGAGCAGGTCCATATCTGTCTGGAAGCCCGAAATGCACTCCTTCATGTGGAAATCATTATACATGAGAAATACACCGGGAAAGACATGATAGAGCGTCATCATGCCTTCACCGGAGTTATCGCTTAAACGCATTACCTTGCAATCATCTGACTCGATCAAGTTTTGAACATTGGGACCGTAATACATTTCTTGGAGCAGTTCCGGCATAGACGCTACCTCCTTTCTTTAGAGCATCCCTCCATATTAAATATTTTATCACAAGTCCGGCCCAAAAACTCAAAATCATGGGAAACAATGATGATAATTTTATTTTCATCATTCAACTTGCGGATCATGTCGCTCACTTCCAGCATACGATGATAGTCAAGCCCACTGGTCGGCTCGTCAAAGACAAGCACATCTTTGTCGGAGAGAATAGCGGTTGCCACCGCAAGGCGCTGTTTCTGACCTCCTGACAGGGCCATCGGATGGCGGTCTTTGAAATCCAGCAAATCAAAAGACCTGAGAATTTCTTCAATCCGCTCCGGCGGACAATCCGGCTGCGCCAGTTCACATTCGTTCCATACGCTGTCTGAAAAAAGCTGATGGTTCACATCCTGCATCACACAGAAGCTGGCCTTATTGCGCTGTTTTGCTTTCAGTGTTTGCCCGTCCAGCCGGACGGTTCCATTCACTTCTTTCAAAAGCCCGCACAGGCAGCGTGTCATCGTCGTTTTTCCTGCGCCGTTATGACCGACAATCCCCAACACTTCGCCCCGTTTTGCAGAAAAGCCAAGGCCGCTGAATACCGGCTGCTTATCAAAGGCACAGGAAAGGTTTTCTACGGATAAGCCTTCCTGCGCTCCTGACGGATCGGCGGGAGGCAGCTCCAGCACAGGATGGACAAGACTTCTAAGCCCCATCCTGATACGCTGCTCATCCGAAAGATTGCGAAACTCATTCCCAGAAAATATCTGAACGATTTTCCCCTTTTGAATGAAGATTGCCCGGTCAATCAGATCCATCAGGAAATATAGGCGGTGTTCGGCAATAACAACCGTCCGCCCTTCTTTTTTGATCTGGATAATCTGCTGGCGTAAGGTGTCAATCGCACCAGCATCCAGATTTGCCGTCGGCTCGTCCAATACAAAAATGGACGGGTTCATGGCATATACAGAGGCAAATGCAAGACTTTGTTTTTCTCCGCCTGACATAGAAAAGATATTACGGCCCAGCAGTGACTGTATTTTCAGAGCAGAAACCGTAGCATCATATCGCTCTTTGATTTTCCTTGGCTCAACGCCTGCGTTTTCCAAACCAAAAGTAATCTCGCTGTCAGAATCTATATTGAAGAACTGCGATTTTGGGTTTTGGAACACGGAACCAACCTGTTCTGCCAAACGGTACATTTCTGTTTGAGCTACATTCATACCGTTTACAATCGTTGTACCAGATAAGGTTCCGCCCTCGACAAAATGAGGAATCAGACCGTTAATAAGTTTTGTTATGGTTGTCTTACCACAGCCTGATTCACCAGTAAGAACAATGCACTCGCCCTGCTGAATGTTCAGGTCTATATGAGAAAGCGTCCCCTGCGATTTCTCATATTCAAAAGATACATTTTGAATTTCAATCATAGGAAACACCTCCTTATCCTACCATAATGGAAACTACGCAAAAAGCAACGCCTATTGCCAAACACACAAAGTCCTGCACGCCGAATTTCATTTCAATCATGCTTGTCTTAGGAGCAGGATTTTCAATCCCCCGCGTAACAGCGGCGGCGGATAATTCTTCCGCTGTTGTTGTGGCAGAGATCATTGTAGGCACCAGTAAGCATTCAATTTTTTGTACTCCATGAATATTACGGAGCTTCATGGCATCCCGGATATAGCCGGTTTCTTCTTTTAAAGCCGGAAAATATCGGACAGTTACAGACAAAGGAATAATCAATCCCTGCGGGATATGCCATTTCCGAAGTGCAACCATCAATTCCCGGACGGGCGTTTTCTGTAATACCATTGTACCGACAATCAAACAAGGGAAAATCTTTCTTGCATAAGATACAATGATTGTGAAGCTGCTGGCTAAAATTTTCGGTCCGTTTGGAAATACATAGTATTGTAGCGCCAGACAAATTCCAAATGCGATTGCCAGTTTGCCTGCGGATTTTTGGCATCCGCAGGCAACGATCAGTAGGAGCAGAAAAATAACCCATGTAATTTCAACCCATACGGAGTGCTGGGTAAAGGCCACAATATTTGCCAGCACCAACAAAAGCAATTCCGTCCGTGGATCGAACCTTAATGTATGTTTTTTTCCCTCCCCATTCATCACACAATTCCTGCCTTTACAAAGTGCTTTTTGAACAGACCTCTGGCAATAAATGCGCCGATGATACCACCGATGATTGGAGCAACAAACAGAACGATTAGCATTGCATTGGATGACAGAGCTTCAACTGCCGCAACATAATCAGCGGGCATTCCCTGTTCTGTAATCTGTGCCAAGAAATCGGCCTTAAACAACCAGATGGGAAGGGGAGAACCAACCATCCCCAGAGAAAAAATCACATAGGCAATCGAATTTCCCTTGAAGCTGTTATACTTAGTCACCATTCGGACAACTTCAGCCAAAATGCAAGTAGAAGCCATCGAGATCAGGATCACCAGGGTAAATTGTCCTGTGGCAAAATAGATAAGAGCCGTGATAAGCCCCATCAGGAAAACTGCACCCGGTTTTTGAACCTTTGCGACCATCAGCATAAAGGGAATGCCTGCAAACACAGCGATAAAGCCAGGCATCAGCATCCAAAGAACAGGGTGAATACCTCCCAGAAGCATAAAGGCAAAGTTGATGACAAAGTAGATTGCGGAAAAGATACCGATGGTAATAAGGTCTTTTCCTTTCAGTTTTTTGTTCGTACTCACTTCAGACATTGAAAATTCCTCCTTTTAGTTAGTGTTTGCTAACTCATAGACTTTTTGAAAGCGCCCTTCGGCGTTTTCAGTAACTATTATAGCAGACTTGAAAAGTCTTTTCCGCTCCAATCGGCCTTTTTTGTTCCAACCAGACGCCTTCTTTTTATTTGAATTTTGCTTGAGTGAATTTCTTTATTTTTATGAAATTTGTGTTTTTATTTTATTCTGCCTAAGCCATTTCTCTTGTTAAGGATTGTAGTATTAGTAGAGGGAGAATACGAGGAAAGAGTTACGGTAGCAAGCATAGGAAGTGTGTACCCACTTCCGTATTTTGCTCTGCAAAACAGCTTGTTGGGAAGTGTCCCAAACCCTCAAAACGGAAAGGAGAGTAAAACGAATGGAAGGCAGAAAACGAACCGTGCAGGTCAAATTTTATGTGACGGAAGAAGAACGGAGGTTGATTCGAGAAAAAATGAAATTGATACCAACCCGGAATATGGCCGCCTATCTGCGAAAGATGGCGATAGATGGTTATGTTGTCCACATCGACACCACCGACATCCGGGTGCAGACCGCCGAACTGCAAAAGATTGGTGTCAACGTCAATCAGATTGCGCGGCGGCTGAACAGCATGGGGCCGCTGTACACACAAGACGTTGCGGACATCAAAGGAGCGCTGGCGCAGATATGGCAGTTACAAAGATACATCCTATCAAGTCAACGCTGAAAAAGGCACTGGACTACATCGAGAATCCAGCCAAGACGGATGAAAAAATGCTGGTGTCCTCCTTTGCCTGCTCCTATGAAACCGCCGACATCGAATTTGAACTGCTGCTATCACAAGCCATGCAGAAAGGCAACAATCTGGCCCACCACCTGATACAGTCTTTTGCGCCGGGCGAAACCACGCCGGAGCAGGCCCACGAGATTGGCCGGCAGCTTGCAGATGAAGTCCTGCAAGGCAAATTCAGAGATTTTTTCTTTGAGCCGTTCAATATCGCGCTCAATGCGGGAAAGTCTTTTTGCCATACAAAATCCTTTCTGGCGTCACGGTAAACGCCCATAGCTGTAAAAATGTTCCTGCCAATATTTTGAGTTGAGGTTTGTGTAAGAGATAGGGTCGCCGCAGTGCAGCATCAAAATGCCTTTTATCCATTTCTCGATGATCTCACTAATCAAGCAAAGATACCTCCTTTCCCGCGCCCTCCCATGTGAGCGGGAGAGCGCGGTGGGGTCTCAAAGGTGGACGGATAAGTTGAGGTTAGCCCAGCAGCCCGGACAGCAGCGGGACAAGGGTCACGCCGATCAGGGCAACGCCGCCGCCCGCGACCAACTGCTTGACGCCCTGGCTCTTGCTGCCGGGGTTATCCTGTCCATAACCCTCCAACAGGTTGATGCCGCCCCAGACACACAGGGCACCGCCCAGACCGACCACGATGGTCTGCAAAGTATCGACTGCGCTGTTGAAAAATTCCATAAGGTCCTCACTTTCTGCCGCTTGTTCTGCGGCACTTAAAAATAAAAATTATTCGGCTGTGTTTTCGTCCGACAGGTCAATTTCGTACAAGTCAAAACTTTCATCCTGCGCGACTACCTGCTGCCGTTTCCGGCGCAGGGTGGATAAGAACCTGTCCACATCAAAGGTGTTCTTTTTGTCCGCGTCTGCAAGGTACTTGTAGTGCGGATGCTTGGTGATGTCGAACTTTTCCGAGAAGAACGGCCTCACGCCCCGCAGCTGCAAGATGCACCTGCCGCCGTCCATGATTGCGATTTCGTCCTCTGACATCAACGCCTTTCCTAATTTTTGATAGTTCAGTCCGTGGGAGGTTTGAGAGCCCCGGTTCTCGCTGGTGTTGAAACTGTCGATAGTCTCTTTCCCCAGCGCATCGGAGATCTCGTTGGCATTCTTGCCCCGCCCACTCAAAAAGAGAACAGAATCGCAGTTGTCTGAAATGATTTCGGCCGCATCTTTGTAGATGGCTTTCAGCTGCGACTGGCTCTGCAAAATGATGGATGCCGAGATTTCCCGGCTGCGGATGGTGGCGATCAGCTTGTCGAAGTTGGGAATCTGCCCGATGTTGGCGAACTCGTCCAGAATCAGCCGCACATGGACAGGCAGCCGGCCACCGTATTTATCATCCGCACAGTCACACAGCAGATTGATAAGCTGGCTTTGGAGCATGGCAAGAATGAAGTTGAAGGTGGTGTCCGTGTCGCTCATAATCAAAAACAGCACCGTCTTTTCATCCCCGATGGTGTCCAGCTCCATTTCATCGTCCTCCATCAGCTCCCGCACCTCCCGGATGTCAAATGGGGCTAAACGGGCACCACAGCTTATCAGGATGGAAGAACGGGTCTTGCCCGCCGACAGCAAAAACTTTTTATACTGCCGGACGGCGAAGTGGTCCGGGTCTTTCTGTTCCAGCCGTTCAAACATGAGGTCCACCGGGCTTTGAAACTCCGGGTCGTCCTCGCGGGCTTCACTGGCATTTATCATTTCCAGCAGGGTGGTGAAGTTCATTTCCTCTGCCGGGGCCTCGTACCAGATGTAGCCAATCAGAGCCGTGTAGAACAGCCGTTCCGACTTCACCCAAAAATCTTCTGCTGATTTTTCACCCTCGCCTTTGGTGTTGGCAATAAGGGTATTCACCAGCTTCAGCACGTCCTTTTCCGAGTGGATGTAAACAAAGGGGTTGTACTTCATGGACTTGGAAAAGTTTATCGTGTTCAGGATTTTCACCCGGTAGCCCGCCCGCTGGAACATTTGGCCCTGTCTCTTATACACATCTCCGAGCCCACGAGACTCCTGAGCATCTCGT
>ERZ1027056.857-NODE-857-length-11229-cov-4.098980_pt1 | contig 11229 bp, 10 predicted proteins | sample MGYA00519427_ERZ1027056 | MGnify/ENA primary metagenome ERZ1027056 (study PRJEB26926, sample SAMN06164570) | human gut metagenome | biome: ENVO:00009003; feature: ENVO:2100002; material: ENVO:00002003 | host: Homo sapiens | place: USA | collected 2012 ... | reverse complement strand
ACAAGAGACAGATGGATGGGTTCCCGAGTGGCCAAAGGGAGCAGACTGTAAATCTGCCGTCACAGACTTCGATGGTTCGAATCCATCCCTGCCCACCAAAGAAACGACAATTTTCTTCTGAAGATTGTCGTTTCTTTTTATTTTTGCACAAAAAGTAACCGGCAGGAAAGTTCCCTGCCGGTTTTTTTATGCCTGTTAAATCTGATACCACTTAATTTCGTTAGGCTCCAGGTGCAGGTCAAACCCGCTGCCGTCGCCCACATACACGGTGGTGTCTTGCGGCGCATAGGTGTTGTTGACCACGCAGTATTTGCCGTTCTTTACATAAGCGTGGACTTCCACATTGTAGTTGGTGGAGAACCACTTGTGCAGCTCCGCCTCTGCAGAAGCCGCCCACAGCACTGCACGGTACAGCACGCGGCTGTTCTTAAAGCTGTACGGCAGACCGCTGATATACACGCCGCGGCCTTTGCCGAATTCTTTGACCGCCATCTGCACCTCACAGCCGTTGCGCACCGCAAAGGGCAGCTCCGTTTCGTTCTGGAGCAGCACCCGAGCGCCCTCCAGAGCCACAATGTTCTTCTTGCCCTCGCCGAAGTCCACATCGCCGTCTGTATCCGCCAAAATAAAGTGATCCGGGTGGGCGGTGGTGTTGTAGCGGTCCGTGTTCAGGGCAAAGCCGTTTTCCTCTTCCACACCCAGAATATCGTCCAGTTGGAAGAATTTGCCCTGCCACTGGTGGGCTGCCGGCTCGCCCACGCCGATGAAGCCGCCGCCGTTATAGACAAAGGCCTTTACCCGGGTGACGATCTCCTCATCACACCAGTAGGCGCCGCCGGTCTGGGCGGTATCTGCGTCGCCCACATTCAGGATCACGTCAAACGGATCCAGGAAGTGAGGATCGCTCTTAATATCCTCAAAGCTGATAAACGCCACATCAAAGGGTGCGCCGCTGAGCGCCTCAATGACGCCGAAATAAGAATAATTCTGCCGATAATACAGACCGTGGTGCACCATATGGTTGCCCCAGGCGCGCATTTTGCCCCAGCAGTTGAGCACGGCCACCTTCTTTACGCAATAGGGGGTTACGCCCTGAATATTGTCATACAGGGTGCGGAACTCGTCGCACACGGACTCAATGTAATCCACAAAGTCCGGGAACTGGAGCGCCAGCTTTAAGTAGCCACCGTAGCCGATCCGCTGAATGGGACTGCGCAGAATGGCACGCCGAGCGGTGACCCAGTTGGTCTTGGCCTCCATAATGGGATCGCCCCCTGCGTGGAACACATCCGGGAAGAAATAGGGCAGGAAGCGACCCTCCGTGTACTTTACATTCTTAATATCGCTAAACAGCCGCAAGGTGGCGCCGTTGCCTACGCTGCCCACCACAGCATCCAGCCCGATGGTGGCGAATTCCTCCATAAACGGCTCCATGCCGATCCAGTGGTCGCCCATAAACATCATAGCCTCTTTGCCGTAGCTGTGCACAATGTCTACCATCTCTTTGGCCAGCTTAGCCACCTCCCGGCGCTGGAACGCCTGGAAGTCCTTAAATTCCTTCGTGGGGATCCGGTAGCTGTTGTTCATATAACCCTGGTCAATAATGAACTCCGGGCGGAACTTGTAGCCCACCTCCTGCTCAAACTGCTTTAAGATATACGGGCTGACAGAGGCAGAATAGCCGAACCAATCCACCCACTTCTCCCGCGCCATCTCGTCAAATACCAAGGTAAACTGGTGGAAGAAGGTGGTAAAGCGGATCACATCCACATACGGGTGCTCGTCCAAAAACCGGCGCAGCCGCTCCATAGAGTGGGCGTGGGTCTTGGGCTGGCGCACATCAAAGGTGATCTGCGGCTCTGCGTCTTTCCAGTCGTTGACCACCGCGTTATACATATTCACCGGATCCCACATAATGTAGGTCAAAAAGCTGACGGTGTATTGGTGGAAGGGCACGGTGCGGATCACCACATTGCCGCTCTCTGCATCATAACGCCAGTCCTCTACCGGCACCGGCGCGCCGGTGGTGCGGTCCATCACTTCCCACCAACGCTGAATATCATCATAGGTATTCACCTTCAGCATGGCCGGGTACAGGTGATCCATCAGGTGGATCTCCAGCGTGTCCTTCACCGCCGTATGGAACGGGGTCATAATGTACATCTGCTGCACCTCGTCCGGGTTCGCCTTGGCCCAGGCGTTGTCCTTGCGGGTGGTGCAGTAGGTGGCGTAGATCTTGGCGCCGGTGTCTTTCAGCTCCTGGGGGAACTCTGTGCCGTCGCAGTCACGCAGGGCGTCTGCGCCCCAGCGCTCCATAATTTCTTTGGTCTGGGGCACCACATCCAGGTCGGTGGGGATGGTGACTCTGCCCTTTCTGTTTGCCATAGTTTGTTACCTCAATCTTCCTTGCTGTCCGCCGGAACGACGGTGTTGTTCACCAGTTTCATCTTGCCGTGGTTGCGTTTGCGCCTTAAGGGCACGCCCGGCTCCATATAAAATGTGTTGTCCTCTACCAAACCGTCCGGGTTGCCGGAAGGCGACAGCACGCCCCCCAAATCCCGGTAGCTTACATTGTGGCGATAGGTGCTGTGCACCGCCTCGCCCAGGCAAAACATCATGGCTCCGCCCTCGTTGTAGGCGGAGTAATTGTATTCATACACGGTGCCGTCTCCGGAGTCTGCGTCATAGGCCATACCGTCCTGGTTCAGTTTGGTATCTGCCACATCGTTGTACCGCAGCAGGGCGTCTTTGCACTTCCAGGGCCAAATGGCCGCCGCCACCTTGCCCTGGCGCTTGCCCGGGTATTTGTAATAGCGGTCGTTCATCTCAAAGGCGCAGCTGTCCGCCGTGTTGTGCTCCACCAGCGGGCGCAGGGCGTACATGGGGGTAATCGCGTCGCCCCCGGCAGCCACCACATAATTGCCCCGCAGAGTAATATTTTCGTGGCCGTATTTTAAGAAAGCGTCTTCTGCCAGCGCCTTGGCAGCAAAGTCCCGGTGCCGATAGCTGTAACCCACTGCAATACCCCAGCGGCTCACCTGCTGGACCATACAGTTCTCCCCCGTTACACCGCCATACCGAGCCACGCCGGTCTTGGCCTCATCGGCCGGAGTCAGGGCGGTCATATAAATGCCGCCGTTATTCATGTGCTTGTTGTATACATTGCCCTTCACATCATGGACAAACAGTCCGGTGAGCGTAATGCTGTGCAGGGTGCCCCGATCCCGGGCTACCACCGCCACGCCGGTACGGTCCATCTTGTCTGCAGCGCAGTAGCTTTCCAGGTCGGTAAAGGGCGCATCGTTTGTGATCTCCAGATCCCGCAGCACAATATTCTCCACATCATAGAGCAGCACGGCGGAGGACACTTCTCCCCGATATACATGGCCGTCAAAATCCAGCGGCGTGCCGTAATCCTGATACCACACGCCGGTACCATTTGCCGCAATACAAGGCAGGGCATCGCCCTCGCCGTAAGCGCCGATCTCTATGGGCGCGCCGGCAATATCGCCGCAGTTTTTCAGGTGCATGGCCTCGCCGGCAAACACGCTGCCCCGCTCTAAAAGCACCTTGTCTCCCGGCTGCAAAGAAAGGGCGCTGACCTGCGCCGGGTGCAAGAACGGTGTCTGCGGGGTCAGGCCGTCAAAATCGGCACTGCCGTGAAGAGAACTAACGTAATAAGTCTTGGACGGCACGGTCATACTCCTCCTCTCGCATTTTCTTACGAACCACCTGCTTCACTTCACGAAAACGGAATTTGTCCCCCATATAGCGCGTAAACAGGTCCTTGTTGGCCTTGTAATAGGCCTTTTCTTCCCGGGCGGTAATCGGCGCATAATTGTAACGCACCTGCTTGCGCTCCCCGGCGAATGCCAGCCGAAAGCGGGTGCATTCATATTGCAGATACGCCGGTAGCGGATAGGCGGTCAAGCCGTACACCACTTCCCCGGCAGCCAGCTTTTCCCCACGGCGGGCATTCTCCTGACGGCAGCGTTCTTCTGCCGCCTCCAGACTGTCGTCGTCAATCAGTCCCAGCTGTTTTGCAAAAGTCAGGTTGGCGCAAATGCGCCGCAGCTCCTGCGGATCCTTTGCATACTTGTTCATCTTTTTACCCCATTGAATAGGCCGGCGCAAGCGCCCCGGCTCGATTTTTGTGATCCCCTATATCATACCGATTTTGGCTCTATATTGCAAGGGGATTTTCAGATTATCCCCCCAATTTCCGCCTTGGTCTTGCCCGGGGGGTGAAATTTTGCTATACTGGGGAGAGAAACAAAATGAGGTGGGCGTATGAAACAGGGCAAATTCATTGTATTTGAGGGACTGGACGGCAGCGGCAAGACCACCCAATTGGAGCGGCTGGGTGCTCGACTGACGGAAAAGCTGGGCACAAACGCCGTTTTCTGTACCCGGGAGCCGGGCGACAGCGCCCCGGGGATACTGTGTCAACAGTTCAGCCAAAAAAAGCTGGCCTTGGCGCCGGAGACAGTAGCGCTGCTGTATGCCGCCGACCGGGTGGAGCATATTGCAAAGGACCTGCTGCCGCGACTGGAGGCCGGCCAAACGGTGCTGTGCGATCGGTACTATTTTTCCAACTTCGCCTACCAGACCCTTACCTCTGATTTAGAGGATCTGCTGCGATACAACGCCTTTGCCCGGCGCACCCTGCGCCCGGACGCCGTAGTGTTTGTCGATGTGGACCCGGAGGAATGTGCCCGCCGGAGAGCGCACCGGGGCGGCGCCGCGGAATTCTATGAAAAAACAGAACTGGCTCGCCAAATTCGCACCGGGTACCAGCAGGTGTTTGACCGATTAAAAACGGAAGAGCACATTCTCATCGTGGACGGCAGCGGCGGACCGGATCAGGTAGAGGCCCGCATTTGGTCCGCCTTGCAGGGATATTTTGAATCCGGCGCTGACGAAGAGATTACGCAGCCATAAATACAGGGCAGGCGCAAGCCCCAGCCCTACGAAAACCCACACAAAAAAGAGCACCCACATAGGTGCTCTTTTCTTTTTGCGTTTATTTATTCTTCCCCCACCGGGCGATTACATCTTGCAGCTTATCGTACTGCTTGGTGGTGATATTGTCCGGTTTTGCCACCAAAATGCGCTTCATGGTATCGCGCCGATCTACGGTCCAAACAGAGAGTTTGTACCCGTTCTTATGCAGGAAGTTGCTCAACCGACCGCCCACATGCTTATAATTACAGTTCAGCCCGATAGCACCGCTCTCTTCCAGTATTTTCAGCAGGCGCTGCTGGTAATCCGCAGAAAAAATCTGGAACCGGGAGGGAATATAATTGAGATAATAGGGCAGGTCACGGCAAGTGGAGGCTTTTACGGCGTTCATATTCCACACCTCCAGCCCGGTGAGAAACACCCGATCGTACAGGTTGTACTCCACCAACAGATCGTGGAGCGCACCCAGCACTTTGGTCTCCTTAATATCCAAATTCAACCGAATGGCAGTCGGCTCCAGCAGAGCAAAGGCGTCTGCCAGGGGCACGCCGTCGCTGTTTTTGACCACCAAGTCGTGGGCCATCACCAAAATACCGTTCGGCCGCTGGCGCACATCAATCTCCATCGCCTCTACCTGATTGTCAATCGCCGCCTGCACAGCCTCCAGGCTGTTTTGGTTCGTATGAAATGCGCCGGTATGGGCCGTAATGGTAAATCCATCCGCAAAAGTCAACTTCCTTTCGTCATACGAGCGAGTGATGGCATAATTGGCCACCCCGATCACCATAGCCACAGACACCAGGAAGCTGAACACCTGGTACGAAAAATGCTTGGCCCAGGTGGGGGTCATATTCCGTTTTAAGAACCTCTTAAACCGCACCCAGCGGCTTTGCGGCTGTGCCATAGACTCACCTCAAAAGCGGACAAATGCCGAGAAACGGCTGGATCTCGGCATTTGAAACATCATTTTCCTAAAATCAATCCTGGCGGCTGCCGGAGTAGTTGGGCGCCTCCTTGGTGATATACACATCGTGGGGGTGGCTCTCCACCAAACCTGCACCGGTGATCTTAATAAACTTGGCATTGGTGCGCAGCTCCGCAATGCTGTGGCAACCCACATAGCCCATGCCGGAGCGCAAACCGCCCATCATCTGGAACACGGTATCGCCTACCGGGCCCTTGTAAGGTACACGACCCTCTACGCCCTCCGGCACGAACTTCTTGGTGCCGTTTTGGAAGTAACGGTCGGCAGAACCCTTGTTCATGGCGCCCAAAGAGCCCATGCCGCGGTACACCTTAAACTGACGACCCTGGTAAATCTCCGTCTCACCGGGAGACTCCTCACAACCGGCCACCAAAGAGCCGACCATCACCACGGAACCGCCGGCCGCAATGGCCTTTACGATTTCGCCGCTGTACTTAATACCACCGTCTGCAATGATCGGGATACCGTACTTGTCGGCCATCTCTGCCGCGTCATAAATCGCTGTGATCTGGGGCACGCCGATACCGGCAACCACACGGGTGGTGCAGATAGAGCCGGGGCCGATACCTACCTTTACCGCATCTGCGCCGGCCTTGATCAAAGCCTCGGTGCCTTCTGCGGTGGCCACATTACCGGCAATCAGAGAGATCTGCGGGAACGCATTTTTCACCTGCTCCACTGCCTTCAAAATATTGGCGGAGTGACCGTGGGCAGAGTCCAAAATCAAGGCGTCTACCTGGGCGTTGACCAGCGCACCGGCACGATCCATAATATCCTTGGTTACACCGATAGCGGCAGCGCACAACAGGCGACCCTTCTCGTCGCGGGCGGTGTTGGGGTACTTAACGCTCTTTTCAATATCCTTAATGGTCACCAAGCCGGTGAGCTTGCCGTTCTTGTCTACCAGAGGCAGCTTCTCCACCTTGGAGCGCATCAGAATTTTCTTGGCCTCCTCCAGGGTGGTGCCGGCCATCGCGGTGACCAGCTTATCCTTGGGGGTCATCACAGTGGAGATGGGCACGGAGAAGTCCGTCATAAACCGCATATCCCGGTTGGTAAGGATACCCACCAGCGTGCCGTCCGCCTCGCAGATGGGCACACCGCTGATCTTGTATTTACGCATCAGATCCTCCGCGTCCTGGGCCAAGTGCCGGGGAGAGAGGAAAAACGGATTGGTAATGACGCCGTTCTCCGAGCGCTTTACCTTATCGACCTCCGTGGCCTGATCCTCAATGGTCATATTCTTGTGAATCACGCCGATACCGCCCTCACGGGCAATGGCGATGGCCATATTGGACTCGGTGACCGTGTCCATGGCAGAGGTCATCAAGGGGATATTCAGGGTAATATCCTTGGTCAACTTGGTGGACAAATCCACTTCGTTGGGCAACACATCGGACTCTGCCGGGATCAGCAGAACATCGTCAAAGGTCAGCCCTTCTTTTACAAACTTTGCGCCGTATTCGCTCATTACATTACCTCCGTTATCAATAAATTCCTATTCCGTGAAGAATATTTTTACTATAATAGCACTTTTTGCGCCGCCCTGCAAGTAGAAAATCCGACGCAAAAGGTGGTATTCATTTGGTAGAAATGCTCTTTTTACCGGACCAGGCGCCCCGATAGGTCACCGTTTTGCCGTCTGCGTTCTTGCGAGTCTTAACCGCCCGCACCTGCACATAATATTTTTTATGACGGGAGAGCTTGCTTAATTTCTTCTGCACCGTCTTGCCGGAGCTGATCTTCACCGTCTTGGCCTTTTTCATATCCGATCGGGTGGAATAGCGCACCTCATAACCGGAAGCGGTCACCTTCTTCCACTTCACCGTGACCGTACCCTTGCCGGCTGTCAGCTTAGGCGCCGCCGGAGTAAGCGGGGTGGTGCAGGTCACATAATTGCTGCCATCCGCACCGGCAATGCCGCCCTTGTAAGCCGTAACCCGGAAAGTGTAAGTGGTAGCCGGGGACAAACCGCCGATTTTGGCGCTGTTGCCGCTGACGGTCTTAACGGTGACCCACTTGCCATTTTTCTTTTGCTGCAAGCGGTAGGTGCTCGCCCCCACAGCCTTTTGCCAGCTGAAGGTCAGCGCCTTTGGCTCCCGCTTGGTGATCTTGATCTGCTGTACCTTAGCCGGTCGAATGGTGTAGGTGCGCCCGGTGCTGTCACCGCCGGTGCCCCGCAGGGTCACGGTGTACGTACCCGGATTGGTAGCGGTGCCGCCGCGGACGGTGTAGCCGCTAAAGGGCTGCCCGGCGTAGGTAGCCGTCAGCTTGGGCCCCTGTGCCTTACCGTTGTAAGTAAATTGGGTTTGGCTCAGGCGCACCACCACATTGCCCATATTAGGCAGCAGCGGCTCATAGCTGCGGGCGGCCACCCGATCCACATAATTGCGGGTCAAGTCCGCGTCTGCATACACGCCGTCGTCCAGCCGGTGCTCGTGATAGTCGCTGTCCATCTCCATATCATAGACCGTAGCACGGCACACATCGTCGTGCACCTTCTTTGCCAGGTCATAATCGCTCATTTTGTTTCGGTCCACCCGGCGCACATACTTCTGCACATACCGATCCACCCACTGCTCCTCGGCGGCGGTGGTGTAATAACCCAAGCCGTAATAGATCACCCGGTAGTAATAGACCCCGTTTTTGCTGCCGTCCGCATACAGCACGCCGCTAACGCTGCCCAGCTGCCAGCGCAGATAGTCCCCATCCCGAGCAGAAACGGAGTTCCGCTGGGCGGTGGCGTCGTTAAGCAGGCCCAAAAACAGCTCCTCACGCGCTTGTGTGGCGCTGTTACTCCTGCCGGTCAACCCCCGCCGATCGGTGGCCAAGCGCAGCACCACCTGGTCGCTGCGCTTTACCATCTGGTCCCGCAGTTGGCGGCTCAGATCGGTTTGGCTGCCGTAGTAGGTGTTGCCGTTGACCTTGTAATTCTTCTCTAATTTATCCCGGAATTGCAGCTCCATCTTGGCGCTGCTGCCCAGGCGAAAACCGTAAGTGCTGTGAAACGCCGCCTTTTCAGGTTGGGCGGCAAAGCACTCTGCCGGCAGCGCGCCCAACGTGCCCGTCAGCAGAGCCAGCGCCAGCAAAAAGCTGGTGAGGGCAGAAAATCTCTTTTTCGCCTTTCTTCTCTTCTCCATTTCTTTCTCCTTTTATCGGGCGCAGCGGGCGATCTGCTGGGCGGTCTGTTCCACCGTGTTGTTGTCGCACTTAATCACTGCATCTGCATACCGGCGGTACAGGGGCAGCCGCTCCTTGTACATATCCTGCAAGGTGTAGCCCGCTTGCAGCACCACGCCTCGACTGTCCAAATTCTGAATACGGCGGCACATGGTCTCATACTCCAGATGCAGATAAATCACCTTGCCCATGCGGCGCAGGTGATCCATGGCCGCCGGGGAATACACCACGGAGCCGCCGGTGGCGATCACCGTACCGGCAATATCCAGGGACAAAACGGCCTCCTCCTCTGCCCGGGCAAAGTAATCCAGCCCTTTTTCGTCAATGATCTGTTGCAGGCGCTGACCCTCCCGATTTTGGATCAGCAGGTCCGTGTCAAAAAAATTCTTCAGCAGCAGCTTGGCTGCCACCACCCCGCAGGTGGATTTGCCGCTGCCGGGCATACCGATCAATATGATATTGCCGCTGTTTGCTTGCATTTTCTCGTCCTCAATTCTTCACTTTTTGGCAGCCACACCTACGCGGCGGCAAGTACCGTCTGCCAAGGGACACCTCTCGCACTTAGGGCTGCGGGCCGGGCAAATATCCCGCCCAAACAGCACAATGCGGTGGCAAAAATCCGACCCCATATCCGGGGGAATGATCTTCTTTAAGGCAAATTCGATCTGCTTGGGATCTTTCGTTGCCACCAGCCCCAGCCGATTGGCAATGCGGATCATGTGGGTGTCTACCACCACGCTCTCCTTGCCGTACACATCACCCACGATCAGGTTGGCGGTTTTGCGCCCCACCCCGGGCAGGGTCAGCAGATCCTCAATGGTGTCCGGCACCCGACCATCGTAGTCGTCTCGTACTTTGCGTGCCATTTCTATAATATTCTCCGCCTTGGTCCTGTAAAACCCGCAGGAGTAAATCAGTCGCTCTATATCCGCCACATCGGCGTTGCAGTAGTCCTCCAATGTGGGGTACTTGGCAAACAGCGCCGGGGTCACCTGGTTCACCCGGGCGTCCGTACACTGGGCAGACAAACGCACCGCCACCAGCAGTTCAAAGGCGTTGCCGGAGAACAGAGAGCATCTGGCGTCCGGGTACAGCTGCTCCAAGGCAGCCGCCACCCGCAAAAATCGTTCTTTCCTGGTCATATTTACAGTTTCCTCTTCTTCACCCGCTCCCAGTAGGCATGGGCGGCCTGCTCGGTCTTGTTGTCGCCAAAATGATAATACTGCGTGCCCTTAAGCACATCCGGCAGGTACTGCTGCTCCACCCAGTGATTTTCATATTCATGGGGGTATTTGTAAAACTGCCCTTTCACCTTGGCGTCTGCACCGTCGTAGTGCTTGTTTTGCAGGCGGCGGGGGATGGGCGAGTAATTGCCCCGCTGCACATCCGCCATAGCCGCGTTAATGGCGTCATGGGCGGTATTGCTCTTGGGACTGGTGGCCACCAGCACCACCGCGTCCGCCAGGGGCAACCGTGCCTCCGGCAGACCCAGCATTTGGGCCGCGTCCACCGCCGCCTTAACAATGGGAATGATCTGGGGATACGCCAGCCCCACATCCTCACAAGCGCAGACCATCAGCCGCCGACAGGCGGAGGGCAGGTCCCCCGCCTCCAGCAGCCGCGCCAAATAATGGAGCGCAGCGTCCGGGTCCGAGCCCCGCATAGATTTTTGGTAGGCAGAAATAATATCGTAATGCTCGTCGCCCAGCCGATCATAGCGGGCGCCGCTTTTTTGGGTCAGCTGATCCACCAATTCCGGGGTGATCCGCTTTTTACCGTTCGTCACCTGGGCAGCAAAGTAGCAGTTTTCCACCGCGCCAAGGGACTTGCGCACATCACCGCCGCCCCGCTCTGCCAGGGTGCGAGCCACGCCGTCCTCCAACTCTGCCGGGGTGCCGTTCTCCTCCTCCAGCAAACGGAAGCCCCTCTCCACCGCGGGCACCACATCTGCCGGGGTGACGGATTTGAACTCAAACACCGTGCACCGGCTGAGCACTGCCGGATAAATATAAAAATACGGGTTCTCCGTGGTGCTGGCGATCAGGGTGATCTCTGTCTCTTATACACATCTCCGAGCCCACGAGACTCCTGAGCATCTCGTA
>ERZ1027056.839-NODE-839-length-11361-cov-4.774456_pt1 | contig 11361 bp, 8 predicted proteins | sample MGYA00519427_ERZ1027056 | MGnify/ENA primary metagenome ERZ1027056 (study PRJEB26926, sample SAMN06164570) | human gut metagenome | biome: ENVO:00009003; feature: ENVO:2100002; material: ENVO:00002003 | host: Homo sapiens | place: USA | collected 2012 ... | reverse complement strand
CAGGAGTCTCGTGGGCTCGGAGATGTGTATAAGAGACAGAAAATGCGGTGCGGACGTTCTTTCGTCATTGCCGTCAATGTGCCAACTGCCGTCCGTTGTTTTGTGGACTCTGCCATCTGCGTTTTTATCAAAAAATTCTTCAAGATTTTCATACACGATGAAATCCGTCAGATGCCAATAATCGAGCCCCGCTCTTTTCAACGCCCTGTCGCTTATATCGAAACCGATAGGTTTTATCAAATGCACTTTGCAACCCGTTGCCGCAGCCGTGCGGACGATGTTGCCCGTGTTTTGAGGGATTTCCGGTTCTACCAAAACAATATTGAACGCCATATTTCACTTCCGAATTTGATATTGCAATCATATCACTTTTGCTTGTCGTTTTCAAGCGTATGTCAATCGCAAAAAAACAACCGCCGAAGCGGTTGAGTTTTTTGCTTACTTGTTTACGCAAACATGTATAGCGGGACGAACAAAATCGTTGCCAAGATGATAAGCACGGTCAATATGTATGCGACCTTTCCGCCTACACCGGGGAGTTTTGCATTGTTCCAGCCATACCATGCGCCTGCAAGAGCAAGCACGAGCGTCGATGCAAGTCCGCACCAGATGCCTTCCCATGCATATGTGCCTTCCGCAACGAGAATGATTGTCACGATACCGAGAACCGCAGCCAAAATAAGTGCGTAGCAAATGATTTGATTGATCGCGCTTTTAGACGGTTTCTTTCCCATATATTTACCTCCGAATTTGATTTTGACACTATTATATCATCTCAAAAGATCTCGTCAACGCTTATACGGAAATATTAATGTAAATTTTAGATTTGAAAAAGCACGCAATTTCACGTCAATATTACATTCATATACTATACGTAAAGTATATATATTCCAATAATTACCTTAAATGTCGTCACGCGCGCTTTGCACTCATTTTGCCGTGCCGACAGACACAAATACGCCGAGCACAGTTGCAATATCGCCCTTGCCGGATGCAACGCCCCGCTACAAAACCGCGCGCGTTAAGTTGTTGTTGACTTAAAGCGGCTTTTGCAATACAATGTGCGTATGGAAAACAATAAAGAAATAAACAAACTTCAAAAGAATTTGTCCTTGCGACTTCTTATAAGCATAATTTTGACGGTTATGTTCCCGTTGGGCATTGCAATGACCGTCATCGGCGCAACTCGCAAAGAGGACGGTGGAGCGGTTTTCACCGCGATTATGGCAATCGGCATCGTGTTTGTAGTGCTCGGATTTTACGGCGCGCCTATGTCGTGGGTTAAAGGTAGATGCGTATCTATCTTTTTTATTGTCACTAACGGCTAAAATGCAAAAACCGCAGCAAAAACTGCGGTTTTTGATATTGTATAGTTTGAATATTCGATTATTTTTATATTCGATTATTCTGCGAGATAATCGCGGCAAGCGTCTTCGAGAGCTCTGCAAATCGCAAACGCGTCTTCGAGGTTTTTGCCTCTGACCATAACGCCGTGATGTCCCATAAAGCAAGCGGGTGCGTCACCGATTGCCGCAGCAACGTTCTTAACAAGACCGTTTGTGCCGGGAAGAGCCGCCTTTGCGCAAGGAATTTCTTTGCCGAGAACGTCTTGATATTTTTCGGGAACGGGCATTGCCTTTCCCATTGCGGCGAGGATGCAACCGTAGAACGGATGCGTATGAATGGTTGCGGTGATGTCTTTGTCGCCTTTGAGCAAGATCGCGTGGATACCTTTTTCGCTGGTGGCTTTGTTTGTGCCCGTCCATTCGAGAGTTTCCATATTGACTTTTGCCATTTGTTCGGGTTTGAGCATAACGTAATCGATGCCGGAAGGAGTTGCAAGCATAAATTGGTCGTCAAGCTTGACGCCGATGTTGCCCCACGTGCCTTGCACGAGGTTTTCGTCGAGAAGTCTTACGCCTGCGTCCTTGATGTCTTGAGCGATTTTCTTTTCCTCGTCGGTGACGACAGCTGTTTGCTTTTCTTCTTTTACTTCCGTTTCACCGCTTTCCGCCGCTTTTTGTTGCTTTTGATTTGTCTTGGAATATTTGAGTTTGAACACCACGTGCTCCAAAAGAGCCGCAACCGCACTCATATGTTGAGTGCCGCCTTTGCTCTCCGCAAGGATTTCGGCATTGCAAGCCTTGTCCAAAACGAGCGTTGCGGTGAAAACTTCATCGAGGGTACGTCCCGTCACAACCGCGCCTGCCTCGGGAAGCAAGCAACAATTGCGTTGACCGGAAAGAGCAGCAACGACGTCGGACGCAACGTTCTTTTGAGCGCACTTTATAGACACACCGCAAACCTGCGCCATATCGTCGAGGATAGGCATAAGCGTTTTTCTCTTTTTGGAGAACTCAACGGTGCTGTCGCTGTCAACGATAGCGGCGGCGTTTGCCTCTTTGTCTTGACGAATTGCGCAGAACAAGATGACCGCAGCCGCACGGAAGTTGCCTTCGAGCGTTTCGATATTCTTGTCGTTGACAAAAGTCAAATTATCTTCCTTGACGTCGGTGTAGTCGATTCTCGGATTTGTGATGACGATGCCGTCCTCTTCTCTGACCGCGATATAACCGCTTTGCAAATATTTCTTTTCCGCGAGCATTTTCGCGTATTTGTTGACGTTTGCAACAATCAATTCGTTCATATCAATCTCCTGAATGTGCCGCATAAGCGTACACGACACTTATTATTGCTTTATCGATATTATATCAAACGCATAGAAAAAAGCAAGTTTAATTTTGTATTATGCTTTGCATAAAGATTGCTTAAAACACGTTTGCTACTTATGGCACAAAAGCGCGTTTGCTTTTTGTGCCAAAGAAAACGTCGGCGCACTTTTGTGCGCCGACGACTTCGATTAGTGAGGTTTCTTTTCAAATCTGGAAGCGTCTTCGCACTTTACGACGGTTTTGAACACGTTTTCAAAGCGACGGAGTGCTTCGTCAATGATTTCGTCCGTATCTGCCATAGAGGTGTACAAGCGGCTACCGGCGAGCGTAACGATACCGTTTGCCATGTAGGCTGCGCCCATTTGCTCCATAGCGACCTTTCTTCTGAGCATCTCGGGTTTCTTTTTGAGCATCGGGATGATCGAACCGAGCAAGGACATATTGGAGAAGTCATAGCTCATTGCGCCCGTGCATTCGAGGTGAACGATGCTGCCTTGGTTGTATACGACGTAAGGAAGGTTGTATTTCTTTACGAGAGCTTTGAGGCCTGTCGCAAGACGATCGCCTGCTTTGCCGGCAACTTCGCACGCATTGTTCTTTTCGATCTCGCAAATAGCAACATATCCTGCATATGAGCTGAGCGGGTTTGCAGCGAGCGTGCCGCCGACGTATGCTTTCTTGCCCATACCTGCAAGACCTGCAGCCATGAGAGAAACGTACTCTTTCTTGCCGCCTACGCCGCCTGCGGAGGGATAACCGCCTGCAACGATTTTGCCGAACACCGTGAGGTCGGGATACATATCTCTGCCAGTGCCTTGACGTCTGAATTTGACGACTTTGCCGTCGACGAGTTTCTTGTCGTCAACCATCCAGGGCTTGCCGTCGATAAAGACGGGAGTGTCGTCAACTTTGTATTTGTCGCCGAAGAAGTAGCCTGCCGCACCGTGGATGCCCACTCTGAAGCCCGTGACGACTTCGTCGAAGATGAAGAGCGCGCCGTACTTTCTTGCAAGGATTCTTGCTTTCTCGTTGAAATCGAAATCGATGGGACGAGTACCGGATTCGGGACCGACGGGTTCGACGATAACGGCCGCAGTGCCTCCCTTTGCAACGTTTCTCTTGAGCATTGCTTCGAGCATGCCGAGATCGTTGGGGCGAATTTCGTCGGTGGTCTTGTAGCAACCGGGGATACCGTGAGATTCGAGGAATTGACGGCTTCCGGGGATCTTCAAACCGTAAACCATTTGATCGGACCAGCCGTGATATGCGCCGCCGACTTTGATGACGCGTTTATGCTTGGTAGCGCAACGAGCAACGCGGATTGCAGCCATGACGGATTCCGTGCCCGAACCGAGCATACGGAACATTTCGCATGCAGGCATCAATTCGTTGATCTTCTTTGCAAGCAGGAGTTCTCCTTCGTGGAAAAGACCTGTTACGGGGCCGCAAGTGTTGAGGAGTTCGAAAACTTTTTCTCTGACCGCCGGGAAGTTGCTTCCCAGAATGGTGGGGCCGCCCGCTTGAAGGAAGTCGATATATTGGTTGCCGTCGCGGTCGTACAAATATGCGCCTTCAGCCTTCTCCATGCACATGGGGAACGGGAAGTTGAACGCAAGGTTGTGTTGAACGCCGCCGGGAATATACTTCTTTGCCTCGGTCGTGATTTCTTTGGACTTTGCGCACTTGGTGTCGAAATGATTGAGAATGTCTTTGAGAGCGTCCTCGGATACACAATAGATCGGTTGATCCGTCAGATTCTTCAATTCTTTATTGATTTGCTTTGCATCTTGCCATTTGGAAATACCATAGCCGTTTGCCATAATTCGCCTCCTGAGATATTTGGAATTAATTTAATTATACCAAACGTAAAATTGATTGTAAATATGCAAAACGGCGGAATAAACGATACAAAAGAGCGTTTATGTCAAATACGAAACAAAAAAGCGCAATTATCTAAAAGCGCAAATATCAACGATTTTCAAACAACAGATTAAATTTTCAATCTCGATGTTTTGTCAAATCGAAAAAGCGGTAAAAGTCCAAAACCGTCCTACAAAATCGTCCGCCACTCAAAAACAAGTTTTTCAAGAGAATATTGTGCGTTAGCAGGGCTTGTAGACGGCAAAAGAATCGCCATGTTTGCATACTCGGGATATGCCGACAAAAGATAGCGAAAAGACGCTTTTCCGTTGCAATAGATACGCGAAATCTTGCTTTTTGCAAGGAGCGACGGAACGTCTGCCGGCGTCACGTTTGAAATCGCACTGTCCTTGCTCGCTTCTATGTCGCACTCCTCAACGCTGTCATAGAGCGCAATATGATGTTTATGCAAAAATCCGATGCGTTCCTCAACGGACATCGAATATAAATCGACGTCGTATAAGCAAGAAAGCACCTTCCAAAAACGGTTTTTGGGGTGCATATAATAGAAATTGTTTTCAACCGACTTGACGGACGGCACGCTTCCGAGAATAAGCACTCGCGACTCGCCGTCTATCACCGCCGGAAAGGGATGTTTAATATGACGAATTGACATATTTTATACTCTCACGCGCGCAACGCACGTATTGCGCGTATTATTATGGATTGATTCGCAAATCACTATGCAACGACAAAACTTGCTTTTTCAAATCCTTTCAAACGCATCAAAGGCGCAAGTCGTTGCCTTTCATCTCGAGCATCATCGAATATTGCTTGTGGCTCAATCTTGAATAAATGCGCTCGCCGTAGCGATTGAGGATATTTTTCCCGGTTAGATTAGTGGTTATAACGGTTGCGCGTCCTCTCGTTTGTCTTTCTTCGAGCACCAAAAGCAGATATTCCACCGTTACGTTTTTGAGCATAGGCTCCGTACCCAAATCGTCGATTACAAGCATATCGCAAGCGATAACGTCGTGCAAAAGCGCGTTTCTCTCGGCAATCGGCGAGGTGTGGACGGTGAGCATGAGCGAACAAAACTCGTATGCGCTGACAAACTTCACCGCATATCCTTTTTCGACAATCGCGCGCGCCATTGCGCTTGCAAGACAGGTTTTTCCCGTGCCTACACCGCCCGAAAACACAAGCGTTTTGCACTTTGCGGAGGGGAATTTGTCAACGTACTTCTTCATAGATTGGTAAAGTTCGTCCGTCAAGGCACGTTGCTCTTTATTCTTGATTTTGGAAAGGTCGCAATCCTCAAACGAAAACTTTGCTCGACGGTCGATTTGGCACTCTTCTTTCAAATTTTTTATAAACAAATCCCACACGCACGAGCAAACTTTGCCGTCGACGTAACCCGTGTCGTTGCAAAGAGGGCAAGATGGTTTACTTTCGAAATCTTCTTCGCAAAAACCGTATTTTTTAAGTGTTTTTTGATATTCTAAACGAGCTTTTTCGACAGTTTTCGACATATCTTCGTCGCTTGTCATAGCCGAAAAAGACGCGTCGATATACGCCTTGTTTGCACGCGAAATTTCCTCTGTTTCAAAGGCTTTTTTTGCAATTTCCTGCGCCTTGGCTCTTTGTGCGTCTATTTGTTTTTGACGCTCTGCGAGCGTTTTTTGCATAACTCTTCGTTTCATATCACCACTCGATGTCCTTCAAACTGTCTATGCTGGTTATCACGCTTTTCAGCTCTTCTTGCGAATACGTGCGCTCTTCAAACGTCTTTTCTCTCGTCTTTTGACCGCTCTGCAAAGGCGTAAACTTCTTTGCGTCTTCAAGCGTATTGACGCCGTTTGCCTTGTAGGTCGAAAGCAACTGATTGACGAATGCGGTCGGATACGTCTTGCCCACTGCCTGCTCCGCGGCATAAAGAATTATATCGTCGCCAAAGCCCCACGTTACGCTCCAGGTGCGATAGTATTCTCTATCCTGACTCGTAACCGTTCTCGATCGTCCGCTTGCCTCGATAATGCGCTTGATTTTGCTGTCGAGCTCGATTTGCGAAAGCATGTATTCGTCAATGCTTTTTGCGCTCAACAAGCCTTGTTTGTAGAACTTGTCAACGACGTTGTTCATGCCGTCAAGAGTGCGCACGCTGGATATAAAACAGTGATGCGCAATCTTCGTGAGTGCGTCGAGGTCGAAACCTTTTGCCGTCCACGGCACGATATACACCTCGATTTCATGCTCGAAAGATTCGTAATAAATGCCAAGGTTTTTGTTGACGGCAACGGCGATTTCTTTGAGGTGTTCGCGATGCGATTGATAGTCGTTCATCTCCTCTGCCGTGAATATGGACATACGATAAAACTCGTCGAGTTTGGAATCGAGCTTTTTGAAGTTTTTTGCGCCTTTGAGCGTCTTTGCCGCAGCAAGCACGGCGTCGAGCTCGTAGCCCCAACTGCGAGTCCATTTGAGGAGCATTTGCTTTTCTTCGAGTTCCGCTCCGCCCTTTCTTCCGAGCGCGACAAGCACTTTTTGCATTTGCTCGGATTGTTGGTCGTATTCTGAAAGTTTGTTTTCTACGTCGCTTGCAGTGCGTACGCCGTCGGCAACCCAGTTGCGCGCAACGGTGAGAATGTACGGATACCTCACACCCATGCCCTTCAAATTGATGCAGTATTGCACGATCATGAGCATTGCGTCCTGTTCGAGCTTGCTCTCGTCAAGAAACATATAATACTCGTTATATTCATTGGGGGTGAGCATGCGCTCGGGGAAAAGCTGTTGCAGATGAGTGTTAAAATCGTTCCACTTTTCGCTCTTGTATTTCTTGGGCGTTTGCATGGAGTGTTTCAAGCTCAAATATTGCACTTCGAGCGGTTGTTTGCTCACGATTTGCACAAGTCCCATATCCTCGAAATAAGAATATGCGGATATGATGTCCGCCTCGGTCATGTCAAGACGCGCGCAAAGTTCCTGCACGCTGTTTTCCTTTTGCGGCGTCATACAAAGATACAAACCGTAAAGATAAACTTTGATTTGCTTTTCGTCGCAATAGGGCAAATGCTCGTTGATAAACAAGTTGTCCACGAGCGTAAACGTTTCCATCAAAAAGTCGCTTTGAAATTTTGCAAAACCCACGATAATCACTCCTTTTATACGGAGTATAATCATAACACAACAATCGACAACAAACAAAAAAAACTCCGCCGAATCTGAAAATAACAATATATTGTGTCCACTCCCGTTTTGCACGACGAATGAGCGTTAGTTCTTCCTCTACAAAAGTTTGGCGTTTAGAACTCTAAATTAGATGCGCCCCCTCTTTCCCTCTCGGGCTTTTCTCCCACCACTCAAATAAGGACAATTCTCTACAAGATTATCCGTCGTTCGCGGGGGAGACAGTCGGCACTCGCATAGATTGCTATCGTTCTCTTATTATGCCACTTCGCCTGCGTGGCGGCTACGCAACAGAATGCCACGCATTCTCGTACTATCCGTCAAGCTCGGCGCTCATATTCTCGCCGCCTTGCGGCTCGTGTTCCGTCTTTTAAGTTGCGCATTCCGTGTATAAGAACGTTTCGAATAAGTATTCGTTTATCCACTTGCGTGCGAAGCACGCCAACACCAAGCAGACAATCTTGCGAAACTGCGGCAAGAGTTTTTGTCCCTGCTCGAACTGATAGCAAAGATTTTCTGCGCGGTTAGCATTCTGAAAACCTAGCAAGGCTCTTGGCAATCGCCACTATGTTTTTTGTTTCTATTTAGGGGGATTCCCACGTCGCTTTGCTCCTCTGAATGACAATTCAGGGCGGTTGCCATTGCCTTGGCGACGATTTTCAGAATGCGGAAGCACCCCTTGAATGGCAACCCTAATGTACATGGAGTACATGAGTTGACAGACAAGGGGTGCTGACAAAGTTAGGCGCGATTTGGAGAATTTTTATTCGCTGCGCAGAGCAATAGCCGGATCCTTCTTCGCCGCAATCCTTGACGGGATGAAACCTGCAAGGATGCTCAAAAGCATGCTGACAAAGAACATTCCGAGACATTGCCACCAGGATACCGAAACAAGGTTTTCGATGCCTAACAACAACTTGATTACGACATTTCCGATGACACATACAATGACAGAGAAAACGATTCCGATAAGTCCCGAATATCCGCCGAGTATTGCGGATTCGGCAATAAAGACACGGGATATATCTCGTTTTCTTGCGCCGATGGAACGAAGCACGCCTATTTCTTTGCGACGTTCGAGCACGGACGTATAGATGATGATTGCAATCATTATGGTGGACACGATAAGCGAGATTGCGGCAAATCCTACGAGCACGCCGGTTATGGTATTGACCATTGTATTGACAAATTCCATCATGGACGATAGCGAATCCGTATAGTTTATGTCGTTCTTTCCCAAAAAGTTTTCAACCTCTTGCTTTGCCTCAAAACTGGTGCAATAGAAATCGATACTTTGCGGATACTCCTTGTCGATAAAGCCCAAAATGCGCATAAGCGATGCATGCTGATTGTTGTCGGGGTTGCTTGTGTCCACCTCAACAGAATCGCCAATTCTCACTTTGTAATCGCGTCTTTCGAGTTCTCTTTCAGTCGGATCGGTCTTTTCGAGTTTTTTTGTAAAATCGTACTCGTATACACTGACAACGCTTTCATACTCGGCTTTCTTCTGCGTCGAGCCTTCTATGGATTCAAGCGCTTCGTTATAGAGCTTTTGCATAGCTTTGACCGCTTCGTGATTTTGAGAATGCGACAGCAATGTTTCGGTAAGCTCTTTTGTATAACCTATAACGCCGTTGATTGAGCTTGCTATCGCACCTTTTTTGGGGCGAACAACACCGACTACTTTAATCGTATCCGTGCCGTCTGCAAATCTCATGGCGCGAGCGTTGACATAATCCTTTTCAAGTTTCGATCTGTCATTCATAACCCATGTGTCAGAACCCTCTTGCTTGTCAAGATAGTCGACATTTGTCATGACTTTGTATTCCAGACCGAGCAAATCGTCAAGCGAATACGGTTGTTCGACAAAGGCTTTTGCATTTCCGAGCATACTGTTGATAAGCAACGAAGACAGATCTGCGCTCGATTTAAGCCCGAGCATAAATAGTTGATAGTCGATGATTGTGTTGTTTTCGCTTACGACGACTACGACTTCGTTTGCTTTTTCAGGCCACTTGCCGCCGACAATTTCGTATTGTGCGTTTACAAGATCTGTATTGCTTGATATTTCGCTCCATGGTTCACCGATCATGCTTGACAAATACGAGAGGGCTTGAGTTATTGTCATTTGAGAGCCCATAATATCGAATTTCATATTTTCGATGTCAAGATTTTTCAGCCCGGGAGTGGTTTTTGCAATATTTACAAATTGCTCGAACAGTCCGTACATGTTTTCGGAATACGGCGTTGTCTTCATGTAGTTGTTTTCATCTTTTGGATCGTCGACATATACGTTAAATGTCGTCCCGTAATTGTATTTGACCGTCGCCAAGTTATGATCGAATTCGTTTTCGATCTTCTTTTTCAGGCTATGCAGATCGTTCGGCTTGCCTTTGATGATTTTTGGGATAAGATTTCCGAGCACCAATTCGCCTTTGAACACATCGTCCGCGACAGGCTCGTTGCTTGTTGACGATCCACCGAATCCCATAAGATCCTGCATCAGCGACATAACGTCCATGCTTGACTTGTTGACGGTGATGGGATAAGTCGACAAAGCACTCTCCTCCAAACCTCTGACGTACGCAGAAGCGCCGTTTGAGAGCGAGAGAACAAGCATGATACCGATTATACCGATTGAACCGGCAATCGACGTAAGCAACGTGCGGCCTTTTTTTGCCAAAAGGTTATTCCACGAAAGATTGATTGCGGTGCCGAGTTTCATACCCGCCCTGTCCGCTTTCTTCCACTTGAGGAATTTTTCCTTAAACGACTTTTTCTTGGGCTTTGCCTCTTCTACTCTGACTTCGGACATTTGCACGTCGTCGCCTGACTTTTCGATTTCTATGATTCTTTCCTCGACGCTGTCGTCAACCACTTCGTCGAGAATCTCGTTCTCTTCGTCCTCGCTGTTGTACGGCATTGTATCGCCGACAACTTGCCCGTCTTTTAAATACACGATACGTGTACTATACTCTTCCGCCAAAGACGGATTGTGCGTAACCATAATGACAAGTCTGTCCCGAGCAACTTCTTTGAGCAAATCCATAACTTGAATACCGGATTCGCTGTCAAGTGCGCCGGTGGGCTCGTCCGCAAGGATGATTTCGGGGTTGTTTACAAGCGCACGAGCGATTGCAACGCGTTGCATTTGACCGCCGGAAAGTTGATTCGGCTTTTTCTTTGCCTGCGCTTCAAGCCCGACTTTTCTCAACGCTTCGAGAGCGCGCGCCTTTCTTTCCTCGCTTTCAACGCCGGCAAGAGTCAGGCTCATCGCGACGTTTTTGAGGATGTTCATGTGCGGAATAAGGTTGTAGGATTGAAATACGAAGCCAATGCGGCGGTTGCGATAGGTGTCCCAATCGACGTCGTCGTACTCTTTTGTGGATACGTTGTCGATTTGAATATCGCCGCTTGTATAGCGGTCAAGACCGCCGATAATATTTAACAGTGTGGTTTTTCCGCAGCCGGAAGGACCGAGAATTGAAACAAATTCGTTTTTTCTGAACTCTATGGATACGTCGTGAAGCGCGAGAACGCTCTCTTCCTCCACCATGTATTCCTTGGTGATATCTATAAGTTTAAGCATAAAGCCTGTCTCTTATACACATCTCCGAGCCCACGAGACTCCTGAGCATCT
>ERZ1027056.824-NODE-824-length-11466-cov-4.542547_pt1 | contig 11466 bp, 10 predicted proteins | sample MGYA00519427_ERZ1027056 | MGnify/ENA primary metagenome ERZ1027056 (study PRJEB26926, sample SAMN06164570) | human gut metagenome | biome: ENVO:00009003; feature: ENVO:2100002; material: ENVO:00002003 | host: Homo sapiens | place: USA | collected 2012 ... | reverse complement strand
GCTCAGGAGTCTCGTGGGCTCGGAGATGTGTATAAGAGACAGGTACTCCTTCACTGTGTTGTTCTGTTTATTTTACCAAAAATTCTACCCCTTTGCAAGACGGGTCATCTTTTTTTGTACACCGTCACCAAAAAGTCCAAGGTCACCGGCAGCTGTTCTATTGCATCCAACCGCTGGCGCAGCGTCGGTGCGGTACGATAATAATAAGGGGTCATGGCAAACAGGGTTTGCAAATCCGGCGCGGGGATCTGCACTTCCTGCGCCACCCGGAATTGCCGTTCCATCTCCAGGAGCGGACTTTTCGGCACGATCTCGTCATTGGGATAAGGCCGATCGTACACCGTCTCTTTGATCTGCCACAAATGGTGAGCACCGGGGGTCACGCTGTACAGCCGCCCGCCCGGCGCCAACACTCGAGCAAACGCGCGATCGTGAAAGGGCGCAAACAAATGCAGTGCCGTATCAATGCTACCCTCTGCCACCGGCATACGAGCCAAATTCGCCACAAAGTATTGGCCGCCATTCTTTCGCTTAGCCGCCAGGCGCACCATAGTCTTAGACAAATCAAAGCCGTAAAGCGCACCGTCGGCAGGCACGCTGTCATAGTACCCCTCACCGCAGCAAATATCCAGCACATTGCCATGCAACAGCGGCGTCAGCGCCTCCTTCAGGCAGCCGTAGTACCCACGCTCCAAAAAGGCATGACGAGCAACGGCGCTCTCTTTACTGTCGCCCATTTTATCCGCAGATTTAGAGGTGCAAAGCAGGTTCACATACCCCTCTTTTGCCACATCAAAGCTGTGGCCCGCCGGGCAAGTGTACTGCCGTTCTGTACGCAAAAGTGCCCCGCCGCAGACGGGGCACACAAGCACTTGCTCTTTCATTAGTGATGGAACAGACGAATACCGGTCATGGCCATGGCCATACCGAAGTCGTCACAGCAGGCGATCACATCGCCGTCCCGCACAGAGCCGCCGGGCTGGGCAATGTACTGCACGCCGCTCTCTGCCGCACGCTCAATGTTATCCTCAAAGGGGAAGAACGCGTCAGAGCCAAGGCTCACGCCGGTGAGTTCTTTGTGCCAAGCTGCCTTTTCCTCCGCAGTAAAGGGCGCCGGCTTCTCCGCAAAGTACCGCTGCCATACGCCGTCTGCCAGCAGCTTATCGCTCTCCGGGCTGATATACAGGTCAATGGCGTTGTCTGCCTCGCACTTGCGAATGCCGTCGATGAAGGGCAAAGTGCGCACTTTTTCACTATTTCGCAGCCACCAGTTGTCTGCCTTGTTGCCGGCCAGGCGGGTGCAGTGGATTCGGCTCTGCTGCCCGGCGCCAACGCCGATGGTCTGGCCGTCCTTGGCATAGCACACGCTGTTGGACTGGGTATATTTTAGGGTAATCATGCTGATGAGCAGGTCAATCTTGGCGCTCTCCGGCAAGGTGTTCACCTTCGTGGGCAGTTCGTTGAACAGATCCATGGAGATCTTGGCGTCGTTGCGCTTTTGCTCAAATTTAATACCAAACACCTGCTTGGTCTCCGTCTCCTGGGGCACATAGTCCGGGTCCATCTGGATGATCAGATAGTTGCCACGGCGCTTTTTCTTCAAAATCTCCAGTGCCTCGTCGCTGTAAGAAGGCGCGATAATGCCGTCGGACACTTCCTTTACCAGGAACTGGGCCACAGAGGCATCGCACTCGTCGCTAAGAGCGGCGAAATCGCCAAAGGAGGACACCCGATCGCAGCCGCGGGCGCGCACATACGCCTGGGCAATGGGGCTCAGCTCCAGCCCCTCCGGCACAAAGCACACTTGGCGGTCCGCTGCCGTCAAGGGCTTCGCCACCGCCGCACCGGCGGGAGAAACATGCTTAAAGGAAGCGGCGCTGGGCAGCCCGGTGGCCGCCTTTAATTCCCGCACCAGCTGCCAGGAATTGAATGCGTCTAAAAGATTGATGTAGCCCGCTGCACCGTTCAGGATCTGAAAGGGCAGCGCCTGCCCGTCCATGTGAATGCGCGCAGGGTTTTGGTTCGGGTTGCAACCGTATTTCAGTTTGTACTCCGTCATAGCCATTCTCCTTTTTACCCGGTCGTGCCGAGATGATAGCAATATTTTACACCCTTGCATTGCAAAAAGCAATGCTCAATGCTACAATATTACTGCCAATTTACCTATGGAGATGTAACAAAATGACGGGAATTTTAGCCATCAACGCCTTTTTGCACAGCGAAAAATACACCCAGCAGGACAAACTGCTGCTTGCCGGCGCCAAAGCCTGCGGGATCAATCTAAAAATCTACTCCAATTTGGAGCTGCGCCTGGCTGTGCCCAAAGCAGACTTTGTACTGTTTTGGGACAAGGATGTGTCGTTGGCCCACGCCTTGGAACAGCAGGGGCTGCCGGTGTTTAACAGTGCCAAGGCCATTGCCTTGTGCGACAACAAGGCGCTGACTTACCAAACCCTGCTTTGCACCGTGCCCCAGCCGGAGACCATGGTGGCACCCATCACTTATTTTGAGGACAGCCATTTTTCTCCGTTTATCGACGGGGCCATAGAGCACCTGGGGCTGCCGCTGGTGTTTAAGGAATGCTACGGCTCCTTTGGCGCCCAGGTGTTTCTGTGCCATAGCAAGGAAGAGATCGAGCGTCATATTACCGCCCGCCCCTTCCTGCTGCAAAAATTCTGCAAAGAGAGCGCCGGGCACGACAAGCGGATCGAGGTGATCGGCGGCCGGTGCGTGGCCGCCATGGAGCGGTACAACCCGGCGGACTTCCGGGCCAATATTACCAACGGCGGCCAAATGCGTCCCTACACCCCCACCCGGGAGGAGGAAGCGCTGGCGCTGGCCGCAACGGAAAAGCTGGGGCTGCTATTCGGTGGGGTGGATCTGCTGGAGGACGGCACCGTGTGCGAGGTCAATTCCAACGCCCACCTGGTGAATTTGAAAAAGTGCACCGGCATTGACACGGCACCCCTGCTGTTCCAAGCCATTCAGGAGGCGCTGCAATGAGCGGCGTGGTTCTGTATTCGCCGGAGGAGGCACGGCGCAACACATTTTCTGTAACCAAATTCCACACGCTGCTGGGCGCGGCGCTGCACACCCCGGATTACGACGGCCCGGCGGATTTTGTCATCAACCGCACCAACGACCCGGCGGTGGCCCGGCGGTTCGAGGCGCAGGGCGTGCGGGTGTTTAACCCGGCAGCCTTTTGCGCCCTGGCCAACGATAAGGACGCCTGCTACCGCTTTATGGCGGCAAAGGGCGTGGAGATCTTACCCATCGACCAAACGGAGCCGCCTATGGTGGTAAAGCCAAAGGACGGCCACGGCGGGCAGGGCGTGCGCCTGATCCGGTCCGGCGAGCCGGTGCCGCCACAGGACGGCAACCTGGTCTATCAGGCAGTGGCAGATACCCCGGGGCAGGACCTGCGGGTGTGGCTGCTGGGAGGCAAAATCTACGCCGCCTGCCTGCGTCGCTCCGCCACGGACTTTCGCTCCAATTATTGCCTGGGGGGCAGCGCTGCGGTCTATCCCCTCTCTCCGGCAGAACGGGCGCAGGTGAGCGACATCGCCGCCTTGGTGCAGGCGGATTACTACGCCATCGACTTTGTGCGCCACCAAGGCCGCTGGGTCTTTAATGAGCTGGAGGATACCGTGGGCGCCCGTATGCTCTACGACCTGACCTCCCTGGACCCCCTGGCCGATTATTGCCGCTATATCCAAAATTGTCTGTAACCAACAAAAGACCCCGCCACCGGCGAGGTCTTTGCTTTTCTATCCCAATCTGTGGGATTGATTTGTCGTTTTAAAAACGGATTATTTTGCCTTTACATTGCGCACATTAGACCAAGCACCGTAAATCTTGTTGCCGTTCACCGTCTTATAAGCGCGCACCTTCACATAATAGCGTTTGCCCTTGGTGAAGTTCTTGCCGGTATAGCTGGTTTTCTTCTGCCCGGACACGGTGGTCTTGGACACCATTTTCTTAAAGTTCTTGTCCTTGGCCCAATAGATTTGGTAGCCGCTGGCAGAGCCGCCCACTTTCTTCCAGGTGGCCTTAATCTTATGGCCGCTCTTAGTTGCACTTAGGCCGGTCAAATTGGGGGTAGCCGGCTTGGTATAAGCGGTCATATACGCCCAACCGCTGTAATAATTCTTGCCGCCCACTGTGCGGTATGCCCGCACCCGGTAGGTGTAACCGGCACCGGCGGTCAGGCTCTTGTGGGTATAAGAAGTGCCTTTTACCGTTGCCAGTGTCTTATAGCTGTTGCCGCTCTTGCGCTGCAACTGGTAGCCGGTGGCACCAGCCGGTTTGTTCCACGCCAGTTTCAGCGAATTGCTGCCCCGACTGCTCACTCGGAATTTGCCCGGCTTGCCAACAGAGTAGTTCACGGTTACGCCATACTGGCGACCGCAAGCGGAATTACAACCAGAAACCTTTACAAAATAAGTACCGGCAGACAACCCTTGCGTTGGAAAAGTATAATTGCCATCGCTGACACAAACGTCCTCATAAGCCAGTTGAGCGTATTCTCCACCGCCGTTGTATTTGTACAAATATACACCCCAATCTCCATCAGCGCTTGCCTTGGTATGTGTAAAAGCAACAGACACGCTGGCAGGGGAATTCAAAGTGAATTTATACCAATCGTCATCAGAACTTGTTGGATTAACGCCATAGCGCGTCGTTCCCATAGACAGAGGATCGGCAGAAGTATATTCATCGTTGAATTCAGTCTCCCAATTAGATACATAAGAACATTTAGGCGTTATGCTATACTGCCGACCGCAAGCAGAATTATAGCCATAAACTTTAACAAAATATGTACCGGCCGGCAATCCCAATGAAGAGAAAGTATAACTTCCGTCATACACATAAACATCTTCATAATCTAATGTTGAATAGTCGCCATTACCTTCATACTTGTACAAGTACACATACCAATCTCCATCTGCATCCGCACGATTAAAGGAGAACTGCACATTCACCTTGGCAGGAGAAGACAAGGTAAACTTGTACCAATCCGTATCACTATAACTATAATCTGAACACACACCATAAATGGTAGAATTCACCGGCACATAATCCGCAGAGGAATAGTCATCATTATCCTCCGTTTCATAATAGGTGTCCCCTGCATACGCCGTAAGGCCCAGTCCGCCGGTAATGCTCAAGAGCATCACCAGAGACAGGGCAAAGCTAAGCACTCTTTTCATATTCTTGACCTCCAACAGAAATAGTATTTTGCCCCTTTATTGTAGGCAAACACCCTATCAAAAGCAATACGCCGACAGCGTACACTTAACAAATTATTTGAAAAAAATGCAGACTTTTGCGTGTGCAAAACGCATCCTTTACGAAAAGATATAAAAAAGCCCTTGCTTTGCAGCTGCGAAGCAAGGGCTTTTTGCTGATTTATGCTTTAATAATATCCGCCGGGGTGACAGGCAGAGCCTGTTGCAGAGCAGACAGGGGCAGCTCCACCTGGGCGCCCACACGCCCGGCAGAGAAGAAGATGGTGTCATAATCCGCCGCCGTTTGGTGGATATAGGTGGGGAACTGCTTTTTCATCCCAATGGGCGAGCAGCCGCCGTGCACATAGCCGGTGCGGGGCAGCAGCTCTTTTTGGGGCAGCATTTCTACCGCCTTTTCGCCGCAGGCGCGAGCCGCCTTTTTCAGATCCAGTTCTTCTGCCACCGGCACCATAAACACAAAGAAGCCGCCGCTTTTGCCCCGGGTCACCAAGGTCTTAAACACTCGGTCCGGTTCCTGGCCCAGCAGCCGAGCCACCTCCACGCCGTTCACGGTAGAATTGTCGTAGGTATAGTGGTTATAGGCCAGCTTTTTGCTGTCCAGCACCCGCATTACATTGGTTTTCAGTTCTTTTTTTGCCATCTTCTGTCACTTTCTTAATATTTATTATGCACTTTCTCCGCAAAGCAAAGGAAGTCCTTCAGCACCACCTTGGTGCCATCGTCCAGCACGGCGGTGCCGCTCATGCGGCCAAACACCTGGTGCTGGTCGGAGCAGATCAGCTTCACATCCAGCAGCGCCGCCCGGTCGATAATGGGCACAAAGTCCATCTCAAACCGACCGTCCGAGGAAGTGAATTTCCAGGGATCTGTGTAATTATCGCTGATCAGGAAGGTTACATCGTCCAGCTTATGCCCCACCCCGTCGTAGAACAAAATATTCTCCGAAGCGGCGGAGGTGTCGCCAAATCCGTAACCGATATTAAAGCCAAAACGGTGACCGTCCACCGTGCCGGAACCGGAGCCCCAGTACCAGGTGTTGTCATAGGTCCACACGCCGCGACCCCAGTCCAAAGCGCCGTAGTCCGTAGCCGGGTCAAAGGTATAGATTTTGCCGTCAAACTCCACCTTGCCACGGGCACGCATACAATTGATCTTCTGATTATAGTAGAACGCGTGCGGGTCCTCCAGCCAGGGCGTGGCGATCACCATGGAGTCCTGGAGTGGGTCCTCTAAGAAGATCTGCGCCCGCAGGGGCTTGCCGTTATAGAAATTCTTAAAGTGGCACTTGATCTCCCGCTGCTCAAAATCCAAATTAAACTGCATACCCAGCTTTTTGTCGCAGTAGCGGATACTGCCGCCGGAGGACACGGTGGGCATGTGCAGCTTGCCCATGGGAAAGGCGTTCAAAATGGTCTCCGTGTGCTCAAAGGCATGCTTAAAGTCCAAAAAAGTCACGGACTGTAAGCCAATGTACCCATCATCCGACAGGGTAAAGCACACGCCAAAGTCCCCGGAGGGCGACAGCACCGAATAGTAGTCCCACTCCTTAATGCGGGTGGGGCGCTTTTTAATATCCGCCCGACTGTACAGCTGCAACGGCCGCCGAGACCAACCCGGCTCCTGCAAAATCCCATCCGGTCCCAGCAGCGGCTGGATGGTGGTTACCTCATGGTTGCGCATAAATGAATCCCCCTTCATAATGCAAAAAAGTGTGTAGTTCGGTCAACAATATCATCCTACCACAAACGGCAGCCATTTGCAACGGGTATTCAGTATTCGATCCCCCGCCGTGCCGGCGCGCCGGTATCAAAGGGGTGGCGTTCCTTGGTCATACGGGTAACATAATCGCACAAGGGCGCCAAGTCCGCCGGCAGGCTGTGGCCGGTCAAGATGATTTCGCGGTCCTTGCCATGGCGCTGCAAAAGGTCCAGCACCGCTTGCCGAGGCAGCAGGTCACCGGCAAAGGCGTCTGCCCCCTCGTCCAGCACCACCAAAAAGCAATCCGCCGCAACCGCGTCAATCTCCGTTAGCAGCCGGGCATAATCCGCTGCCAAGGCCGCCTGCTTCTCTGCCGTCACCGGGCAAAACATTTGGAACTGCTCCCGGGGGAACAGGCATTGCACCCCCAGCCGCTCCAGCGCCGCCACCTCGCACGAGGAGCCATCTTTATAAAACGATACAAAGAGCACCGACGCCCCGGCACCTGCCGCGCGCACTGCTGCACCCACCGCCGCCGTGGTCTTGCCCTTGCCGTCACCGTAATAAAGCTGTACCATTTTGCCACCACCGTCTTTCTGTTACCAGTATAACCCGCACCCGGGACGATGTAAAGAAAAACCGCGGTATAAAGCCAAAAAAATTGCAGTTCCACGGAGCGTGGACAACTTCCACCGTCCGCCTGTTGCAAAGATTCGCCCTTTCTGCTACAATAAAGTCGTAAACAAGGGAAAGGAGAGCGGGAACCACGGTCCCCGCACCGCAGATATGGACGCAAAAGAGATCGGGCGCACCATCAGCACCCACCGCAAGGCGCTGGGGCTGACCCAAATGCAACTGGCGGCCCAGTTGCAGGTTAGCAACCGCACCGTCTCCAAGTGGGAGAACGGCGACGGCTTTCCGGATATTTCGCTGCTGCCGGGACTGGCTGCTGCCCTGGATATCACCATTGACGAATTGCTCACCGGGGAAGTACCGGCGCAGATCCAGCAAAGCGTCAGCGCCGCAGAAGCCCGCCGTGCCCAAGGCCGCTACCAGGTGGCCAAGATCGTGGCCGGAGCGCTGTTGGTGGCGGGCAGCGTGATCGGGCTGATCACCGAGGTGCGGCTGTTTTGGGTCAAGCCCTTTTATATGTTTATTGAGATTTACCTGCTGGTGCTGGCCTTTGTACTGGTGGTAGTGGGAGCCATGGTTTTTCTCATCGGGCTGGTGCGCTACCGCACGGAGATGCAACACCTGAACACAGCCAACCGGATAGAGGCTCTGGCGGCGCTGGCAGGCGCCGGTCTGTTTCCCCTCTTTACCGTACTGCGCTTTCTCCACGCTTACACCCGACCGGGCATGGCGGTATTCATCGTGCTGCTGGCGGTAGCTGTGGGGCTGTGGGTTTGGCGACTGGCGGTGGACTGCAAAAAACTGCAGGCAGAAAAAAGCCATCCCATCGCAGAGAAAGACTGATTTTGTCAAAAAAATAGAACTGGCTATTGATTTGGCGGGCACTTTCCAGTATAATGTATAAGTACAGACGGTTGTACAGGCGTACAGCCGTTTTTCTTATTTTAATGTTCGCGCGTAAGTAGAGGGATTATGAAAAAAGTAGGTTTTGACAATCAAAAATATTTAGAAATGCAATCCGGCCGTATTCGGGAGCGGATTGCCGAATTCGGCGGCAAGCTGTATCTGGAATTCGGCGGCAAGCTGTTTGACGACTACCACGCCAGCCGGGTACTGCCGGGCTTTCAGCCGGACAGCAAGCTGCAAATGCTGCTGCAACTAAAGGACCAGGCGGAGATCGTCATTGTAGTCAGTGCCCAGGATATTGAGAAGGACAAGGTGCGTGGCGATTTGGGCATTACCTATGATATAGACACCCTGCGGCTGATCGAGGCGTTCCGTTCCAAGGGGCTGACCGTCAGCTCAGCGGTACTCACCAAGTACGCCCCCTCACCCAAGCTGGACGCCTTTGAGGCCCGGCTGCAGGCGGCAGGCGTGGCGGTGTACCACCACTATCTGATCGACGGCTACCCGGCCAGCATCAGCAAGATCGTCAGCGACGCCGGCTACGGCAAAAATGATTATATTGAGACCCGGCGCTCCCTGGTAATCATCCCCGCCCCCGGTCCGGGCAGCGGCAAGATGGCCACCTGCCTGTCCCAGCTGTACCATGAGAATCGGCGGGGCATTAAGGCCGGGTACGCAAAATTTGAGACCTTCCCCATCTGGAACATTCCTCTGAACCATCCGGTGAATCTGGCCTATGAGGCTGCCACCGCGGACCTGGGGGATGTAAATATGATCGACCCCTGGCACCTGGAGGCCTACGGCCAGACCACGGTGAACTACAACCGGGATGTGGAGATCTTCCCGGTGCTGAAAGCCACATTTGAAAAGATCTATGGCACCTGCCCCTACCAGTCCCCCACGGATATGGGAGTCAATATGGCCGGCAACTGCATTGTGGATGACGACGCCGTCTGCACCGCCGCCAAAGAGGAAATCCTGCGCCGCTACTTTACCGCCTGCTGCAACGCGCTGCGCGGCAAGGAATGCAGCGACGAAATTTATAAATTAGAGCTGCTGCTGGGCCAGGCCGGACTGAATACCGACGATCGGGCCTGCGCGGCAGCTGCAACCCGGACTGCGGCAAACACCGGCACGCCCTGCGCCGCCATTGAACTGGAAAACGGCGATTTGATCACCGGCAAAACCACTGAGCTGCTGGGCTGCGCCAGCGCTATGCTGCTCAATGCCTTAAAGCACCTGGGCGGTATTCCGGACGAAACATTGCTGATCTCGCCGCAGGTAATCCGTCCCATCCAGGCGCTAAAGACCCGCCACCTGGGCAGCCACAACCCTCGGCTGCATACGGACGAGGTGCTCATTGCCCTGTCTATGTGCGCGGTGACGGACCCCAACGCCGCCTTGGCGCTGGAACAGCTGGGCAAGCTGCGGGACTGCGAAGTGCACTGTTCCGTGCTGCTGTCCTCCGTGGATGAGAACACGCTGAAAAAGCTGGGTGTGCACCTGACCTGCACTGCAAAAAGCGACAAAAAGCTCATTTACTGATCAACCCAATATCATTTTTATATACAGACTACAACACAGAAAGGGTGATTTCATTGGGCAAAACCAAGTATATCTTCATTACCGGCGGCGTTGTCAGCGGGCTGGGCAAGGGCATTACCGCCGCTTCCCTGGGCCGACTGCTGAAGTCCAGAGGGCTAAAGGTCACCGCGCAGAAGCTGGACCCGTACCTGAATGTGGACCCGGGCACCATGAACCCGGTACAGCACGGCGAAGTATTCGTTACCGACGACGGCGCGGAAACGGACCTGGACCTGGGGCACTACGAGCGCTTTATTGACGAGTCCCTGAGCCAAAACTCCAACTTGACCTCCGGACGCGTGTACTGGAAAGTGATCACCGACGAGCGCAAGGGCGTGTATGGCGGCCAGACCATTCAGATCATTCCCCATGTGACCAATGAGATCAAGCGTTCCATCTCCCGCAACGCAGACACCGGTGCCGATGTATGCCTGGTAGAAATCGGTGGCACCGTAGGCGATATTGAGAGCCAGCCGTTTTTGGAGGCCATTCGCCAATTTGCCGTGGAAGCCGGGCGAGAGAACTGCCTGTTTATCCATGTGACCTTGGTGCCCTACCTGGCAGCCTCTGATGAGCTGAAAAGCAAGCCCACCCAGCACAGTGTAAAGGAAATGCTTTCCATCGGCATCAATCCGGATATTATCGTTTGCCGCACGGAGCACCCGCTGACGGATGAGATCAAGCACAAGATCTCCCTGTTCTGCAATGTGGATCCGGAATGCGTCATTGAAAATAACAACTGTGACATTCTCTATGCCGTGCCCATCATGCTCCACCAGCAGCACATGGACGATGTAGTGATCCGCAAGCTGGGCATTGACTGCCCCGGTGCACCGGATCTCACCGATTGGCAGGAAATGCTGGACGCGCTGCGCCACCCGGTACAGACGGTCAAAATCGGTCTGGTGGGCAAATATGTGGAGCTGCACGACAGCTATATCAGCGTTAACGAGGCGCTGAAGCACGGCGGCATTGCCACCCACAGCGCCGTGGATATTCACTGGATCGACTCGGAGACCCTGGAGGGTGATGATGTGGATCTGGACGCCATCTTGGGCGATATGGACGGCATTTTGGTACCCGGCGGCTTTGGCTCCCGTGGCATAGAAGGCAAAATCAACGCCTGCCGCTACGCCCGCACCCACGGCGTGCCCTACCTGGGAATCTGCCTGGGTATGCAGATTGCAATTATTGAATTTGCCCGGGATGTGCTGGGCATGGCAGACGCCAACTCGGCAGAGATCGACCCGTCCACCACACACCCGGTGATCGACATTTTGCCGGAGCAAAAGGATGTAACGGACATGGGCGGCACCATGCGCCTAGGTCAGTACCCCTGCACCTTGAACCTGTCTCTTATACACATCTCCGAGCCCACGAGACTCCTGAGCATCTC
>ERZ1027056.818-NODE-818-length-11524-cov-3.764321_pt1 | contig 11524 bp, 10 predicted proteins | sample MGYA00519427_ERZ1027056 | MGnify/ENA primary metagenome ERZ1027056 (study PRJEB26926, sample SAMN06164570) | human gut metagenome | biome: ENVO:00009003; feature: ENVO:2100002; material: ENVO:00002003 | host: Homo sapiens | place: USA | collected 2012 ... | reverse complement strand
GGCTCGGAGATGTGTATAAGAGACAGGTGAAATAAAGGTGGGCTTTACGGAGAACTTTGACTATAAAGTGATCGATGTAAACGACTTGCCCCAGTTTAAGATGTGCGACGACATTTTCACGATTGTTCTCCCTTAAAAGCCACCATACAAAAAACTCCCAACCGATTTCCCTCGGTTGGGAGTTTTTTCATCATTCAGACGCCGCTGTATTCCAGATATGTACCCCGTCTCAGCAGGGCGGCGGCGCATTTTTCGCAGAGGTAATCCTCCGTGAGCAGTGCTTCCGGCGCGCCTTCCTCTGTTCCGCCGCAGCGGGCACAGGCGGGGATCGTTACGATCTTCTTTTCAAAGATCCAGTAGGCCGTCCCCGAGGGAACCACCGTGGAAAAGTCGAACCGGTCGGTTTTGTGGCCTTCCAGCTTTCCGTAATTGTAAATGTTGGAGTCCCGTACCTGGATCACATCGTCGTCGAACATCTTTTCCAGCAGCAGATAGTGTCCGCCTCGCGTCCAGTAGCCCTTGGTCTGGACGCAGACCACCACATAGCCCTCCCGCATGGCGTCTCTGGCTTCCCGCCACTCGAAGGTCTTTTTCTTCAGGTAAAAGCCCATCTGCGCCGGGGCGACGACGAACAGGCTGCCGTCGGTGCCGTGATCGTAGCAGTAGCCGCCGTAGCGACGGCACATCTCCGGCGGCGTCAGCTCGGTGTCGGCCATGTAGGTCGCCAGCATGGCCATGGTGGTGATGCCGCAGCCGTGGGTGACGATCCGGTACGCGCCGTACATGGTGGTGGGGTAATCCTGCTGGAGATAGAGCTGGGCTTCCGGGTAGCGCTGGTGCCCAACGTCGGGATAGAGCAGGTCAGAGGCAGTCATCGGGGCGGTCTGCGCCGCGGTGCCCAGCGTAATGGCGCTGTAGTCGATCTCGGCGGGGTATTTTTCCCGCGCCTGTGCGATTTTCTCCCCGCCAAGGGCGGCGGTCAGGTCTTTCCGGGCGGCGTCGTACCAGATGTCGGTGCTGCCCTTGAAAAAGACGATATGATAGCCCAAACCTGAACGGAGGATGTCCACGTCCCCGCTCTGGCGGGCATCGTCAAAGCACCAGTCGTCCAGCACGGGGGTCAGCTGCCCCTTGTGCAGCTTCTGGTACAGTCCGCCGTCCAGCGCGGAACCGGCGTCCGCGGAATTTTTATTGGCCAAATCCGCGAAGATAGCGTCATTGGTGGATCTGTTGTCGCCGCGCCTGCTGTCCGCTGCCAGAGCTTTCTCGTAGTCCTCCACCAGCGTCTGGGCGGAGGCAAGGCACGCGTCCCACAAATCTTCGGAACAGGTCACGGTGCCGTCCGGCGCCACGGTGACGGTTCCCGTCCCGTCCTCCGGCACCTGCGGGATCAGCAGAATGTGGCGGATGTCCACCAGCTTGCCGCTGCTGCGGGTAATGCCCGTTTCGGCATAATCCGACTCATGTTCCGTGAAGTAGGCTTCCACCTCTTCCTCAGTGGGCGCGATGTAGTAGCTCAGGGCGGTATCGTACATATAGCCCCGATTGTACAGCTCCATGCAGGCGGTCAGGTCCTCCGCCGACGCACCGGCGATATCCTTCGCCAATGCGGAAACGTCGGCAAAGCCGTACTTTTCCGCCAGAGCCGCCAGCGCCTGGGGAATGTTCTCCAGATACTGCTCGTGGAGAGTGTTGAGCCGGTAATTCTTATTGTAGCCATAGAGATAGGCCGTGGCAGGCTTGCCGGACATGTAGGTCTCGTGGTTTTTCATGTTGGGCTGGTAGGCTTCCTCTGTGGGGATGCCCTCGTCCACGCTTTGCAGCGACAGCGCCAGAGCGCTGTGCCAGCTGTTCAGCGCCCGTTTCAGGAAATACTGCTGCCAGCTGGCGACGCTGGTGTCAATTTCACAGGGCTGGGTGTCCAGAGGCTTATCAAAGTCCGGGGCAGTCTCGTGCGCTGCCTGACGGTAAGAGGCGACTTCCATCCAGTAATAGACCTGCAGCTGCCCGTTTGTCAGCTGCTCGTTTCCAACGGTCGCCACCACGGCAGAAGCGTTGACGGAATCCGCCGTATAGCTGCCCTTGCAGGTCACGTCGCCGGGATTGCCGTCCTGCGGCATCGTCGCCGGGACGGTGGGCTGGGTAGTCTCCGCCGCGGACGGGGCGGTAGTCTCCGTCTTCACGGGGGGCTTTTTCCCGCAGCCCGTCAGGCCCTCCAGAAGCATAACGGCACACAGGGCTGCTGCCAGATATCTCTTTGTATTCACTGTCATACCCAGATTCCTTTCTGATTCCATGCTCCTCCCGGCCGGTGCCCCCATTGACTTTGTTTCGGAGGCATGATATAAAACGATCAGACTTTGGGGGAGGAAGCGAACATGCGCGAACAATTTATCCGTACCGAAATGCTGCTGGGCGCCGAAGCGCTGGAGCGGCTGCAGAATGCCCGGGTCGCCCTGTTCGGGCTGGGCGGAGTCGGCGGCTACACACTGGAAGCCCTGACCCGCAGCGGCGTGGGGCAGCTTGATCTCATTGACAACGACACCGTCAGCCTGTCCAATCTGAACCGGCAGATTCTCGCGACCTACGATACCGTAGGAATGCGGAAGGTGGACGCGGCAAAGCAGCGGGTGCTTTCTATCAACCCCGCGTGCGTCGTGCGGACTTATGCCGTTTTCTATACCCCCGAGACCGCGGGGCAGTTCGATTTTACCCAATACGACTACATCGTGGACGCCATCGACACCGTCACCGGCAAGCTGGCGCTGGTTCAGAACGCCCACGACGCCGGGACGCCCATCATCAGCTGCATGGGCACCGGCAACAAGCTGGACGCGTCCATGTTTGAGGTTGCGGATATCACCAAGACTTCCATGTGTCCTCTGGCGCGGGTCATGCGCCGGGAACTGAGCAAGCGGGGCATCCGCCACTTAAAGGTTGTCTATTCCAAAGAGGAGGCCCTTACCCCCACCGGCTGGGAGGCGGAAGCCGCCGCCCTTGGCAAGCGCCAGATCCCCGGCAGCTCGGCCTTCGTGCCGGGAACGGCGGGGCTGATTCTGGCAGGGGAAGTGGTACGGGACATCGCGATGGCTGCACCGGAGGCTTGAAAAAGCAGCCCAAAAACGGCTGCTTTTTTCCGGGCGGGCAGCGCTGCCCCGGCCTGATGGTTTTTAATCTTCCTCGAAGGTCAGGATATCCTTATACTTTTCCTTGAACAGACCGTAGACCGCATCCAGAATTGCCTCGTCCTCCACGGCGAGGTAATTTTCATTTTCCTCGTCCACCGGCTCCACTTCCAGAATCACGATTTCAGTGGACGGCTCGTCTGCGGGCATCAGCACCAGATATTCCTTGCCCTCGTAGGTAAGGCAATCCAGATATTCAAAGTCCATATCCTGTCCGTTTTCGTCGGTCAGGGTCAGAATGCTTTCTTCCTGTTCCATGTTTTCGTTTTCCATAAAAAGTCCCTCCTGATATTGGGATTGATTTTGGGATGATTATACCCGATATGGCCGGGAAATGCAAGAGGAATGTGCCGGAGTGTTTCATTGACTTTGCCCTTTGCATATGTTAAACTGAGATCAAGAACACAAGGAGGGATACTTATGACCCCCATCGAAAAGGAAATCGAAGGCATTGTGGACGGCATTCTGGAGGATTACCGCCACGGCCGGGACATCGACAAGCTCGACCCCTTCCAGCACCCGGACAAGGCCGTGGTCATTGACATGATCGGCAAGCTTCTGCGCATTGTCTACCCTGGCTCCTCCCGGGACAAAGCCTACCGCATCTACAACACCAAGCACAACCTCTCCATGCTCATTGAGGACGTGATGTACAATCTGAACAAGCAGATCGCTATCGCCCTGCGGGTCGACAGGACGGAGCGGGAAGCGCAGGAAACGGCGCAGGAGCTGAGTTTGCAGTTCTTCCGGGCAATTCCCGGCATCCGGGCGGTGGCCCAGACAGACGTGGAGGCATTTTACGACGGCGACCCCGCTGCGTTCAGCACGGACGAGATCATCTTCTGCTACCCCGGACTGTTTGCCATCACGGTGTACCGGCTGGCGCACGTGCTGTATATGCTGAAAGTCCCCATGCTCCCCCGGATCATGACGGAGCACGCCCACAGCGTCACGGGCATCGACATCAACCCCGGTGCCACCATCGGCCGGTATTTCTTTATTGACCACGGCACCGGCATTGTGGTGGGCGAGACCACGGTCATCGGCGACCACGTGAAGGTCTATCAGGGCGTGACGCTTGGCGCGCTGACCACCCGGGGCGGACAGAGCCTGCGGGGAAAGAAGCGCCACCCCACCATCGAGGACAACGTGACCATTTACGCCGGCGCGTCTATCCTTGGCGGCGGCACAGTGATCGGCCGGGACAGCGTCATCGGCTCCAACGTCTTTATCACCCATTCCATCCCCCCCTGCACCACAGTGAGCGTCAAGAGTCAGGAGCTGCAGTTCAAGCCCCGGAACTGCGAAGGAAACTGCGCCTCCTGCACCAAGCCGGAACCCTTCTGGGAAGGGCAGAAATAATGTGAGGGCACACCCCAAATGAACCGCACCGGTTCGTGCGGATGGTACAAAAACGGGGCCATGAGCGGGAATGTTTCGTTTCAAATGGAGTGGCGCAGCGCTGGCGGCGCCACTCCGGTTTTTATCCGGATGCGCTCACAGGAAAGTTTTTCAAAGATTTTACCGGAGCGTCTTGACTTCCCGGACAAACGTGGTATAATCCCCGTATGTAATGAATGTAATAAACATGTGGGGGAGTAGCAAGCACGGTTTCCGCCGCGCAGCAAGTCAACAGTACGGCGAAAGCCTGGCTTGCTTTAATTTGCCAGACTCATGTATATCCGTCCTTTCGGTTATGCATGATCTGTCTCTTTTTTTCAGACCTGACATATCCGTTCGGATATGGGCAGGTTTTTTATTTTGGGAATCTTTGATTTAGAGCTTCCCCGCTGTCCTTCGGATATACCATTATGATTCGGGGGAAACCCCAATAAGGAAAAGGAGAATCATTATGCTTGTACCCGTTTTGTTATTCGCAGTCGGCCTCGTGCTGCTCATCAAGGGCGGCGACTGGTTCGTGGACGGCGCCACCGGCCTTGCCCGGCGGTTCCACATCCCCGAGATCATCGTGGGCGCCACCGTGGTGTCCATCGGCACCACATTGCCGGAGGTGATGGTGTCCGCCACCGGCGCACTGAACGGTCAGGGCGCCATGTCCTACGGCAACGCCATCGGCTCCATTATCTGCAATACGTCTCTCATTGCCGCCATCACCCTGGCCGTCCGTCCCGCCCCCGTGGATGTGCAGTCCATGAAGAAGCCGGTGATTTTCTTCTTCGTCGCCGCCGCCGTCTACTGCTTCGCCGCCTACGGGATGGGGGAGTTCACCCGGCCGCTGGGCATCGTGCTGCTGGCGATGTTTGTCTTCTACATGGTCGTCACCGTCCGTCAGGGCATCAAAACCCCCGCTCCCCAGGACGAGGAACCCCACGAGGACGGCACGTCCGTCCCTCTGTGGAAGGAGCTGCTGCTCCTGGTGGTTGGCGCGGCGGTCATTGCCGTGGGCGCGAACCTGCTGGTGGATAACGGCACCATCATCGCCAAGGAGCTGGGCGTGCCGGAGACGGTCATTGCCCTGACCTTCGTCGCTCTCGGCACCAGTCTGCCTGAGCTGGTCACGGCCATCACCTCTCTGGTCAAGGGTCACGGTTCTCTCTCCATCGGCAACATCATCGGCGCGAACCTCTTTAATCTGGTGCTGGTTTCCGGCGTGTCCGTCACCCTCGCGCCGTTTGAGGTTCCCGTGGGTAAGACCATCTTCGGCATCAATTCCTCCCTGATTCTGGACATGCCGCTGATGATCGTCGTCATGGCGTTGCTGACTATCCCGGCACTGACCACCAAAAAGCTCCACCGCTGGCAGGGCATCCTCCTGCTGTGCATTTATGCGGCCTTCTGTGCGATTCAGTTCGGGCTGTAAAAGAAAATAACGCACCGGCGGCGTCGGAGAGAAGCTTCTCTCTGACGCCGCCGTTGATTTTCTTCCGGGCATGTAGTATAGTTAGAAGGAGATAACAACGCCCGCTTCGGCAGAAAGGATCCGGTAACATGACGCGATATGAATTTGAGGTGCTTTCCCATCTGGAGCGGAACGGAGCGGGCCAATATCCCCTGCGGACGCTGTCGGACACCCTGACGATCTCCGGTGGGGAAATTTCCCGGTGTCTGGAGCGGTTGACGGCGGGACATTGGATCACCCGCGACGGGGACGCCCTCGCCGTCACGGACGCCGGCTTGGCCGCGCTGGAACCTTACCGGGTGAAACGCGCCATCATTCTCGCCGCCGGGTTCGGCTCCCGGATGATGCCCGCCACTGCCGACCGCCCCAAGCCTCTGGTGACGGTGAACGGGGTGCGCATTCTGGAAACGCTGCTGGACGCACTGGTGGCGGTTGGGATTCGGGACATCACCGTTGTGCGGGGCTACCGGAAGGAATGCTTTGACGCGCTGCTGGAAAAGTACCCCTTCCTGACGCTGGTAGACAACGACATTTACAGTAAGACCAACAACATTTCCTCCGTCATGGCGGGGCTTAATAAGCTGGACGGCTGCTACCTGTGCGAAGCGGACTTATATATCACCAATCCCGGCATCATCACCAAGTACCAGTACGCCAGCAACATCCTCGGCGCTTACTGCCTCGAAACCGACGACTGGAGCTTCCAGATGGATGCAGCCGGTCACATCATCAACTACCAGAAGGGAAACACCTTCTGTTACAACTACTATGGCATTTCCTACTGGACGCAAGCGGACAGCGCCCGCCTGCGGGAGGACTTCCGGCAGGTCTACGGGGAAGCCGGCGGGAAAGACTATTTCTGGGAATTCATCCCTCTGGTGCTCCGGAAGGAGCGCTATGCCGTGGAGATCCGCCAGTGCCGGAAGTCGGACATCATGGAGATCGACAATTACTACGAGCTTGCGCAGCTGGATTCCACCTACCGAACGGAGAAGACGCTATGAAATGCTACGAAGGCCATATCCTGACGGTCAATCAGAATAACGACGTTGCCCGTTATCTCGTGGAAGACGGGGGAAAAATCGTGTACGTGGGAAACGACCTGCCAGAACAGTACCACTCCGCCGAGGTCATTCAACTGGGTGAAAAAGCCCTTATTCCCGCCTTTGTGGACGCACACCAGCACTTTGCGTCCTTCTCCACTTTCCACGCGGGTCTGAACGTCATGGACGCGGCGTCCAACGCCGAGATCATGGAGATGGTGAAGCAGTTCGCGGCGCAGTCTCCTAAGAAAACGCTGATCGCCTTCGGCGCGTCCCCCTACTGCGTGAAGGAGGGGCGGCTCATCAGCCGCCGGGAACTGGACGCCGTGTGTCCCGACAAGGAAATTATGGTGGTAAAATACGACGGCCACGCCTGCATTGTCAATTCCAGACTCCTGAACGCCATGGAAAGCAAGGTAAAGCACCTTCGCGGCTACCACCCGGACACGGGGGAAATGAATCAGGAGGCGTTTTTCGCCTTCTCCAACGCGCTGACCAATTCTCTGTCCATCCCCGAGTTGATCCACAATATGCAATCGGCGGTGGATTTTCAGGCGAGCCGTGGAATCGGCTGCGTCCACACCGTCAGCGGCGTGGGCTTCGCGGGGGATTTGGACATCACACTGGAAAAGCTCTTTGCCAAGGGACTGAAAAACGGGTTCCAAATCCGGGTATTCCCCCAGAGTATGAACGTGAAAACGGCCACCAGCCGGAATCTTCCCCGCATTGGCGGCTGCTTCGCCTGCGCGCTGGACGGCTGCTTCGGTTCCCACGACGCAGCGCTGCATGCCCCCTACGCCGACGAAACCGGCGGCGAGGGCGTGCTGTATTACGACGATCAGAAGGTCATCGATTTCTGCAAGGACGCCAACCGGGCGGGATTGCAGATCGAGCTGCACGCCATCGGCGATAAGGCATTTGACCAGGCCTGCCGCGCAATAAAAGCGGCGCTGGACGATTACCCAAGAGAAGACCACCGCCACGGCATCATCCACGACTGCCTGCCCACCCCGGAGGGCATTGAAGTTTGCCGGGACTATCATATCCAGATGCCCATGCAGAGCGCGTTCATCGGCTGGAAGCAGGAGCCGGACGATTATCTGGAACACATTCTGGGTCACGACCGCCTGGAAAAGCTGAACCCCATCCGCACGTTCCGGGATAACGATATTGTGGTTTCCTTCGGCTCCGACGCTCCCTGTACCACCCCCGACCCCATCGCATGGATGGACAGAGCGGTGAACAATGATAACGCCGGTCAGGCGGTCTCCGTTCAGGACGCTCTGCGGATGTGTACCTACAACGGCGCGTGGGCGGCCTTTGACGAACAGGAACGGGGCAGTCTGGAAGCCGGGAAAATCGCGGATATGGCAGTGCTGTCGGAAAACCCGTACACCGTCCCCAAGGACAAGCTCAGTTGTCTTCGGGTGGAGCGGCTGTACCTCAGCGGAAAGTCCTACGAAAGCTGCCGGGAAAATATTCTTCCCATGATGCTCCGGGGGCTGACCTCCCGGAACAAGGCGTAAAGGCGGATTTCTATGACAAAACACGAATTTTACATTCTCAACGACCTGTATAACGGCAGACAGGGTCGGGGCGGCTGCACGTCGGACATTGACCGCACCCGCGCGCTGGACGATCAGGCCGCCATCAACGCCCTGACGGACGCGGGGCTGATTGCCCGGGACACCGGCGCTCTGACCGGGGCGGGTCTTGCGGCGCTGGAACCCTACCGGGTGGACAACGCGGTCATTCTGGCGGCGGGCGCTTCCACCCGATTCATCCCCCTCTCTCTGGAGCAGCCAAAGGGGCTGTTTGAGGTGAAGGGTGAAAAGCTGATCGAGCGCCAGATCCAGCAGCTGAAGGCCGCCGGAATTGACGACATCACGGTGGTTCTGGGCTACAAAAAGGAAATGTTCTTCTACCTGAAGGAGAAGTACGGCGTTAAATTCATCATCAACGACGCGTTCAACATCAAGAACAACATTGAAAGCCTGTATCTCGCCCGAAACGAGCTGAAAAACACCTACGTCTGCGTCAGTGACAGCTATTTTGTGGAAAATCCCTTTAACCGCTTTGAATACCAGACCTTTTACGCCGGTCTGTCCGTCAGCGAAGCGGTGAACGAAATGTACTTGGACACGGACGGCGACGGGAAAATCATCCGGATGGCAGAAAACCGGGGCGCGGGGCGCGTGCTGCTGGGGCATTCCTTCTGGCGAAAAGAATTCTCCGACGCCTTTATCGCCCTTGCCGAAGCCGACCGGGAGGTCGGCCGCTATCACGCCTGCTTCTGGGAGTGGCTGGTGAAGGACTGCCTTGCCCAGCTGCCGCCCATGTATTATAAGGAATACACCCCCGGCACGATCTTCGAGTTTGACTATTTCGAGGAGCTTCGCCAGTTCGACACCCAATACCTGAGCCACACCCACAGCGGCATTATCCGGAACATCAAGCTGGTTTTCCGCTGCGACGAGGAAGACATTGTGGATTTCCGGAACGTCAGCGAGGGCATGACCAACACATCCTTTATTTTTAAGATCGACGGTGTGGACTACATCTACCGCCACCCGGGGGACGGCACCGACAGCATCATCAACCGCCGCAACGAGAAGACTTCCCTCATAAAGGCGAAGCAGCTGGGCATCGACCCGACATACATCTACGCCGACGTCAACGAGGGGTGGAAGATCTCCCGGTTCGTCCCCCAATTCCGGGAGCCGGACTATGGAAGCTTTGCGGATTCCAAAAAGGTGCTGTCTGTCCTGCGGAAGCTCCATGCTTCGGACGTGAAAGTGGACTACGGAATGCGCCCATGGGAGGACGCGCTGAGTATGCAGAAGCTGCTTACCGGAAAAGACCCCAACTGCTTTGCCGCCCACGAAGCACTGAAAGCAAAAATCGGCAGACTCTATCAGATGACGCTGGGCGACGGGTGGAAAAATGCTTCTGCCACGGCGATACCTACCGCCCCAACTGGATGCTCCTGCCGGACGGGGACGTAATTCTCATCGACTGGGAGTACGCAGGCTTTTCCGACCCCGGAATTGACGTTGGCTACTACATCGTAGACGCCATGTACGACTTCCCGGATGCGGAACGGTTCATCAAAGAGTATCTGGGAAGCGGATACGACGCGTCCGGCCGCTTCCACTACATGGCCTATACTGCCATCATTGCCTATTACTGGTTCGTCTGGGCGCTGTACCGGGAATCCTGCGGCGCGGACATGGGGCAGTCGCTGGAAAACTGGCGCGCCATGGCGGAAAAGTACGCGGATCATTTGCTGAGAGAATAAACTGAGCGCAGAAAGCCTCGATTCGTGGGGCTTTCTGCGCTTCTTTTACAAACATTCTGCGGCTCGGGAAAGTGACGGAAACGGCCGTTTCTGCTGCTTTCTGAGACCCTCCGCTCGGGCGGAGACATTTCCAAAATAGTGGAAAAAAGTATGCATTTCATCTATTTATATCGATACAATTGGAGCTTTATACAAATTTTTTGTTTAAAATGACAAATTCACTGTGGACAAATGGCTCCGGATGAAGTAGAATAAGGGGCGTACAGTGCGGTGTGTGCCGCGAAATTTGAAAGAGGTGAAGTAATATGGCGTTTTCTTTTTTCGGCGGGGTCCATCCCAAAGAAAATAAGTGGTATGCCTGCGACAAGGAGACTCAGGTTTTCCCCGAGCCGGATATCGTTGTGATCCCCATGTCCCAGCATATCGGCGCCCCCTGCAACCCCCTCGTGAAGAAGGGTGACCCGGTGACCGTGGGTCAGAAGATCGGCGATAATCAGGGACTGTGTGTGCCTGTCCACGCTTCCGTCTCCGGTAAGGTCAAGGCTGTGGAAATGCGCGCCCACACCAGCGGTACCACCGTGATGAGTGTGGTGATCGAGAATGACCATCTGGATACCCTGTGTGAGGACATCAAGCCCCGCACGCAGGAAGAGGTGGACGCACTCAGCCCGGAAGAGCTGATCGGCATTATCCGGGAGGGCGGCATCGTCGGCATGGGCGGCGCGACCTTCCCCACCCACGTAAAGCTTACTGTGGGCGAGGGCAAGTACTGTGACACCATTATCCTCAACGGCGCTGAGTGCGAGACCCACGTTACCTGCGCCCACCGCCTCATGATCGAGGAATCCGAGCGCATAGTGGACGGACTCAGGGCCGCGATGCGGGCTCTCGGCGTAAAGCGGGGCGTTATCGGTATCGAGGATAACAAGCCCGACGCCATAGCCGCAATGCAGCGTGCGGCGGAGGGCCGCGAGGGGGTAGAGGTCATGCCCCTTTTCACCAAATATCCTCAGGGCTCTGAAAAGCAGCTGATCTACTCCGTCACCGGCAGGGAAGTTCCAAGCAAGAAGCTGCCTTTGGACGCTCACGTCATAGTTATAAACGTCGGCACCGCAAAGGCCATAGCCGATGCAGTGAT
>ERZ1027056.813-NODE-813-length-11563-cov-4.165189_pt1 | contig 11563 bp, 9 predicted proteins | sample MGYA00519427_ERZ1027056 | MGnify/ENA primary metagenome ERZ1027056 (study PRJEB26926, sample SAMN06164570) | human gut metagenome | biome: ENVO:00009003; feature: ENVO:2100002; material: ENVO:00002003 | host: Homo sapiens | place: USA | collected 2012 ... | reverse complement strand
GCCGCTGCCAAGGAAGAACTGGAATTCTTTAAGGAGATGGGATTGTTATGATTTTTGGTATTATTTTGCTGGCTATCGCAGCCATTTTATTGGTGTGGTTTGTAGCCTGGTTTATCATCACCCGCGTCAACGGCAACTGCCCGCTGTGCGCCATGGAAAAGATTGCACACCCCTCTAAGCTGACCATAGACACCACGGACGCACCGAATTACGGCGGCGCTACCGTGCCCCCTATGGGCTGGTCCAGCTGGAACACCTTCCGCCAAAACATCAATCAGGATCTGATTCTGGAGGTGGCAGAGGCCATGGAGGCCAGCGGCCTGGCAGAAGCGGGCTACAACTATATCAACCTGGACGACTGCTGGCACAGCTCCGTGCGAGACGAAATGGGTCGCCTGCAAGGGGATTTGGGCACCTTCTCTATGGGGATCCCGGCGCTGATCAAGCAACTGAACAGCCGGGGCTTTAAGGTGGGTCTGTACTCCTCTAACGGGACCCTCACCTGCGAGGATCTACCGGCCAGTTTAGGTCACGAACGGCTGGATGCCAAAACCTTGGCCAGCTGGGGCTGCGAATTCTTCAAGTATGACTTTTGTCATCACCATGTATTAAAGGGTGATGTGCCCATTATTGAAAACCTGCAACTGAACCTGCCGGGTACGACGGAACCGGCACTGATCCTGCTGCCCGGCGAAGCAGAATTTACCGGCAAAGGCCGGGTAGTCAAGTGCAGCGATCTGCCCTCCGGTCAAGGCATCGGTATGATCGGTTACGGCTCCGGCACCGCCGGATTCCGCTTTAGCGTAGAAGCAGGCGGCACCTATGCCCTGACCCTGGCCTATAACAAATCTCTGTGCCTCCACCAGCGCTACCTGCGCATTCGAGTCAACAACGGCAAGGAACATGAGCTGCTGTTCCCCACCACCAAGGGCGCCAGCCCCACCGGCCGTATCCAGCTGACGGTTGAGCTGCAATCGGGCGAGAACCACCTGTTGCTCTACAACCCGGTGGTTACCCGGGCTGACTCCTCTTACCTGCAATACGCCCGCATGGGTCGAGAACTGCAAGAGGCCACCAAGGAATGGGCTGTCATCACCGGCGAAGAGGAGCGCCCCATCATCTATTCCATCTGCGAATGGGGCTTTGCTTATCCCTACAAATGGGGAGCCAAGGCAGGCAATATGTGGCGCACCACGCCGGATATCATGCCCAAGTGGCTAAGCATTAAGACGATTTATGAGCACAATGTACGCCTGTATGAGCACGCCGGTCCCGGGGCCTGGAATGACCCGGATATGTTGGAAGTTGGCAACGGCAAGCTGACAGAGAACGAGAACAGGGCGCACTTCTCCCTGTGGTGCATGATGGCCGCGCCGCTGATCCTTGGCAACGATGTGCGCAAGTTTGTGGACGGCAACAACGAGCAGGTGCGGGAGAACCCCACCTTAAAAATTGTCACCAACAAAAACCTGATCAACATTGACCAGGACCCGCTGTGCAAGCCCTGCAAGCGCATTCGTCGCCAGGCCGGGCTGGATATTCTGGCCCGCCCGCTGCAAAACGGCGATGTGGCCCTGTGCCTGTTTAACAAGGGCACCTCCCGCCGCACGGTCACCTACGACATTAACGCTCTGGCGGACGATGCGTACCTGAACTTCCGCAAAACGCCGGGCAAGTACGAGGTGCATGAGCTGTGGAGCGACGAGTGGTTCAACGACAACACCATTAACGCCACCGTACCCCACCACGGCGTAAAAGTCTATCGTATTCATAATTCCTAACAACATACAAAACAGGCTAAGCAATTTACATTGCTTAGCCTGTTTTTTGCGTCTGTATTGGTGTATGCTTATTCGTAAATCTGGTGCTCGCCGGTCATCATATCCGTTAAGTGCGTCTCCACCAGCGCCACCGCCCGGGCGGTATCGCCGTTGAGCAGCTGCACCAGCAGTTGCTGCAGGTAATGGTACAGGGACGCCTTGCCATAACGCTGCACATAACGAGCGCCCAACTGCACATTGGCGGTCTTAAAAGAATTATAGATCAGCGGCGCAAAGGTGTTGCCGCTAAGGAAACTCAGTTCCTGATTATACGCATAAGCCAGCTCTGACACCTGCTGCGGGTCGTCCGTCTCGGCCATTTGGTCCACAAAATCCTCCAGCTTTTGCACCTCTGCCTCCGTAATGGCGCGGGCAGTGAGCTTGCGCACGGAAAAACAGTCGATCAGGATCTTAAACTCCAGCAGGGAGCGAATTTCCTGCTCCGGAAGAATACCACCGTTATAGTGCATAATGGACAGAAAAATATCCGACTTGCCCACCCGGCGATAATCTGCCACAAAGGTGCCCACCCGGGGTCGCACCTCTAAAAAACCTTTGTGCGCCATCTCCGCAATGCCGCTATTCACTACACCCCGGCTTACATCCATCATCTCCGCCAACTCCCGCTCCGTGGGCAGCTGCGCGCCGATGGGCAGCTCGCCGGACAAAATCTTGTCCTCCACAGACGAAATAAACAATTCCTTCAAACTGGCGGTCTGCAGCTTTTCAAATTCCATAGGTTCCCCTCCTGTGGTTCTTGGTAATACCAGTGACATTGTATCATCTTTGCTACTCAATTTCAACAAAAAACCGCCCCGGTTTTTGCCAATATGTAGAAATGTGCAGCCGGGCTTGTTAAAAGATTGACAATCTACAAAAACAGGACTAAACTGAACATTGAAGCGGGCGGAAAACCGCCCACGGAAGGGTTGCGCTGCGGCGCAAGATGATTTATTTTTAGGAGGAGATAACTATGTTATTCCAAATCTACGGCGATACTGCGCTGTGGCAGCTGCTGGGCTGGGCATTGGTCTTCACCGGGTTGGTGCTGGCTAACGAAATCGCCCGCCGCTCCAAGGCAGGCGGCATTTTCTTTTTCCTGGTGCTTCCGGCTGCACTGAGCGTGTACTTTATCGTCATCAATGTGGCGGCCGCAAAGGGTGTTGACTGGGCGGTTAATAACGATACGGTGGTCCACATGAACAGCTGGTTCCATTATGCCAAGCTGTATGCTGCCACCGCAGGGTGCATTGGCTTTATGATGCTTAAGTACAAGTGGAGCATCGGCAAGACCCAGTGGTTCAAGGTGTTCCCCTTTGTAATTGTGGCCATTAACATTTTGATCGCTGTGGCCAGCGACTTTGAGTCTGCCATTAAGGGCATCAGCGCCGGCGGTGCTGCCGGTGGTTGGTGGCTCTCCAGCGAAAATGTGTGGCTGTTCGGCGGCTGGTGGAATATCCTCAACGGCCTGGCCGGTATCATCAACATTCTGTGTATGACCGGCTGGTGGGGTATTTACTCCTCTAAGAACCACCAAGATATGCTGTGGCCGGATATGACTTGGTGCTACATTCTGGCCTACGATATTTGGAACTTTGAGTACACCTACAACAACCTGCCCACCCACTCCTGGTACTGCGGCCTGGCTCTGCTGCTGGCGCCCACCTTTGCCAACGCGCTGTGGAACAAGGGCGGCTGGATCCAGAACCGTGCCTACACGCTGGCCATTTGGTGTATGTTTGCCCAGGTGTTCCCGCTGTTCCAGGATCAAGGCAAGTTTGCCGTGATCACCAGTGTGTATGCTGACGGGTTTATGAACCCGGCGGTGCACCCCACCGCTGCCAACCCCACAGCGCAGGGCGTAATCTCTATACTGTCACTGGCAGTCAATGTGGTGGTATTCGGTTTCATTATGAAGAAAGCCAAGGAGACCAAGACCAACCCCTATCGTCACGAGATCTTCACCCATCAGAAAGACTTCCAGCTGGCTATGAGCCGCGCGGAAGGCAAATAATCATACATAAGCAAACGCACTTGCAAGTATGCAAGTGCGTTTTTCTGTATACAAAGCCGAATTTGACATGAAGAGTACGCTGGCAGCGTATTGAAAAAGATCTGCCCATTTAATACAATACAAAATATAGTATTGATTAAGGGGAGATATATAATGAAGTGTCCTAACTGTCATAGAGAAATACCTGTCGGCTATCATACTTGCCCTTATTGCAAAAGGACCTTAAATACATATAATCAAAACAACAATCCATCCATCTCAAACCAAAACCGGGCAAAAAGTCGAGCCCTTAATAAAGGCACAAAGATACTCATTCTCGTAATAAGTATCTTTCTGCTCCTAACGGCTATCATTGCCGGAGCAGTCGCCTTATTACTGCATACCGCAAACAACAACCACAGTGTACCGGCCGTATCTTCTGAAAATGCCATCACCAGAACAGAGTGGATTGCAATGCTGGCTGACCAGGAGGGCTATACCGACTGCAAGAATGACAAAAGCTATTTTGACGACATAAACCAAAGCAATGATAATTTCAAAAAAATACAAGCCTGCGCCGAATGGGAAATCCTAGACAAAGGTGGATCGTTTTTACCAAATGACAAAGCTACAACTGAATTTGCCGTAATTACTGCAGTAAAATCCATCGGACTGCAATTTATATCGGCTAATGACAAACCCATTCGCACGGATAGTGAAATCATTCATTTCTACAAAGAAAAAACAGGAGATCGTTTTGATAATCAGTCGTATATTGACGCCGATTATGCAACAAAAATATTAAATAACACCAAGCAAATCAAAGAGGGCATCAAACTCAAGAATAGCGGCAGCGTAGAATACAAAGATAATGTCAAGAAAATTGACACAAGCTCCATAAAAATACATGGGAATCAGGCCACAACGCTACAACCAGTAAAAGTTGGCGACATATTGGTAATAGAGCCTTGCGACGCATATCCATCGGGAAAAGCACTCAAGATTAAGAAGGTAAAAGGAGAAAACATAGAATTCACCACGCCCGGCCTGGACGAATTTTTGGGCGCATACACATTTTCAGGTGAAGCGTCGCCGGTAGTAACAGCTGTTTCATCCTCCGACAAAGATACAACTGTGAAAATTGAAACAGGAAATGCCGATACTACACCAACCGTTACTCCCGCCGCGATTACGCCATTGGCCTTAGCAGGGAACGAAATTCCAACAAGCACAAGCACCAGCCCATTCAACTACGACATAAAACTCTCCAAAAAGGTAGGCAATGTAAAAATCAGCGGTACTATATCGCTCAAAAAGTTAATCATGCGAGTTGATGAATTCAATGCAGTAGGTATTACTGTCAAAAACTGTAACGCACACCTCTCCTATGACCTGGAATCCAAAATATCCGTATCCGGTAAAACCGAAACTAAAATACCGGTGCGCGTGGACGCAAAGCTTTTTGGCGTGCTAGGCGCGGCAATAAAGATAACCGTAAAGATTGGCATAGACGGAAGTGTGTCTGTCATTTCTTCAACCACGGTAACGGAAACCATGAAATACAAGCAAGGCGCACTGCCCATATTCCGGCAAACCAACACATCACCGCAAACCGATTTGGAATTAAAAGTAAAGGGCTATGTAAATCCGGAAATCTGTATCGCAGGCGAAGTATTTAATGTAGATATGTTTGACTTTGGCGGGACCATAGGTGTATTTAATGCCGACGCGTCCACAAACAAATACGGCTGTTTAGACATCAAAGCCTATGTACCGCTCGACCTATTTATAAATTCGCAAGATAGCGTCTTGGGCAAGTTAAAGATAAAAATATCCTGGAAAATCTGGGACAGTAAAAGCAGCAAAATAAAAAAGCAATGGCATATTGAGTCAGGAAAAATAGTGGCTAAATGTACCACGCCCAAACCAACAACCACAAAGCCGGCCACTACACAAGCAGAAAAGCACCCAACGGTCGGCAACTGGCGCAAGGCATATACCAACTTCTTAAAGCAATTTCTGGCTGAAGCAGACAATCCTGAAGCATGCGGTTTTAGCCTTGTGTACATAGATAATGACGATGCCCCAGAACTTGTGGTACGCGATGGTGATGCGCATTTTTCTGCTGCACATGTTTATACTTGCATAAATTCAAAAGTAGTCAAATTGGTTGGTGATTTAGGCGGCACATTTGGCGTGATTGGTTATATCGAAAAAGGTGGGTTAATATATGTGGACTGGGGGTATCAAGGTCATTTATCATTAACAATATACAGCGTAAATGCAGATATGTGCAAAAAGATTATTTCTATGTATAGCGATGAGGCGGCCACACCAGACACACCAACATATAAAGTGAATGATAAAGCAGTCAGTAAATCAGAATATGAGCGTACTTTGAAAAAATACAAAAACAGCAAAACCAAGTTTTCTAATGATAGTGATATGATCTTAACATTAGAGAATATTGAGTCTATCGCCAGTTAAATCTAAAAAGGTGCCCCATACGATGGGTATTCCATCGTATGGGGCGCCTTTCATGTACACATAGGTAATCGGGCAATACAATAAATCAATAACCCAGTTCCTCGTCCACGATCAGCACCTTAATGCGGCCGATGTGGCGGTCAAAGGCGGTGGTCACATAGTTGCAGCACACCCGCTGGGGGCTAAAGCAGCCGTCGCACAGGGCGGGATTCTCCTGATCCAGACTGATACAATGGCCGGTAGCGGCGCAAGGGGTCTTGCAATGGAGCCGCTGGGTGTTGCGGGGAGCGGCAATGCGTTTTACCCGCTCTACCGCCTGGTCAAAGGTATCTACGATCTTGTTGCGCCCCACGATCATAATCACCTGGCGAGGACCAAACACAATGCAGGCCACCCGGTTGGAGTTGCCGTCCACATTATAAAGTACGCCGTCGGTAGTAATGGCGTTGGAAGAAGTGAAATAGGCGTCACAGCCAAAGGCATCCTGGTAGCATTGGCGCAACGCCTCGCCCTCCAGTCCGGCCCGGTTGATATATTGATAATCCCCACCGGAGAGCAGGTCGATCACGCCCACTTCCTTTAAGGTCTCCGATCCGCCGTGGGACACGCTGCTGCTCGCAGGCACCAGCTTTTGCACCAGGGGCAGCACCTGTGCCCGGCTCTCCAAATAATACGGCTCAAATCCCCGTCTTTTTAAGTTTTTGATGGTTTCTTCTATTCTTGCGTCCATCCCAGTCGCTCCTTTCTTATCGGTTCCAGTATTTCCGGTCCAGCGCCCGGTATTGCAGCGCCTCCGAGATGTGGGCGCCGTTGATTTCCTCTGTCTGCTCCAGGTCCGCAATGGTGCGGGCAATGCGCAGGATTTTGTCATACGCCCGGGCAGACAACCCTAATTTATCAAAGCTGATTTGCAGCAAAGCGGAGGCATCCTCCGTCAGGCGGCAACAGTCCTTGGTCATTTGAGGCGGCATTTTGGCATTGCAGGTAATGCCGGTGCCCGCAAAGCGCCGCGCCTGCATTTGGCGTGCCCGATTCACCCGCTGCCGAATGGCGCTGCTTGGTTCGCCCCGGGTGGTATCTGCCAACTGGGCATAGTCCACGCTCTGCACCTCCACATGCAGGTCAATCCGATCCAAAATGGGACCGCTGACCTTGTCCCGGTAGCGGTTCACCGCCGCCTGGCTGCAAGTGCAGTCCTTGGTGGGATGGCCCAAAAATCCGCAGGGGCAAGGGTTCATCGCCGCCACCACCATAATATTAGAGGGATAGGTTAGGCTGCCCCCGGCGCGTGAAATGGTGATCACACCGTCCTCCAACGGCTGGCGCAGGGACTCCTTCGTACGCCGGTCAAACTCCGGGAACTCGTCCATAAACAGCACTCCGTTATGGGCCAGGCTAATCTCGCCGGGCTTGGGCACCGCACCGCCGCCGGTAAGCCCCTGGGGCGATACCGTATGGTGTGGACTGCGAAAAGGTCGGTGGCTGATCAGCCGAGTGCCGCTGGGCAGTGCCCCGGCAATGGAATAGATCTTGGTGGTCTCGATCTGCTCCTCAAAGGTCATCTCCGGCAAAATAGACGGCAGCCGCTTGGCCAGCATAGACTTGCCGGTGCCCGGCGGGCCGATCATCAGGCAATTATGTCCCCCGGCAGCTGCGATCTCCAGCGCTCGCTTGGCGTTTTGCTGCCCCTTTACATCTGCAAAGTCCAGGTACTCCAGCGTGTCCTCCTCCGGGGAAAATGCCCGGTAGCAAGGCTCTACCGGTGCCTTGCCCTGCAAGTGATCCAGCACCTGGCGCACATGGGCCACCGGCAACACATCTATGCCCTCCACTATGCTGCCCTCGTCCCGGTTGGCAGCGGGAACAAACACCGCGTGCAGCCCTTTTTCCCGGGCGCACAGAACCATGGGCAGCACCCCGGTGCAGGGCCGGATTTCGCCATCCAGAGACAGCTCGCCTAAGAAGGCACAGCCGTCGGTGCTGCCGTGAATTTGGCCGCTGGCTTTCATCAGTGCCACAAACACCGGCAGGTCGTAAACGGCGCCCTCTTTCTTTACATCTGCCGGGGCAATATTTACCGTCATACGGGAAACCGGGAACTGGTAGCCCCCGTTCTTAATGGTCGCCCGCACCCGCTCCCGACTCTCTCGCACCGCCATATCCGGCAGACCCACAATGTCAAACCGGGGCAGACCGGTGCTGATATCCGCCTCTACCGTAACGGAAAAAGCGTCCAGCCCGTTCAGGCCCAAGCTCTCCACCTTCGCATACATAATAACGACCTCTTCTCCTGATTTTCTGCTTTTATTATACACGACCGACAGCCGTTTGACAATGCTTATTGACACCGGTGCAAATTGGGATTAAAATAATAGCGTGATGAGGAGCAGAAAGAGACAGACCCATCGTCAAAGAAAGGCAAAGGTGACAGTATGAATACCACAGAACTCTATACCCAGTGGCTGGAAAAGGCCACCGCTGATCCGGACCTGCAGGCAGAGCTGCAAGCCATCGCCGGACAGGATGAGGAAATTCGCGATCGGTTCTACCGCTCACTGGAGTTCGGCACCGCCGGGCTGCGAGGCGTGATCGGCGCCGGTACAAACCGTATGAATGTGTACACCGTAGGCCGTGCCACCCAAGGGCTGGCCGATTATCTGAACGCCAAATACGACCACCCGTCCGTGGCCATCGGCTATGACTCCCGGATCAAGAGCGACTTGTTCTCCAAAGAGGCGGCTGCTGTGCTGGCGGGCAACGGCATTAAGGTATATCTTTATGAAGAGTTGGAGCCCACCCCCTGCCTGTCCTTTGCGGTGCGGCAGTTGGGCGCCCAGAGCGGCATTATCCTCACCGCCTCCCACAACCCGGCCAAGTATAACGGCTACAAGTGCTACAACAAAAACGGCTACCAAATGACCGACGACGAGGCGGCGGAGACTTACCATTATATTGAAAAGGTGGACTACTTCACCGGCATTCAGAAAGCGAACTTTGACGCCGCTGTGGCAGACGGCACCGTGGAATACATTGGCGAAAAAATGATGACCGCCTTTCTGGACGCGGTAGAGACCCAGTGTATGAACCGGGGCGTGTGCCAAAAGGCGGACCTGAAAGTGATCTACACCCCGCTAAACGGCACCGGCAATAAGCCGGTACGGGCGATCCTGGACCGGATCGGCGTGCCCCATGTGTATGTGGTGCCGGAGCAGGAGCTGCCGGACGGCAACTTCCCCACCTGCCCCTACCCTAACCCGGAGATTAAGCAAGCCTTTGAACTGGCACTGAAAATGAACGAAAATATCCACGCCGATCTGCTGCTGGCAACCGACCCGGACTGCGACCGGGTAGGCATAGCGGTGATGCAAGGGGGCAAGGTACGGCTGATGAGCGGCAACGAAGTAGGCGCTATGCTGCTGAATTACCTGCTGGAAATGCGAAAGCAAAAAGGCACCCTGAGCCAAAACAGCGTGGCGGTGAAGTCCTTTGTATCCACCGACCTGGCCCAGGCCATTGCTGCCCGCTACGGCTGCACCTTTAAGAATCTGCTCACCGGATTTAAGTACATCGGCGAGGTGGTAACGCAGCTGGAGTCCCAGGACCGTGCAGACGACTTTGTGATGGGCTTTGAGGAAAGCTACGGCTATTTGGCCGGCACCCATGCCCGGGATAAGGACGCCGTGGTGGCCAGTATGCTCATTTGCGAAATGGCCGCCTACTACAAGCTGCAAGGGCTGAGTTTGGGCGATGTGATGGACAAAATTTATACCGACTACGGCTACTATGACAACGCAGTGGTCAGCTACACCTTTGAGGGCGAGGCCGGTATGGAAAAGATGGCCGGGATCATGAACCACCTGCGCCAAAATCCGCCGAAGTCTCTGGGCGGCAGCCCGGTGGTGGAACACAGCGACTACCAAAGCTCCCTGTCCACCGATCTGGTTAGCGGCAAATCCGCCCCCATTGACCTGCCCAAATCCAATGTGCTGGAATACAAGGCGGAGAACGGCTGCAAGCTGATCGTGCGTCCCTCCGGCACGGAGCCGAAGATCAAAACCTATGTGACCGCCGTAGCCGCAGACAAAGCCGTTGCCCAGAAAATGGGGCAGCAGCTCATAGACGAAAGCGCCGCCTGGATGGCGTAACAGAAAGGAAGTAGAGAGAATATGCAGCAAAAATGGGTCAAGGTGACCGCCATTATTCTGGCTCTGCTGATGGCTTGCAGCGGACTGGGCGTTGGCATTTACGCCTTTGTATCTTAACAAACAGCACGCCCCGGCGCTGCGGTACTTTACCGGGCGGCGGGGCTTTTTTGATGGAAAGAGGTGGAGCCCTTTATGTGGATCTTATTTGCCGTAGGCAGCGCCTTTTTTGCCGGCGCTACCTCTGTACTGGCCAAGGCGGGGATCCAATCCGTGTCCTCGAACTTTGCCACTGCCTTTCGCACCGGCGTGGTGCTGATCTTCTCCTGGCTGATGGTCTTTGTGGTAGGGTGCCAAAACGCCGTCTCCACCATTACCCCACGGGCGCTGGTGTTCCTGGCCCTGTCCGGCGCCGCCACCGGACTGTCCTGGCTGTGCTACTTTAAGGCCCTATCCATCGGCAATCTGAGCAAGGTGGTGGCGGTGGACAAATCCTCCACTTTTCTGACCATTCTGCTGGCGCTGATCTTCCTGGGCGAGCCGGTCTCCTGGCTCAAGGGCTTGGCCACCCTCCTTATCGGCGCAGGCACCTTTTTAATGATCGAGAAAAAGTCCGTTTCCGGTGAGAAGCGGGAGAAAAAAAGCTGGCTCATATACGCAGTGCTCTCTGCGGTTTTTGCGTCCCTGACGTCTATCCTCGGCAAGATCGGTATCGACGGCGTAGAGTCCAATCTGGGCACCGCCATCCGCACCGGCGTGGTGCTGGTTATGGCGTGGCTGATTGTGTTCGTCAAGGGGAAGCAGCACACCCTGCGCTCCGTTCCCAAAAAGGAGCTGGTCTTCCTTATTCTCTCGGGCCTGGCCACCGGCGGCTCCTGGCTGTGCTACTATAAGGCGCTGCAGCTGGGGGAAGCCTGCAAGGTGGTACCGGTGGATAAATTGAGCGTTGTTTTCACGCTGGTGCTGGCGCATGTGTTCCTGCATGAAAAATTCACACCGAAATCGTTGATCGGGTGTGTGCTCATCGGGGCGGGAACGCTGCTGATGGTGCTGTGACCAAGTAAATGCATCACCCTGTCTCTTATACACATCTCCGAGCCCACGAGACTCCTGAGCATCTC
>ERZ1027056.809-NODE-809-length-11591-cov-5.574809_pt1 | contig 11591 bp, 8 predicted proteins | sample MGYA00519427_ERZ1027056 | MGnify/ENA primary metagenome ERZ1027056 (study PRJEB26926, sample SAMN06164570) | human gut metagenome | biome: ENVO:00009003; feature: ENVO:2100002; material: ENVO:00002003 | host: Homo sapiens | place: USA | collected 2012 ... | reverse complement strand
ATTTTCTTGAAGCCGTAATCGGTGAACGGATTGATAAACTTTCCCATTATGTTTTTCTGTGTTTCTATAACGGACAAAGATAATGATTTATATGGAAAAGGCATTCGGTGCAGTCTGTTTTTTTAAGAGTGAGGTCGATGTTTCTCAAATGCTCTTGCTGAAAGCAAGTTTTCAAGACCATTCGTTACCTTTCTCCACCAATTCCGACGAAGCCCGACAATGGCTTCTCTCACCGTCGTATCTTTGTCATGTAATCACAGAGTAACCGGTGCTTGAGATTTCGAAGTTATAAGTATAAATCATTAAAAATTAGAAGATTATGTCAAAGTCAGTATCTTATTCGGTCGTACCCCGTAAAAACCCGCAGGAACCCGAAGCGGGAGTACGTTTCTATGCCCAGGCTCAGGCCAGCGGCGATGTCACAGTCCGCGAGATGTCGGAACGAATTCAGAGAACCTGTACCGTGACACGTGCTGATGTGGCGGCAGTGCTCACGGCGTTGGAAGATGTGATTGTGGAGGCGCTGAGTGCAGGCGAGATTGTGCGTCTGGCGGATTTGGGCACGTTTCAGATTGGTGTGAGCGGCAAGGGGGCCGATTCGGAAGACAAGTATGATGTTTCCATGATTAACAAGGCGCGTATCAATTTCCGTCCCGGACTGGCATTGAGCGGCATGCTGACGGCGCTGTCGTTCAGCAAGGTGAACAAGTTGCCTAAGAAGGAGGAGAAGAAGCCTGAAGAGGAAGTCTCCGGTGTAAACGAGGGCTAACCTCTGAGGGTGTGTCAAAACTGAACCGGTCTGTCAAATCGTCAACTGTAGGGGGAGGGGTTGCCTGCCCTTACCAACGGTCACGACCTTGGGAGTAATACACAAACAAGCTGTTTGGAGTAGGCGAACCTCGTCTCTACCGATGAAATGATAGCATTATAAACGTTTTGGCACATCCCTAAAAAAAGTTTCGGAATAGAGTTTTAATTGTTTTAAAAAGGAGGAAATATGAAAAACTTGATTATTAAGATTCTGGAGTGCATCATGCTGCTCCTCAGAGCCAAGAGAAGAAAGAATGAGAGAGATTAACCTGATTGTAGTCCACTGTTCCGCCACACGTGCGGACAGGGACTTTACTGAAAACGACTTGGAGGTGTGTCATCGGCATCGCGGATTCAATGGGGCGGGTTATCATTTCTATATCCGCAAGAATGGGGATATTAAGAATACGCGCCCCCTAGAGAAGCCGGGAGCACATGCGCTGGGCTACAATGCGTACAGCATCGGTATTTGTTATGAAGGCGGACTGGATGTCCGTTATCGTCCCGCAGATACGCGTACCGAATGGCAGAAACACTCTCTGAGGGTGCTTATCCGAACGTTGTTGATGGATTATCCCGGCTGCCGGGTGTGCGGACACCGGGATTTGAGTCCCGACCGCAACGGAGACGGACGCATCAGCCCCGAAGAGTGGGTGAAGGAATGTCCCTGTTTTGAGGTGACAAGTAAATTGTATGAGTAAAATATTTATATGATTTGTCCGTAGATAAATGAAAATCCCTTCCCTTTATGTTAAATAATTAACATTTTTGGGAAGGGATTTCTAGTTGTCTATTATGTAACTAAAAAATGAAGTATTATTTATTTACTTTTTTTCATCGTATCCGTAACCGTAGCCATAGGTTCTACCATAGCCGTATTTGCCATACGTGCCGTATCCGTACTTTCCGGTTTTGATGTTTACATCATTGATGATGGTGCACAGGTTGGGCAACTTCTTATGGTCTTTCAGTTCGTTGATGAACAGATAGCCTGCTTTGGGTGTATAACCGGCACGGCATACGTAAATACTCATGTCTGCCACGCGCGAAATCAGTTGGGTGTCGGTCACCATACCGATGGGAGCGGTATCGAGTATCACATAGTCGAATTCCTTTTTCAACCGGTCGACAGCCTGTACCAGCGAGTCGCGTGCCACCAGTTCGGTCGGGTTGGGAGGGATGGCACCGCCGGGCAGGATGTACAGGTTGGGGGTGACATTGGACTGTTGCAGCAACGACATCAGGTCGGTGTGTTCCGGGTCGGCAAGGTAACGGGTGATACCGTCTTCCTTATGCGACATCTGGAAGGCTTTGTTCAGTTCCGGCTTGCGGATATCCAGCCCCACGATGACCACTTTCTTGCCCAGCAGGGCAAAGCTGATGGCAAGGTTGGCAGCCACAAATGATTTTCCTTCGCCACTGGTGGTAGAAGTGATTAACACCACCTTCTGATTGTTGCCCAACATATACTGCACGTTGGTACGGACATTGCGGAAGGTTTCGGCCATCATGTCGTTCTGGTTTTCGTGTACCACCACCGAACCTTCTTTCGGCATATTGTCTGATGCGGGAATATCGCCGATGATGGGTACGGTAGTCAGTTTCTCTACGTCCGAACGGTCTTCTATCTTGTATCTCAGCAGTTCGATGATATAAATGATGCCCACCGGGATGGCGATTCCCAAGACGAAGGCAATCAGGTAGATGAGTTTGCCTTTGGGAGAGACGGGGAGCAGACCTGCCTGTGCTTCGTCCACGATACGGGCGTTGTTGGCGGTAGAAGCCAGCGTAATGGCGTTCTCTTCGCGTTTCTGCAACAGCATGAGGTACAGTCCCGCCTTGATTCCCTGTTGGCGCGAGATGCTCACCAACTGGCGTTCCTGACCCGGTGCGCTGGTGATTCGTCCGGCGTATTTTCCTGCCTGGCGTTCAAGGTCGGCTTTGGTAATCATCAATCCTTTCTGCACACTCAGGATGGTGGTCTGCACGTTGCTGCGCATGGCACGGATGCTGGCGTCCAGGTTCACCACCACGGGGTTGCTTTCCGATGAGGTGCGGAGGAGGCGTTTGCGCTCCAGCAGCATTTCGTTGTAGCGGTTGATGAGTTCGGTCAGGCCGGTGTCTGTCAGACCCACGTTGACCGGCAATACCTCGTAGGCATGGTCGGGGTTATTGGCATACTCTGACAGGAATTGCACCAGACGGAGCTGGGTGCTGTTTTCGGCACGTTTCTTTTCGTATTCGGAGTTCTCGCTGAGTGCCAGTTGAGCGTCACTCTTCAGGTCGGTCAGTCCGGCATCTCGCTTGAAGGTTTCCAGCTCTTTTTCGGTGGTTCCCAGCTCTCCGTTGATGATTTTGATACGCTCGTCGATGAATTCGGCAGTCTTGCTTGCCACTTCGTTCTTATCGTCGTTGGCATCACGGTTATAGATTTCTATCAGCTTGTTGATGAAGTCCACGCCGCGTTGGGGACTGGTATTCTGTAAAGTGATTTGGGCAATGGTTGTGGTCTTGGAGGTCGGTTCCACGGAAAGCGCATTGGCATATCCGTTTGCCATGATGCGCGGAGCTGCCACGGTGACGGTGATTTCCTGTTCCTTTTCAACGATTGCCGAGTCGCCGGGAGTAAAGCTGAACGTACCGTAAGGGGTAGTGAGCAGGGCAGGAAGTTTGTTGAAATCCTGTTTGAATTCCTGTTCGTCTATTTCCGTGCTGACACTCAGCTTTCCTCCGGGTTTCAGTACCACTTCAAGCACTGCTGCGCCATTGGGCAGTTTTTCTGCCTCTTCGGGGGTGAGCCACACTTTTACCGGTGTGTCTTTGTAAAGCTCTACAGGGCGGAGGTTCTCACGGGTTCTGTAGTTGATATACAGGTCCAGTTCCTCCACTACCTTTTTCAGCAGGGTGCGTGAGTGTAGTACTTCCACTTCATTGTCGAAGTTGTTGGTAGACGAGTAAAAACCGAGATCTTCCAAATCGGCCAGTCCGGTGCTGACGCTGTTGTTTTTCTTGTTGTCTTTGATAATGACAGAGCCGGTAATGCTGTACACCGGTGTGGTGTAGTGCAGATAAATCCATCCTCCTATCAGGCATACCACAATACTGGCAACAAACCATTTCCAGTGGATGAGGTATTTGAAGAAGAGGGCTTTGTAGTCTACCTGCTCTTCTTGTTCGGTATAAAGTTCGTCGTATAAATTTTCTTTCATAATGAAATCGGGTTGTTTTATCGGGAAATAGTAACAATAAGGCTGGCAAGCGACACGAGTGTACCCACTACGGAGAACCAGATGGTGGTACTGTTACTGATGCCGGCGTTTTTGGCCTTGGTCTTATTGGGAGTGACGTAAATCACATCGTTCTGCTGCAAGTAATAATAAGGAGACAGTATAATGCTTGCGTCGTTCAGGTTCAGGGGGATGATTTCACGGTGTCCCTGTGCATCTTCACGGATGAGTTTCACGTTATCGCGTTGTCCGTAAATGGTCATATCGCCTGCCATGGCGAGTGCCTCAAACAGGTTTACTTTCTCGTTGCTGATAACGAAGCTGCCGGGGTTGGTCACTTCTCCCATGACGGAAATTTTATAGTTGGCCATGCGTACATTGACGATGGGCACCTCCGTGATGTAGGTTTTCAGTTTCTCTCTGATGAGGTTCTCGGCTTCGCTTTTGGTCAGTCCGCCGATGTGCAGGATGCCCAGTACGGGGAAGTCGATATTGCCTTTGTTGTCTACCAGATATTGCTGCAATACGGGCTGGTTTGTCAGGTTCTTGTTTTGATTACTGAGGGTAGTGGCTACGATCAGGTTGAATGGTGCTGCTGTTTCCGGATCCGTAGTATTGACTGTGATGGTCAGCAAGTCCTTGGGCATGATGCGGGCATCATAGAGGGGGGGATTCTGGCCGGAAGTGTCCAGATACTCGGATGCTTGCAAGTATGGAACTTGTTTGTAGGCGGAACAGCTTGCCAATACGAGGGCAAGAAGAACCAGCAAGGCATAATTCGTTTTTTTCATTTGTCTATTCGTTTTTTTATATTTTGTCTTTTGGTTAATAAGCTTGTTTGTCTTTGTGAAGCGCATTTGCCACGGTTTTATAGATGATGTAGAGGTCGAGCATGAATGTCCAGTGTTCCATGTACCAGATGTCTGCTTTTACACGTCCTTCCATTTGACTCAGTTCGCGGGTCTCCCCACGGAAACCTGTCACTTGTGCCCAGCCTGTGATGCCCGGTTTGATAAAGTGGCGCACCATATATTTATTGATAAGCTGCGAGTATTCTGCCGTATGTTTCAGCATGTGGGGGCGGGGACCGACAATGGACATATCGCCCAGCAGCACGTTGATGAATTGGGGAAGCTCGTCAATGTTGGTCTTGCGCATAAAGTTGCCGAACTTTGTCTTGCGGGGGTCGTTTAGCGTAGCCTGTATCTTGTCCGCATCTTTGTTCACTTTCATCGAACGGAATTTGTAACACCAGAATTCTTTGCCGTTCAGTCCGTTTCTTTTTTGTTTGAAGAAGATGGGGCCCGGCGAGGTAATCTTAATCACTGCGCTGACTATCAGGAAAATGACAGGGAACAGGGTGCAGAGGAATAAGAGTGAGAAAAAGAAGTCGAAGGTGCGCTTTACCAGCCTGTTTTCAAAACTGCTGAGAGGCTCTTCGTGCAACCGCAGGATAGGCACACTGCCTATCAGACCGAAGCTCATGCGGTGGTGAAGGTAGTTGCGCACATTGGGTACACTGTAGAAATGTACCAGATTGTTTTCGCAATAATTGATGACCGGCAGAATGCAATTGCCCATCGAGGATGGAAGACTGCAATAAAGCTGCTCCACACGATGCTGTTTCAAGTAGTCGATGGTTTCTTCGGGCTTGCCCAGATAAGGACAGGAGGCCGGGAAATTTTCGTTGGGTACGGAATCGAAATAACCGATTACACGATATCCGCTGGTGGGGTCGTTGGTCATCTCATGATAAAGTTCCGTCATATTTTCTGTACTTCCCATATAGACTGCCGTGCGTGAGTTGCCTCCGCGTTTTCTGTATATTTTGACGCAGGAACGGAAAGTCAGCCGGTAGCAAATGAGACAAAGGGTGAACAACAGATAAAAAAGGATAAAAAAAGAATGGGAGTATTGACCGAAATCTGCCAGCGTGAAAGTAGTCATGGATAGCAATATGAAATAAAACATATTGAGCAGGCTGTGTTGCACAACCTGGTCGGCACGTACGCCGCGACGGTGCAGGATGATGCCTCTCGAAATAGTGCAGGCAAAATAGCACAAACTGAAAAGAACCAAAATCTGAGGCAATGTTCCGTCAAATACTTTTTGTTCTGAATGTGTTGTCCATATGAAGTACAATGAGACGAAAAGGATATTCAGAATAGCTAAATCCCCAATAATGACTGCCGATTTTAAGGCTTTGTTAAATCTTTGAATCTGTATCATAATTTCATTCTTTTAAAATCCTTTTCCGTAATGTTTCTTGAAGGCTGTTCGGGTGGTTTTTTACATGATGTTAGATAATGGTTTTTGTCGAAAGATGCCTCGGAGATTCTGATTTTACCGTTGGTATAACTTTCTTTACGGGGGCAAAATTACATATTAATAATACAATAATCAAATTTTTGATTTGGTTTTTTTATATAAATGTTAATGTTTGGATAATATTAAAAAATATTCTTTAGTACTTGGAAAATATAGAAAAAGTCTTGTATCATAAAATAGATAGGTGTTTTTATTTCATCGAAATTCAATTTATTCATAGATAAACGCTTGGAAGGCATTTGCTTTTTTACTTATCTTTGCAATTAGAAACTAACCATATAAAAACATGTTAATAGACCTATTAAAATCCTCTTATTTTTCGCTCTTCCTCATTGTGGCGTTGGGCTTTATGTTGGGAAGAATCAAGATTAAAGGGCTGTCGCTGGATGTGTCGGCTGTTATTTTTATTGCGTTGTTGTTCGGACATTTCGGTGTGATTATTCCCAAGGAGTTAGGAAACTTCGGTCTGGTGTTGTTTATCTTTACGATTGGTATACAGGCAGGCCCGGGATTTTTCGATTCTTTCAGGAGTAAGGGAAAGACACTGATTATCCTGACCGTACTCATTATTCTGTCGGCCGGACTGACGGCAGTGGGACTGAAATATGCGTTTGACATAGATACGCCCAGTGTGGTGGGCCTGATAGCGGGGGCATTGACCAGTACTCCGGGACTTGCGGTGGCTATCGACAGCACAAATTCGCCTTTGGCTTCCATTGCCTATGGTATCGCTTATCCGTTTGGTGTCATCGGTGTGATTCTGTTTGTGAAGTTGTTGCCGAAGATTATGCATGTGGATTTGGATAAGGAGGCGCGCAGGCTGGAAGCAGAGCGTCGCGGCAGTTTCCCCGAGCTGGGTACTTGCATCTTCCGTGTGACAAACCGTGCCGTATTCGGACGTACGCTGGCACAGATCAATGCGCGTGCCATGACAGGGGCAGTGGTGTCACGTGTGAAGCATGAAGAAAAAATTCTGATGCCGACAGCCGGAACGCTGTTGCAGGAAGGAGATTATGTGCAGGCGGTGGGCAGCGAAGAGTCGTTGCAGCAGTTTGCGGTGCTGGTGGGCGAACGCCGGGAAGGGGAGTTGCCGCTGGACCATACACAAGAGATAGAGTCATTGTTACTGACTAAGAAAGATATGATAAACAAGCAGTTGGGCGATTTGAACCTGCAACGAAATTTCAGTTGTACGGTAACTCGTATTCGCCGAAGCGGTATCGATCTTTCTCCATCGCCCGAACTGGAACTGAAGTTTGGTGACAAACTGATGGTGGTAGGCGAGAAGGAAGGACTGAGAGGCGTGGCACGCTTGCTGGGTAACAATGCCAAGCAGCTGTCCGATACGGACTTTTTCCCTATTGCCATGGGTATCGTGCTGGGCGTGTTGTTCGGCAAACTGAATCTTTCTTTCCCCGGCGGGCTTTCTTTTTCTCCGGGATTGACGGGAGGCGTGTTGATGGTGGCATTGGTGCTGAGTGCCGTAGGTAAGACAGGACCTGTCTTGTGGTCGATGTCCGGACCTGCCAACCAGTTATTGCGCCAATTGGGTTTACTGCTGTTCCTGGCAGAAGTGGGAACATCGGCAGGAAAGAACCTCGTGGCTACGTTTGAAGAAAGCGGTATGCTGCTGTTCGGAGTGGGAGCAGCCATTACCCTTGTACCTATGTTGGTAGCCGTTTTGGTGGGACGACTGGTGTTTAACATCAGTCTGTTGGACTTGTTGGGTACCATTACGGGCGGTATGACGAGTACACCGGGACTTGCCGCCGCCGATTCGATGGTGGACAGCAATATTCCGAGTGTGGCATACGCTACGGTATATCCGATTGCCATGGTGGTGCTGATACTCTTTATCCAGATTATCGCTTCTGCGGTATACTAGGAGATAAATAAAAATAAGATATGAAGGTTTTTTTTACGTTATTGTTTGTCTGGCTCCTCGGAAGTACGGCCTTGTGGGGACAGCCTGCCGATGTGGGATGGAACAGTCAGAGCCGGAATTCATCCGGCTCCATGCCTTGCGGCGGCGGAGATATCGGTATGAATGTGTGGGTAGAGGATGATGATGTCTTCTTCTATTTGTGTCGCAGCGGTTCGTTTGATGAGAACAACACGCTGCTGAAGCAGGGACGTTTCCGTATCCGGCTTACCCCCAATCCGTTTGCCGGCAGGAGTGATTTCCGCCAGACGCTTCATCTGAAAGACGGATATGTGTCCGTCACTACTCCGGTGGGGCAGATGCATATTTGGGCGGATGTGTTCCATCCTGTGGTGCATGTGGAGGTGGAAACCAAGGAAGTGACCTCCATGCGTGTCAGTTATGAAAGTTGGAGAACGGCAGATCGGGTGATGAGTCGCGAGGAAGGACTACAATGTTCTTATGCGGGAGAGTGGCCCGGAACGGTGGTCACCGCACACGATTCCATCCTGGTAGGAGAAGAGAACCTGACTTTTTTTCATCGAAATGCCTCGCATACCATTGTCGATGCTGTCATAAAGCAGCAAGGCCTGGAAAGCGAGGCTTCTCATTTATATAACCCGTTGAGAAATCTGATATTCGGAGGCCGCATTGCGGGTGATTTGATATTCAGCGGCACACGCCGGGGGCATTACTGCGGAACGGAGTATGAGGCATGGACATATAAAAGCAGGAAACCCGCCAACAGACAGTCTTTCAGAATCACCCTGCATGCGGTACAGACTCCTGTTGTGTCCGATTGGGAAGCCGGACTGGAGAAAACGGAAAAGGAACTGCATGCGGCAAAGGACAAAGAGGCGAGCCGCCGATGGTGGAATGAGTTCTGGCAGCGCAGTTTCGTGCGGGCGGAAGGAGAAGCGGCTCGTGCGGCACGCAACTATGATTTGTATCGCTATATGGCAGCTTGTAATGCATTCGGACAATGGCCGGCGAAGCCCGACGGAGGGCTGTTTACGTTCGATCCTTCGACAACGGGAGGTGAATCGCAACTCACGCCCGACTACCGAAGGGGAGGGGCGGGTACGCTGACGGCACACAGGATGGCACTGGTATATTGGCCGATGCTGAAAAACGGAGATACCGACCTGATGAAGACCCTGTTTGAGTGTTATCGCCGTCTGCTGCCCACGGCGCAACTCCGTTCGCAGGTGTATTGGGGATATTCCGGGGCTTGTTTCAGTGAAGAGACGGAAAACTTCGGCTTGGTGAATCCGGCGGCGTACGGACTGAACCGTCCCGAAGGCTTTGATAAAGGGAGGGAATATCATCCTTCTTCGGAGTATGAATGGGACGGTGTGCTGGAGACGTGCCGCATGGTGCTGGACGCTGTAAGCTATGACAGTATGGACATCAGCCGCTACATTCCCCTGATAGAGAGTTCGCTGAATTTCTTTGATGTTTATTATCGCGGCACGGCTGCCCGCCGGGGATACAGCGATTTGGACGGAAAAGGCAAGCTGGTTCTGTATCCGGCTTCGGCAGGGGCAACCTATAAGATGGCATATAATCCGTCGTCGACCATTGCCGCACTCCGTTCGGTGCTGGAGGCCTACGGACGTAAACCCGATATGCTGGCGCGTATTCCTTCCATTCCTTTGCGGACGGAGGAAGGAAAAGAGAGGATTCTTCCGGCTGAGGTGTGGGAACGGACAGGTGAGGCAGGTACGCCCCAGTTGCTCCCTGTCTTTCCGTGGAGAATATACGGAGTGGGCAGGGAAGGATTGGAAACAGCCCGTAACACGTATCTGTTTGACAGGGATGTGCAGAAGTGTCGTGCGCAGACCGGGGAGAAGCTGGACAATGTGTGGGCTGCCTGCCTGGGACTGACGGAACAGGCGTCCGAGCTGACTTTGAAAAGACTCTCCGACGGTCCTTATCGTTTCCCGGCTTTCCGACAGACTAATGACGCGTGGACGCCTGATTTGAATGAAGGGAATGCCGGTATGATGGGGATGCAGGAGATGCTGTTGCAGGAGGTGAATGGAAAGATTTTGCTTTTTCCGGCATGGCCTCGCGGATGGGATGTGCACTTCAAACTGCATGCTCCGGGGCAGACCACCGTGGAAGCAGAATGGAGAGGTGAAAAACTGGTGAAGCTGACGGTGACTCCCAAAGAGCGGGAAAAAGATGTGGTAAACTGTTTGTAAAGCAGCATAAAAATGAAAGAAGGATGGCTTATTGCCATCCTCCTCCCAAAGCTTTATATAGTCTCACCATGGTGATTTGTTTGTCTCTGACGGCATTGCTCAAGCCAATCTGTGCGTCAAAATAGCTACGCTGCGCATCGAGCACATCCAGATAGCCGATTACTCCGTTGATATATTGTAATTGCGCCAGTTCCATGTTTGTTTTGGAAGAGCGTTCCAACTGCAACCGTGATTCATAGATTTCCTTTATCTTGTTGAAGTCGACAATCGCATTACGGGCATCCTTGAAAGCAGTCAGTACGGATTTCTCATAATTGTAACACTCTTGTTCATAAGCGGCCTTTTTAGCCTTTACGATGGCGCGGTTCTTACCCATGGCAAAGATGGGACCGAGCAGATTGGCACTCAGGTAGTGGATGGGTGATTTCAGCAAGTCGGACATCTCTCCGCTTTCCAGCCCGTATTGAGCAGTGAGCGACAATTTCGGAAACATATTGGTATAGGCGATGCCTACAGCGGCATTGGCAGCTATCAGCCTTTGCTCTGCCTGACGCACATCGGGACGGCGTTCCAGCAAAGTGGACGGTAATCCGATGGGAAGACTTTCAGGCAACTTCACTTCATCGGGCATGATGGAACGTTCTATCTGTTTGGGATATTCGCCTGCCAGAAAAGCAATGTCGTTTTCCTTGATGGAGATTTTGCGTTCCAGGTCGGGGACCAATGTGGCAGTACGGGCATATTCCACCTGTGCCTGCTGGTAGGACGTTTCGGAAGTGAGACCGCCTTCAAAACGGATTTTGGCGAGGCGGACACCTTCTTCACGCGCATTTAAGGTTTGCTTGACAATAGCCAGCTCATTATCGAGTGCCACCAGTTCGAAGTAAGCCTGAGCTACTTCTGCTATCAGGCTCATCTTCAGTGCACGCTGTGCCTCTATGCTTCCCAAAAAGTCAGCCATACTTTTGTCTTTTGCCCAGCGGAGGTTACCCCACAAGTCCACTTCCCAGCTGACAGTGGCTTTGGCTCCTGTCTCGGGGTCGTTGCTGTATCTGTCTCTTATACACATCTCCGAGCCCACGAGACTCCTGAGCATCT
>ERZ1027056.808-NODE-808-length-11620-cov-4.913878_pt1 | contig 11620 bp, 13 predicted proteins | sample MGYA00519427_ERZ1027056 | MGnify/ENA primary metagenome ERZ1027056 (study PRJEB26926, sample SAMN06164570) | human gut metagenome | biome: ENVO:00009003; feature: ENVO:2100002; material: ENVO:00002003 | host: Homo sapiens | place: USA | collected 2012 ... | reverse complement strand
ATAATGGCCACGTGGCGAGGAATACGCGCAGCGTCTATTTCGTTGTTAAAAGACATATTTTATATTATTACAATTTACACACTTAGGGAACAAATCGTAAGTGACCGACAACATCGTAAACGAATAGCAGTCCTTGTTCTTAAAACCGCCGCTCTTCACACCGTACGGATCGTGAAGTATCACCCCATCCATATTGGATACATCCAAACGATCTGTTGTCGTAAAACGCATGCTCCATTCGAACCCGATATTCAACCGGGGCCTTACCTTAAACTTGACTCCGACTCCCACCGGGATATTGAATCCCGCATCGGTCTGTACCGGCTTGGGCGCCAGTGTCAGTCCGGCTCCGATTAACATATAAGGAGTGATACGACTGTATCCTTCGTAACCGCGCCCGATGCCGTATCCCCAGAAGTTAAATTCGAACTGGGCACCGAAATCTATCACATTGCGCTTAAAATGCGCCACGCCGGGCCTGCCCCCGTCTGCATCACCGCTTCCGGCATTCTCGGGAAAGAAGTCTTTCCCCGTCTCACCCGATATATGCCCTAAAGCCAAATTCCCTTTTATCGCCATACGAGGATTGAAGATGTAGCGCGCCACAACACTTCCCATGGCTCCCAAATGAGCAAACGGCTTGCTGTTGGCATCGCCCAAATAAAAGCATCCGCCTACGCCGCCGCCCAATTCCATCCGGTAAACGTCATCCTGTGCCTTGCCCTCCCAAGGGAAACCCAACCACAAGAGAAACAGTATTACCAGAACTTTCTTCATCCCCGTTGTATCTATATTTGAGTCTGCCCGTCTGAATCAACGGTCTTCAAATCCCAACTGATTCAACCGTCCGCGCCAAACCTCGTCGCCTGCGACAAGCCACACACGGTATTCGGCATCCACCGCGACAGACATCAACACATCTTTTCCTTCCAAATCGCCGGGCAGGACGTAAACCCCGTCGGTTTTCCAAGTCACCCCGTTATCCCGGCTCACATACATATTGTCGAAAGCCTTATGGGCCGTCCCGTCCAGTGACTTACCGCCCAAAGCCAACAACACCTCATCGTAACGTATGAGATTCAGGGATTGCAAACGGGGACAAGCGTAATGATTGTCCGGCGCGGCATTGAAATAAGCCCAAACAGCCGTTTCCTGCCCTGCGGCCAGACTATGGCTCCACACCATAGCCGCCTCGTCTGAAGGATAATCATCCATACTGCGGTTGCCAATCCATAACGTCCGCTCTAAGCCATTCTCTTGCGTATAAGAGACGGTGGCAAAATCCTGTACCGGCAAGAAAGCCGGAGTTTCGTCCAAAGCTTCCTCAAGCCATAACGCACCATCGGCCGAACGATAAATACGCCCGTCCGAAAGCGCATAAAGATGCGTCCTGTCGGCCACCAACAAACGTACGCTGCGGTCTGCCGTACAAGCAGTCCAGTTCAGTCCGTCTTCCGAACGCATCAACGTACCGTCCACCCCGCTCATATACAATGCGTCTCCAAACTCCGTCAAAGTAACCACATCGGCCGTTGCACATCCCACAACAGACTGCTCGGTCCAATCTTTCCCGTCCGACAAAGCTGTCGTAAACACGCGTACGCTTCCGTTTTCCTTACTGTAAAGCCACACGCGTCCTTTCCACACCACCGTTTTTACTGCTTCCGCAACCGACCATACGGCCGGTTCTGCTACCTTTTCCCAGGAAAACACTTCTCCGTCTTGTTGGTGTACATTTACCTGCAAAGTATAATCGCGGCTTGCCGAATAGTCGGGCGAATATACCCGGAAAGTCAAAGGCGACGTAAAATCAATCGAGTCCGAAGTAGAATAAGCCTTCCATGCGTCATCTCCCTCGGATACCTTCTTGTACACCACGGTTCCTGAAGATTCCACAGTGGCCAATACGGCTTTCACATCGCTGTTGACAGGAAGAGAATCTTTATTGGCTATCGTCCCGTCTAACTGATTGACCGTCATAGGAAAGTACAAAGCACTATAAGAAATGGTATAAGTGGTATCACGCCCGGCAGAGTTTACCGTAGTAATCTGTCTCTTTACATTCCCCAACGTGAAACTGCTGATATAACAATCGGTACTCAACACAACCTCGTCGTCGTCCTTACACGAGCATATCAATAACACGGAAAGCACGGCTAAAGACAATGACAATATGGATTTTTTCATAAATCTATCAATACAATATTATTTATCAAGGTACAAAAGTACGCACATTTTTTACTTTTACGAAACATAGAGCGTTGAATTATGCAAAATTTCGATAAATCGAAGTATTTTTGCGTTCATCCACACGATTATACAGCCGAACTGCCTCGCGACGAGAGTATATGAACCAGCAAATGGCCTTCCACCTCTGTAGTCCGTATCCGTCCGTGAGGCCATGACGGAGACGGGATGCCCTCTTTTAGAAATACCGGGGACTGTTCCACCCTGATTTCATCCCAAAGTCCGGCCGAAATAAAACTTTCCAGCAGCCTATGCCCTCCTTCCACCAAAAGAGATTGGACAGACAAACGGTATAAATCATCCAGAATTTGCGGCAAAATATCCCGACTGAAATCCAAGCGTACGCAAGTCACTCCCGTCTGTTTTCCATACGGAGGAAGAACGGACAAAACATCCAGATATACACGCGTTTCCGCCCCATCGTTAAAAAGAGCAAGATGCCCGGGAAGGTCGCCTCTACGGTCTATCACCAAGCGTAAAGGAGATTTACCCGGCCACATCCGTAAATTCAGCGAAGGGTTGTCGGCCAAAGCTGTCTGCCGCCCGACCAAAATAGCCTGATGCTCTGCCCGACAACGATGTACCAACATCCGGGTGTACGGCGTGGAAAATGCGTAAGGTTTTTCTTTCTCGTAGTCCGTGCGCTGGCTATCCATAAAACCATCGGCCGATTCAGCCCACTTCAACGTAATATAAGGACGACGGTGCGTATGGAAAGTAATGAACCTACGATTCAGTGCCAGACACTCGGCCTCCAGCACACCGACCGTGACCTCGATGCCGGCCTCCTGTAATTTCCGTATGCCCCGGCCCGCCACTTTGGCAAACGGGTCCATACACCCGACTACGACACGGGGAACCCCCTTTTCCACAATCAAATCGGCACAAGGAGGCGTCTTTCCATAATGCGAGCAAGGCTCCAGACTTACGTATATCGTACTTTCTTTCAACAATTCGGGATTACACACAGAACGGACCGCGTTCACCTCGGCATGCGGTCCGCCGCAACGCACGTGGTATCCCTCGCCGATAATCTTCCCGTCGTGTACAATGACAGCCCCCACCATAGGATTCGGTGCTGCGCCATAAAACCCGTTGCGTGCCAGTTGTATGCAACGGAACATGTATTTTTCGTCTGTTGTCATATACCAATCCGATAAAAATGCCTATTTTTGTCCGACAAACCCATCACAGAGATGAACGCTTCTTTCAACTATATCTTCGACCGCCTCTGCATGTTCTACCCTGCCAGTGAGGCACGCGCCATAGCCCGCCTTGTATTGGAGACCCGTTTCGGCCTCACACCAATCGACATCTGCATGGGACGGGACCGGACTTTCTCTTTAGAAGAACGCCGGGACCTTGAAAATATTGTGAAACGCCTGTCGCAAAAAGAACCTGTACAATATGTTTTAGGACAAACGGATTTCTGCGGCCGTACTTTCTCCGTTGCCCCGGGTGTCCTTGTGCCGCGCCCCGAGACGGAAGAATTGACGGAGTGGATCATACGGGACGAAAAGGCATCCGGATTTTCATCGCCCGACATATTGGACATCGGGACGGGCAGCGGCTGCATAGCCATCACGCTGTCCCAAGAATTGCCGCAGGCACAAGTGTCCGCCATCGACATCAGCCCGCAAGCTCTTGCCATCGCCCGGGAGAATGCAGAGCGTTTAGGGGCCGCCGTGAATTTCCGGTGTCAGGACATTCTGGACTCTCCGTCCAAAGAGCAGGATTCCCCGCTTTGGAACATCATCGTCAGCAATCCCCCCTATATCTGCGAGCATGAACGGGAGAACATGGAAGAGAATGTGCTGCGCTACGAACCTTCGCAAGCACTCTTTGTCCCGGACCATGACCCATTGCTTTTCTATCGGGCAATAGGGGAATATGCCGTAAAGACGTTGAAAGAGGGCGGACGGCTTTACGTGGAAATCAACAGGGCATACGGACGGGAAACCACCCGGCTGTTCCAAAGCCTCGGCTTACGAGACATTACTTTGAAGAAAGATTTCTACGACAATGAACGAATGATACGATGCAGAAAATGAAAGAACTGACCACACAAGAAGCCTTCAACAAGGCTGCGGCCTGCTGTTCCGGCGCGGAATACTGTCTTTCCGACATCCAAAAGAAGCTGGACAAATGGGGACTCGGTGCAGCGCAACAGAAAGAAGTGCTCACACGCCTCCAAGCGGAAAAATTCATCGACGAAGCCCGGTTCAGCCGGTGTTTCGTACGGGACAAATTCAGATATAACCAATGGGGGCGCATTAAAATCATGCAAGCCTTCCGACTTAAAAACATTCCCGACACGTGTTGCCGGGAGGCACTGACCGAAATCGAAGAAGAGGAATACCTGTGTGTCCTCCGTAAGCTTCTGCAAAGCAAAGCCCGGAGCGTGAAGGCTGCTTCCGACTATGAGCGTAACGGGAAACTCATCCGCTTCGGCCTCAGCCGCGGATTTGAAATGAATGCCATTACGCGTTGCCTGCATGTGGAAGAAGAGGATTTTACATAGTCTCTCGCCGTACCTACAAGCCCTTCTGGACTTTTTCTTCCCCCGGTATTGCCTTTGTTGCCGCAGGCGCATGTCACCGGGTGAAGAGGTGCTCTGTGTACGATGCCAGGCCGACCTCCCACGTGTCCGGACCATCTCGTTTGAAGAAAACGACATCACCCGCATATTTTGGGGACTAGTTCCCATCGAGAAAGGAATTTCTTTTTTCCATTACACCCCACACTCTCCTCACAGCCGCATTTTGTTCGAACTGAAATACCATAACCATCCCGAAGTAGGGAAAACCATGGGGCGTATGATGGCCGAGGAACTGAAAGCCACAAGCTTTTTCGACGGGATAGACCTCATCGTGCCCATTCCCTTGTCCCGGAAAAAGGAACGGCAACGGTGCTATAACCAAAGCGATTGGATAGCATGGGGCATATCCGAAGCCACCGGCATCCCTACCGATACGACAAGCGTGGTGCGCACCAAATCCAATCCGAGCCAAACCACCTTGGACCACCGGCAACGGCGCGAGAACGTCCGGGACATCTTTGCCGTCCGGCATCCCGAGAGTTTGGAAGGCCGCCATATCTTGTTAGTGGACGACGTCATCACCACCGGAGCCACCATGCTGTCCTGTGCCGAGGCCATTGCCCGTGCCTGCCGCGTCCGCTTCAGTGTGCTCAGCCTCGCATGGGCCGGGCATTCGTAAAAAGCAAGAAAGCCGCTCATTCCCTTAAAGAAAAACACCAAACCGTTTTCCTTATTCAGAGATAAATTGTAAAATTGCATTGGGAATATAACCTCCTAAAATAAAAATAGTTAGAAAGAATATCTCATTTTCGGGTAATGAGTTGGCAACCGTCTCTATTGCCTTGTTCTGCTTTATTTTACTTCATAGAGTAACTCTTTGTCATGCGAAGATACAAAAAAAACAATGCGAGCAAAAAATATTATCCCTTTTTTGCTCGCATTGTCTCTTAGAAAAAAATACTACAATGTTCCAATCAAAAAACTATATGCAGTCTATGTCAATTTGATAAGTATCATCAATCAGAATATGGTTATAGTGTCGTAGCACACATTGTTTCAAGTTATACTCGTTTGTTTTTATTATCTCGTCTAAGATTACATCAGAAGACAATCGTTTCTCTATTACTTTTTCAAATCGAAGAATATCATCCAAATGAGTTTCTATATATTTTTTACTGAATATTAAACAGATATACTTGATTTGTCGCAAATCTTCAAGGGAGAAATCTTTTTCCCAACCAAACGGAATATAGCAGCCCTCCACAATCTGGTTCTGAGAATTTTCAATACAGGTCTTTATCATTTCCCGAACAATCGGCCACAGATATTCCGTCAGTTCTGCATCGCTACTATCAGCGGAAAGACCACACTGCCCGCTCCTAATAAGTCCCATTTTCAGATGGTCTATTGACAGATAGGGATATTTGTATTTCTCCAACAGTCTTTGTGCAAGCAAGGTTTTTCCCGTATGCGTGTCACCAGCAATCAAAATAATCATAACTAATATAGCAAAAATAACCCACTATCCAATAGGGTTACAACTCTTCAATAAAATGGTTAGGATGTTCCTCCCAATATTTTTGGTATATCCAATCCTGCCCTTTTGTAAAGTTCAGTTGATACATTCTGAATGCGACCAAAAAATTCTTAGGTTGCCACAATTCCTCATACGTGTAGCAGTATTTCATACCGCAAGCCTGCATTACATTACCGCTTCTTGGATTGTTCCTGTCATGTGTGGCAGTAATGTACGGTAATCCATCTTTCTTTACTTGTTCGACAACAGCCTTGCCAGCCTCCGAAGCGATACCTCTGTGCCAAAATTCTTTACGGAGCCCATAACCAAAATCATGGTGCTCTTCCATATCAACTTTAACATATCCTATTGGAAAATTGTCGTCTTTCAGACAAATGGCATAAGCGTATGCTTGAGGTTGTTCATATTTGGCTGCATACCTTTCCGCATAGAATTTTTTGGTTTCTTCGATATCTTTTAGAGAATACCAAGGAAGGAACTTATTGACTTCTTTGTCTTTCAAAATAAGGAAAAGAGCCTCTATATCGTTTTCCAGAAATTTCCTTAGAATCAATCTGTCAGTTTTTATTGTGGGGGTATTCATATTATAAGCTGCATTCAAATAAAAACATTTCACATCGATCGTTAATGGCTATTTCCTTGTCAAAAGAAGAATAAGTTTTGACTTGAGTAAACCCGACTTCTTTCAAATATTCTTCCATTTCACCATACTTATAAAGGTGCGTCTGGAAATCCATAAATTCGCTTTGAATCAATTTCGTATCACTATACATTTCATAAATTCCGGGAGAGAGCTGGGTCTGACTTTGTTCATCGTAATGGTTCTTCGACTTTAACACCAGTTCAAAATTCTCCTTTGTCTTTACAGAAACCGCAATCGCATAATCATTGTCATCTGTACATCTATTGGCGATTGTATCAACAGCAAATACAAACTTACCCATTGGAGACAACCATTCTTTTATTCTGCACAAGATTTGTTTACACAAATCAGTATCGGTAAATAATGACACAGAGCCCGAGCTGATAAATATATAATCAAACTTCTCTCTTGGAGAATATTTTATAATATCAGCTTGAACGACTTTTGCCTCAGGCAATTTCTGTTTTAACTTTTGTAACATTTCATTGGATAAGTCTATGCCACTTATATCAAGCCCTCTTTCCACGAATGGAACAAGAAAACGTCCACTGCCGCATAAAGGTTCTAAAATCTTTTTTCCTTTTTCAGCATAAGAAAGATAAAAATTCAATTCGTCTTGCGGTGCTTCTGCATGCAAGATTTCGTACATCTCTGTACAAAGGTTTCCGTAATAGTTCTTCTCTTCAATCATCTTATGTAAAGATATTATTTTCAATTATTTAATTCTGTAAGATTAATCACTTTGTTTTCATATAGTGTTTATATCTCTTTTGCTTTTCATTCTTCATATTCGATGTAAAATTAGCAAAAATACCGCACATTAGCCGTTTATGAACAGCACTTTTTATTGTACTTTAATGTAATGAGGGAATTACAGTTTCATCCCCCGACCTTTCCTTTGAGGCTGCATGGGTCGGTGTATGTTCTGCCTTAGCTTACCAAACTGTTCCTTGAACCATTCTCCAATCGGTTGCCCCTCGATGCAAAGAGCCAACTTCAATTTATCTTTCACCACATGGAAAGTTGCCCTTTCAGTCTTGAACTTCCGCTTGTGCTCCTCCGAATAGAGTTCACCTGCATACTCCAACGGCTTGCCGCTTATGAGTATGGCGACCTGCCTGTCGTTGAAACCTATTTTGAGGCAAAGGTTCTCCATGCGCAACATTTCACGGAAATAGGGAAACCATGCCGCTGCCTTTGATATGACTGTTTTCAGCAACGACACTTCCTTCCGGTGCTTGGCTTGCATTTCCATTAGCTGGCGGTGGTGTTCCTCCTGCTGGCGTTGTATCTGTGTCTGCAACAGTTCAATGCTTTCGTCACGTGTGGCAATCTCATTTTGCAGGGTATGGTTGTCGGCTTCCAACTCCTTGAGTTTTCCACTGCCGAAAAGAGAACCCACCTTTGCCACGAGTGCGGTCTTGGCTTCCGTCTTGGCGGTTTCCAGCTTCTCCGACTTGATTTCTTTCCTCACATCGTCAAGCTGTTGTTCTGCCTGCCGCTGTTCCGTTTGCAACTGCTGCACGTTGGCTTCCAGTTCCCCTGTCCGGCGTTTCAGGTCACGGTAGTATTGGGCGGTAGAGATATGGCGTGCTTCCGAACCGCGAACACCACGCTGCAAGCCGTATTTTGCCATTGCCTTTGCATAGCTGTCGTGATAGGAAACGAGTTTCTCACGTGTCAGCACGTCATCGGCGCACAGGCGCACGGTGTCGGCTTTCTTTCGGTATTGGCGTTTGCTATCCGCTCGCTTCTTCCTTGCCTTTCTGCGTTCGCCCGTCACAATCGGCACGACTGTGGCGTGGATGTGCGGTGTATGCTCATCCATGTGGAGGACTGCCGAAACGGTGTTCTCTCGCCCGAAAGTGCGGTACAGCCATTGCAGGTTGTCGGCGCACCACTCGTCTAGCCTGCCTTCTTCCTGCACTCGCATCAGGTCTTCGTGCGTACCCGACAATACGATGCGGATTGCCCGCACTTGGTCGGGAGTTATCTTACGTTTGATACCTGACGTACGGATACGGTGATTTATCGCTTCGGTACGGTCGGATACTCCATCAGGAAACTCCACCAGTTCACGGTTGAGGTGGGTGCGTGTCGGGTCGGCGTTCTTGGGAACGGTCTTGCGTTCGATGTGGTCGGATGCGCCCGTGTCCGCCGAGCCTTTCGCCTTGTTGATTTGGATGCTTATATATCCCATGCTTGTTCTGTTTTTTAGGTTTGCAAATCGGTTTGTCATTGCCTGCCTGCTACGCTCATGCCGCATGGCAAGCGGGGGTGTCCAGAGGGGTGCAACCCCGTTGGCTTATTGGGGCATTTTTAGCGGTGCACGGCACTGCGTGAAGAAAATGCCCTAATAAGCTATGGCTTTTCTGTTCCTCAAAAGCCTGCAGGAGTGTCGGTAGGTTATCAGTGGTCTCTTTCTTTTCGCCGATGCAATGTACTTTTCCTTGCCTGTCGGCAGGTCGAACATCCGACCGTCCAGCCTGCGGATAGCGATTTCCTTCTCCGCTACTTTCCCTACAGACTTATTGATGGGTAAAATTTCGATGAATTGATGATTTTTCAGTGTAATACATTTGTTTTCAATGCAATAAGTACTCATCACCCGTTCATCAAACCACTCGCCAAAAGAAAAGTGATGTAAAATGCAGTGTGTCTTTTCTCTTTTCATCAGCCATATCCTTTTGTTGAAAGGTTGATGAAAGTGTAAATTATTGTCTTTCTTGTTGTTTATATATGATTTCATCATTTCATCAAAATGTCATAGAGTTTCCAACTGTGCTTTGCTTACCGTATAATACCTGCCTATCTTCCTTGTCGGCGCATAGTGACATTCACGGCTGACGGACATTTCATAGGTCGTATAAGAAAGCGAGTTGGGTGCAGGTGTCAGTTTCCATATTTCCTGCACCACTTTCCGAACTTGCGGTTTCTCCGCCTTGACTTGCGAGCATACGAGCAACGGGACAATATCATTCAGACAGAACGAGACAGACCCGACACCCATGCTTGCCATGATGTCGAGCAGCAGTTCCGCCATTTCTATTTCCAAACGGTTGCGGTTGCTGCGGATTATCTTCCGCAAGGCTTCCGTGTGCAGCAGCTTCGGATTGAACCACATGCGGCTTTCCTTTTCGGTGGAAAGCGTCCGATGTGCAAGGAAGTGCAGGAAAGCGGGGATTTCGGCTTTCAACTTATGCAGGAAGTCGGTATCGTCATTCTGTAACGGCACAATCTTCCGCACCCAATAGCGTGTCTCGCCTGCATCAATGATAACGGGCAGGTGTTCGTTGTTAGAGCACAGCACGAACTTGGCGAAGAAGCCTATCTCGTCACGGTCTTTGCCTTTGGCTTCCACCTTGTAGGAAAGCGTGGTGCTCAGGTTCTTCAACCGCTCGCTGTCCTCACGGCGGTTGAGCAGCACCTCGTCCACCATGATGAGCAGCTTGCCAGCCCAGTCGGAATTGAACTGGCTTCGGAAGTCCTCGTTGGTGTTGAATGTCACGTTGTTTTGGTAGATGGCTTTCAGGAAGTTCAGGAACGTGCTTTTGCCCGTGTTGCGTTCTTCCGACACGAGCAACAGGATGGGCAGCTTCTGAATGGGATAAAGGTAGAGCAACTGCAAGTAGTCCATGCCCAACTCGTATTGCTCGCCGAAGATATGTTCCACCAATGAACAGATGCAGGGGAAATCACCCTGCACGGGAACATGGCTTATAGGTTCGTAAAGGTTAAGGAACTTGCCGATTACGGGCTTATAGTCCACATGGGCAGGTACGGTACAGAAACCGTCATACTTCGGTACGGTCGCCATATAGTCCTTGCCGTAATCCTGCCGCAAGGTTTCGGCGTTCCATGCGATACGTTTCTTCACGCAGCCGCCGTCCATTCGGGGCTGGTTCACAATCTTGTAGAGGGTAGTCCCTACACGGATGAATTCTTCTTTTTCTGCCATAGGCTTTGCTGGGTTTTATGCCGCCGACAAACAATATCGGCAGCGGGTTTAACATCGGGGCAAAGCTACGGCATAAAGACTAAAACCTTGATACGCAAATCTATGCAGAACGAAGCAATCGAAACGAAGGGATAAGAAAATGCAAATTATGTAGGTTCTTATGTTTTTGTTGCCGAGAAAAATAAATACCTTTGCTTCCATATAAACCCAAAAATGTCATACATGGATAGCCATATTATAATTCGGGAATATTGCCCGACTGACAGGAATGGCGTAATGAATTTGATAAGATTAAACATTCCGAAGTATTTCGCCGTGAAAGAAGAAGCAGATTTAGGCAGGTATTTAGATGAAGAAGTAGAGCTTTATTATGTCCTGCTATTCGACGGAATGATTGTAGGTTGTGGAGGGATAAATTTTACGGATAACATGACGACAGGAAAAATCAGTTGGGATATTATTCATCCTGCTTATCAAGGAAAATCGTTGGGGACAAAATTGCTCAACCATAGGATAGAAAAACTTAGAAATATCAGTAGCATAAAGAAAATAATAGTACGCACATCGCAATTGGTTTATAAGTTTTACGAAAAACAGGGGTTTATTCTGCTTGAGGTTAAAAAAGATTATTGGGCGGACGGCTTGGATATGTATAAGATGGAATACAAAGGTATTCTATAGCCAGCCCGAAAAAGG
>ERZ1027056.801-NODE-801-length-11704-cov-4.126878_pt1 | contig 11704 bp, 6 predicted proteins | sample MGYA00519427_ERZ1027056 | MGnify/ENA primary metagenome ERZ1027056 (study PRJEB26926, sample SAMN06164570) | human gut metagenome | biome: ENVO:00009003; feature: ENVO:2100002; material: ENVO:00002003 | host: Homo sapiens | place: USA | collected 2012 ... | reverse complement strand
GGCGCGTCGGTCTTGGCCTCGGTGGCGGGAGTGTCAACCTTGGCTTCGGTGGGAGCCTTGGTCTCGGTAGTGGTCTTGGAGCCGCAGGCGGCCAGGCCCATTACCATGACAACTGCCAGCAGCAATGCAATCAGCTTTTTCATTAGTATTTCCTCCTATTTTCGTTCCGGCAGAGCCGGATGGTGGTTTGGAAACGATTCCAACGTTTCCATGTCAACATCATAGCGCACTTTATCCAAAAGTGCAACTGAAATTTTTCTTTTTTGAAAGTTCTGCATATTCAACAATTTTCGGTGCGCTGTTTTGGTGATTATTTCGGCTATCCCGGGATTTGCGGCCGTTTTTACCGATTTGCAGGCGGCGCCGCCACTTTTTGGGTGACGGCGCCGCGGATGTTACTTCTTATATAAGATGCGAATGGAATTCAGGACGCACAGCAGCGCCACGCCGGAATCGGCGATCACCGCCAGCCACATGGAGGCATAGCCGCACAGGCCGAGGATCATGACCGCCAGTTTCACCGCCAGAGCGAACACCACATTCTGCCACGCAATCCGGGCGGTCTGTCTGGAAATGCGGAGCGCCTGCGGCACCGCCGCCACGTCGGAGGTCATGAACACCACGTCCGCCGCCTCGATGGCCGCGTCCGCGCCGCTGCCCATGGCCGCGCCCACGTCCGCACCGGCCAGCACGGGGGCGTCGTTGATGCCGTCGCCGACGAACATGGCCGCGCCCTTGGTCTCCCGGATGGATTGCAGCCGCTCAAGCTTCTGCTGGGGCAGCAGTCCCGCGTGGACTTCCCGGATACCTACGGCTCCGGCAACGGCCTTGGCCGATTCCTCGGCGTCGCCGGTGAGCATCACGGTCTCGATGCCGCTGTCCCGCAGGGCACGGACGGCGTTCTCCGCGCCGGTCTTGATGGTGTCGGCGATGAGCAGGTAGCCCTGATAAACGCCGTCCACCGCCACCAGCACCTTGGTGCCGTATTCCCTGGACTTGGGGAAGGACACGCCCTTCTCCGTCAGCAGCCGCTCGTTGCCGCAGAGAATTTCCTTGCCGTCCAGCTTCGCCCGGATGCCCCGTCCGGCCAGCTCTTCCAGCTCCTCGGGACGGCGCAGCTCCATATTCCGCGCCTTGGCCGCCGCGACGATGCTCTCGGCGATGGGGTGGGTGGACTGCTGCTCGCAGTCGGCACAGAGTTCCAGCAGCTCGTCGCCGCCTACGATCTTCTGCACGGTAAAGTCGCCCTTGGTGATGGTGCCGGTCTTATCCATGACGACGGCCTTGATCTTGCTCATGGCCTCCATGGACTGGCCGCCCTTAAACAGGATGCCCCGCTTGCTGCCCGCGCCGATACCGGCGAAGAAGGCCAGCGGTACGCTGAGAACCAGAGCGCAGGGGCAGCTCATGACCAGGAAGGTCAGAGCGGTGTAGACCCATTTGCCCCAGTCGCCGGTGACGAGGGAGGGAATGATCGCCGTCAGCACGGCGGCGCCCACTACGATGGGGGTGTAGACCCGTGCAAAGCGGGTGATGAAGCGGTCGATCTTGGGCTTGCTGGCAGCGGCGTTTTCCACGCTGTCCAGAATGCGGGTGACCATGGATTCGGACAGGGACTTTTCCACCCGGACGGTGAGCTGACCTGTGGTGTTGACGCAGCCGGAGACCACGCTGTCTCCCTCAGCTACGGAAACCGGCACCGGCTCGCCGGTGATGGGGGCGGTATCAATGCGGCTGCTGCCGCTGACCACGATGCCGTCCAGCGGGATACGGTCGCCGGGACGAACCAGCACGATGTCGCCGATGTTCGCTTCTCCTGCGGGAATTTCCCGCACCGTCTCGCCGTCCACCAGCTGCACCACCTCGGGGCGGAGGTCAACGGCTTCCATGATCTGGCTGCGACTGCGGGCGACGGCTCTGTCTTCAAAGTATTCGCCGACGCGGTAGAACAGCATGACGCCCACGGCCTCGGTAAAGCTGCCGGTGAAGAACGCGCCGATGGAGGCAAGGGCCATCAGGAAGTTCTCGTCCAGCATCTGGCCCCGGGCAAGGTTCTTTACGGCCGTCACAATGACTTCCCTGCCCAGCAGGACATAGGCCACGAGGCACACGCCCAGCGTCGGCCATTTCAGTCCGAAATGGTCCAGCACCAGACCCACCACAAACAGAACCGCACCGACCAGAATCGGCTTCAGGTCTTCCGACTCCTCGCCGCCGTGCTCGTGACCGTGGTCATGGCTGTGCTCGTGGGTATGTTCATGGTTGTGATGGTGTTCGTGTTCATGCTCATGGTCATCATCGTGATGATGGTCATGAGCGTGGTCGTGGCAATGCTCATGTTCGCCGGTGTGGCTGTGGTGGGTGTGAGCGCCGTCTCTGGGGTAGAATTCCACCTCCGGCTCCACCTTCTGAGCGGCCTCCTGCAATTTGGGGAGCAGGGCGTCGGGGTCTTCAGCGGTAATCCGAAGCTGCATTGTGGCATAGGTAAGTACCGCCTCCTGCACCTCCGGGAGGGCATTAAGCGCCGCTTCCACCTTCGATGCGCAGTTGGCGCAGTCCAGATTCTCTACCCGATATACTTTCTTCACCATGGGAATGCCTCCCTAATTAAATGTATATATGAGCATACGCTCATTTGTTGATATCAGTATACACTGCATTTCTCCCTTTGTCAATAGGCAAATACAAAAAAACCGGGCAGCGCCGCATGGATACGGCACTGCCCCGGCATTTTTTCAAAAAAGCAGCAAAGAAATCCACGTCACAACATTGTCCCCGTACTGGAACTCGATCCCGCAGCGCTCCAGCGTGGGAATAATGTTGATGCCCTGACTTTCCACGCAGGGGTGCATCCGCTCCGGGTGGCGGCAAGGCAGGCCGTCCTCGATGGCGCACCGGGGGCAGATGGCGCAGGATTCCGTGGACAGGATATATGGTTCCACACCCTGTTCCCGGAAGAAGCCGCCCACCTGATTGGTGATGTCCTCGTGGTCGGTGCGGGTAGCGAGGGTCTGGGTGATGTCAGCGATGTCGGGGACCTCCGTGACGGTGGCGATCATCAGGCAGTTTTTGTGGCGCATACACTTTTCCTGACATGTCTCCACACTGCCGACGCCGGGAGGGCACGCCCAGCTTTTGCCGTACATGGGGCATTCGTGCTCGCAGATCCACCGGACGCGCTGGGAGAATTCCAGCTCCTGCGGATCGAAGAACTGGTAGCAGTACAGGGGCAGCTCCGCCAGCTTTTCCTCTAAGATTTCCTGATTCATCCAAATTCCTCCATAATCTGAGTGCAGCCCTCTACAAGGTCGTCCCATGTTTTGCCAAAATCCCCCGTATACCAGGGATCGGCCACGTCCCGGTCAAGCAGCGGCCGGATCTTCTCCGGGTCGTCGGGAAGCAGCCGCCTCAGGAGCCGGGCGTTGCTGCTATCCATATAATAGATCCGGTCGAAATGCCGCAAGTCCGCGGCGGTCACCTGCCGTGCGGTGTGATCGCCGCAGAAAACGCCGTGCCGTCCCAATTCCCGGCGTGCAGCCGGGTAGACGGGGTTACCGATCTCCTCCCGGCTCACCGCGGCGGAGTCGATCTCAAACCGGTCGACCACTCCCGCCCGCACGGCCATGTCCTTTAGAATATACTCCGCCATAGGACTGCGGCAAATATTGCCGTGGCATAAAAATAGGATTTTTACCATCTTCTAAACTCCATATTTTGCAATATCCGATTTTTACTGCCCCTTCTCTATATCTCCCGGGGCAGTTTCAAAACTGCCCCGGGAGGTTTTCGTTATTTCTGAACAGTCAGCGTGAATCTGGTCTGAATGGGTTTTGCGTCTGCGGCGGCATTTTCCGGAGTAACGTCCAGAATCACCGTGTACCTGCCGGGTTTCAGGGAAGCGAACGCCTTCGCCGGGAATCTGACAACTCCCCCGCTGACTTCTATCCCTCCGGCAGCTTCCACCGCGTTCCGGAGAGCGGCGGTGCTTCTGGAATTCAGGGTGATCTCTCCGAATTCCGCCGTCGCCGGGCTGGTGATGCTCAGCACCTGCACCAGCGGCGCGGTCTGGGACTGATACACCGTCCGGTTCGAGAGCTTCGCCAATTTCACCGTGCTCTGCGTAACCCGGATGCTCAGGGTGCTGCCTGTGACCTCCTGACCGCAGAAGGTCAGAACCGGGATCACCTTGTAGGTCGTTCTGGTGGAATACGTGCAGCCCTTTGCCATGGTCAGGTGCACAACGCCGTCAACCACCTCAGCCGTAAACAGCTCCGCGTCCGCGCCTTCCAGCCGGATATCCGTAACGGTGCCCTGCGCGTTGGTCAGCCTGGGCGTATAGACGATCTCACTTGCCGGGTTCAGCACATCCAGCTTTCCCTTGGCAGTCAGCCGGAAGGAGGGCGCTCTGTCGTAAACCTGCACCCTCAGGATTACCCCTGCGGGCAGCGTTGCCGTTTCCCCGTTCCGGCTGACGATGGCGTTCAGCACATAGCTGCCGCCGGTAAAGTCCGCGTTGGGGATGGTTGCCGTCAGGATGCCGTCGGCGTAGTCCAGACAGTCGGGCAGTTCCTCGAAGCCCTCAATGGCATATCCATCGCCGCCGGTCAGGGTCACCTTCACGGCAATACTCTCCTCCCCTGCCAGCTGCCGGTTCAGCCGCACCATGGCGGCGGACAGCCTTGCTCTGGGCAGCGTGTTGGATACGGTGACACGCACCGTGCCTCCGGAGATTTCCGTGCCACTTTCCAGAATGCCGGTACAGGCGAAGGAATAAGTCCCGTTTTTGATGCCGGGATCCGCGATTTCCGCAACGATTTCTCCGGAATCCGCGTCATAGTACACATTCAGCTTGTCGGACTCCGCCCGGGCGGCAGTGCCTTCCCTTGCCGCGGGAGTCAGCTCCACATCGGTCAGGGAGACGTTGCCCTGGGAGAGGATCATGCCGGTGGAAGCCGTCTCGGAGGGGAACCAGCTGTTCAGCTTCAGCGTGCCGGCCGCCGCTCTGAGGGTGGGCAGTCTGTTGGTGACGGTAACTCTGTGGGTGAGCTTGACGGGCTTCGTCCAGTTGTCGTCCTGCACGTAGACATTGGCCGACACGTTCTTCGCCTCGGTCAGCGTCAGGGTCAGGACGTTTCCGCTCAGCGCCACATCCACGCCCGGGGTGTCTGTATAGGCGTAAAGGCTCTCGCCGTCCGCGCCCGACAGGACCGTCTCCACGGACCAGTCCGAATTCAGTGCGGTATTCAGCGTGCTGGAAGTGGGGTTCCGCTTAAGCTTCGGCGCGGTGTTTACGGTGCCGATGGTCAGCGCCCTGGTCACCGGGATGTTATAGCCCGCGAAGGAGACGCTCAGGGTCGCTCTGGTGCTGGGCTTGGCAGGAGCGTTCTCCGGGTCAGCGTAGCGGATGACCCACTCGCCGTCCTCATTCTCCAGCACGAAATCGCTGTTTCCGATGAGCTCCGCGCTTTCGACTTCCCCGCCGGTGATGGTCAGGGCCGCCTGACTGTCACGGTAGAACAGGTTGAACCGCTGGCTCTGCCTTACGGTCAGTCTGGGCAGCGTCTGGGAAGCTCTCACGGTAATCGGGTAGGTATAGGTTCGGCCATTGCCGCAGACGGTCTCCAGCGTCATCCGGTAGGTGCCTCTGGCGACGGCTTCCCGAGCGGACAGGGTCAGCAAATTGTTTTCATAGGAAACACGGAACCGCGCATCGTCCACGGTGACTTTTTCAATGGCGTTGCCGTAGCTTTCCACCAGAGCAACGTCCACACCCGCAGTGGACGCAGTATTCAAACTCAGCGTCGAAGCTTCCAGCCGGGGGGCATAATCCCGAACGGAGATCAGAATTGTCGCGGACGCCATCGCCAGATCCTGTGCGGTCGCCGTGATGGTGCAGTAGCCGTTCGCTCCCGCTTTCACCGTCACACTGCCCTCGAAATCCACTTTGGCGATGGAAGTGTCGGAACTGCTCCACAGGATGTCCTTTACCACTTCCACGCCCTGCCGGTCGAAAGCCTTGGCAGTGACCGGGAAGATCACGTCCCGGTTCAGCTCCGTGCGGTCAAAAATCACTGTACCGTCAAGCAGATTTTCCTCCGGGAGTTCTGCCGTCAAGGCCAACTCCGCCGCCTGAACGGGGATGACCTGAATCGAAATGCTGGCAGTTCTGCCCAGCGGGTCGTCCTTCAGCGCCGCAGTCACATCGACCCGCCCGGTAAGTGTCCCCGCAGTGAACAGGCCATTTTCGTCCACGCTGCCCATGGCGCTCTGATTGGAGGGCACGGAGAAGACGACACTTTCGTAGGGTATCGCCTGCTCGCCCCGCAGGGTCAGGCGCACCTTCTGTCCCGGCTGCAGACCGATCTCGGGCATCTCGCCTGCGGTCAGGGTTAGTTTTCCGGCGCTGTCCACGTAGGTCACGTTCAGCGTCACCTGCGCCGTGAGTCGGCTGCCGTCCTTCGTCGCCGCCTTGATGACCGTGACACCGGGCTTTACCAGCGTCACAAGGCCGTCTTCATCCACACGGGCGACCCCGCTGGCGGTGGAAGTCCACTGCATTTCCTGCAGTGCCCCATCAGGGTAGACCTTGGCGGACAGCTGCAGAGTCTTCGTCTGCGCCTGATCCACGTTCAGGGTGCTGCCCAGAGGCGCGCCATCCAGCATCAGTCCCAGTCCCGTGGTCTTGGGCAGGATCCAGATGTTCTTGGTCACCCGCTCGCCGTCATCATATGGCTGGGCAATGACGGTGATCTGTTGAGCGGCATATACCGTCTTTGCGGTAAGGTTGCCCCTGTCATTAATGGACGCATATTCCTCACTGCCGGGAGCCAGACTCCAATCCACGTCAACCCTGCTTTCCGCCGGCATGTTCCACGCGGAAAGCGCCAGTTTACCGCCGCTGACCAGGTAGCCGGTATCGGCGGGACGAATAACAATGCCGGTTTTGACTTCGATTTCCTTGCTGCCGCGGATGCCGGTGTAGGTGTCTTGGCAGACAATGTAGCACTTGCCGGATTTATACGCCTCAAGGAGCCACCGGTTGCCCCAATCCTGATAGACATATGCGCAATTACTACCAATCGTCTCATAGCCCGTATCAGTCTGATACAGATCCCAGCCTATTTCCGCCTTACCTTTGGTGGCACGAACCAGCCAATCGGGGAACGTCACCATGCCGGTCAGGTAAGTCTCCCGCTCAATGAAGGTATCCGGGACTTTGGACATGTCAATCAGCTGAAGCTTATTGCATTCTTTGAAACAGTCCTGACCCAAAGTTTGCAGGCTGTCCGGTATGGTGATATCCGTCAAATTTTCACAGAACTCAAATGCGTGTGCGCCAATCGTTTGCAGACTTGTTGGAAGAACGAGCTGCTCCAGATTCTGACACCTGTTAAATGCGTAGTCGTCAATAGATGTAATCCCTTCTGAGAGAATTACCTTCCGGGCATTCCTTCCGGGGAGAGTATCGTACCAGATATAACCGTCTTTGTCAGCCGGTGCCCTGCCCATAACATACGTTCCTGTTAGCGTCAGCGTATCAATACTCCACCAGTCAATCCATCCGCTGCCATCCACTTCTCCGGACATCGTCAAATATTTTAGATTTTTCAAGCCACAGAATGCCCCATCACCGATATTCTTCAATCCGTCCGGAATTGTGAGCGATGTAATGCTGCTACACCCCTGGAAAGCATATTCTCCAATGGTCTTTAGCTTGCTTCCCGGGGCAAATCGCAGAGTGGATAGAGCTGTACACTGCTTAAATGCATTCTCGCCGATTTCCTCCATCGTATTGGGGATGGAAACAGAGGTCAAGGTCGTATTGTCGTTCACATACCCCCAATAATCACTTCGATTGGCAAAAACATAGGGGTCAATACCCACAATGGTCACGCCGTCGATCTTAGCAGGAATCAGTACATTTTTAACCGTCTCATCCGCACCGGTAATCCAGCCGGTTTCTGCATTGTAGTACAGATTGCCGCTGCCGTCAGGAAGGGCATATGTACAGACAGTATCGGTAATAGTCAGTTCCTTTGTAGCAACTACCTGCTTGCTGTCCTTGGCAGTGGCAGTCAACATAACACTGCCCGCTTTCTGGCACTCCAATTTGGCGTACTCATGATCGCTATCGATACAGAGCTTTGCCGCGCCGGTCCCGTTTGTAACTTCCCACTCGACTTCTTTTGTAGTGGTATCCTCCGGGAACAGTCTGAAGGAAAGCTCCGCACCCTCACCGGCAGCAAATCGGGACAAGCCCTCTTTTCCATTCAGCAGGATGGTGATTTCTTCCGCATAGCGGACAATGTTCACTGTGCAGCCGCCCTCAATTCCACTGGGCGTCGTGGCGTACACCATTACCGTACCCGTGGTCAAAGGAGTCAGCAAACCGTTATTGTCAATGGTTGCTGTACCCGTACCATTTTCCAGCGACCAGCTGACGCTTCTTTCCGCCGCATTGGCCGGGGTAAATACCGGAATCATTTGTACCGGCTTGCCCAACTCCGCGTCGCCGGGGTAGTCATTGAGAGTCGTTACAGCGAGACTTGTCAATGCGCCAGTAGGCGGCAGAATCGTCACAACAATTTCATCAAAAACAGCCGGGTTCTGGGCACACTGCACCCGCACCGTGACCGTTCCGGTAGACAGGGTTGTCAGTACCCCATCCTTTGAAATCCGTGCATCCGCGGTAGTTTTCTCGGAAACAACAGTCCATGTATAGTCATCCGTCGTGTCAATGGGGTTCAGCGAGACCTGCAGTTCCACTTGTGTACCCAGTTCAACACTGGCTGTGGACTCGCTGTTTTCAATGGTAATTCCCTCCATCGGGATATTCTCTGTGCTGACATAGTTGATTGACCTGCAGCTTCTGTCCCAGCGGTATGTTTCTATCGCCTTATTGATCCTGCGTGCGCTCGGAACCCGAATTGTTCTCGCCAGCCTATAAGCGCTGTCAAAGGAACTTTCATCAATCCTCAGGCTGTCGTCAAACTTATGTCCGAAGGTGATATTGGTCATGTTCTCGCATTCTTCAAATGCAGAACTGTCTATATAAGTTACCGTACTGGGGATGCTGACACTCAGCACATTGCTGCACGCACTAAAAGCAGTCCCACCGACACTCGTCACACCGGGTTCCAGAACGATTGCAGTTATTTGTTCCCAGTAAGCAACCCAGGGAGCGGTCGTGCGCCGACTGTTATCCATGGAATAGTACGCCATTTCTCCACTGCCGGAAATGGTCAGAGTACCGTCTCCGGTGAGTACCCAAGTTAGGTCGTCACTACTATATCTACCGCACTCACCGGAAGCGATCACGTCCCCATCCTCTGCGAACAGGGCAATGTCCTCCACGGTTTCCTCGGTCACTTCGGTGGCTTCCTCAGTTTCCTCTGTGGCCTCCGTGGGCGCAGAGGTTTCCTCGGTAGGCGCGGTCGTTTCCTCCGTGGGCGCGGTCGTTTCCTCCGCAGGCGCTTCGGTGGGGGCCTCCGTCTCCACAACGGTCTCTGTCGGGGCGGTGGTCTCCTCCGTCCCTTCGGTGTCCGCGAAAACCGGTGTCACCAGCTGGAACGTCACGGCGACCGCCATCAGCAAAGCCAGCAATTTCTTCATGATGCAACCTTCTTCCTTTATTTTCGACCGGTACAGCTTCCCCCAAAACAGGCCGCTGCACCCCATTCCATAACACTGCTATCAGCATACCACTGAACCGCGCAAATTGCAAGGGAAACAGGTAAAAATAATACAATTCTTCCATTTTCTGCCAGTTCCCCAACGTTAAACGCCCGGTTCCTTTTCGCGCGCGCAACACTCCTTTTTCTCCGCTTTTGACGGCGCTGATTGCAAGAATGCCCCTGCTTTCAGCAATCGAAAGCAGGGGCTCTCTGAACTGTCTCCCGGGGGGGCGTTACTTCTGAGCGGTCGGCGTGTCCTGCCCGATGCCCCTCGTACTCACCAACGAACTCAGGCTCTTTTTTCTTCCTCGTGGTAGACGGCATTCTGCCGCTGCGTTCCCTCCAGCTGGTGCAAAGAAAGCCCCGCGGACTGCGCGGTGAAGAGCAGGGCGCGGACATCCTTCGGGAAGCAGGAGCCGCCATATCCGCGGTCGTCTGGAAATACCCGCGTATGACTCTCCCCAATGCGGCCATCCGCCAGCCAGAGGCGCCGGGCCTCCTCGTAGGAAATGCCGCAGCGGGCTGCAATATCGTACATCTCGTTGCAGAAGATGACTTTTGCCGCGAGAAAGGCGTTGGTCATATATTTTGCCAGTTCCGCCGACCCGGAATCGGACTGCAGGATCGTAACGTCCCCGGAATAAACGCCGCGGTAAAAACCGGCGACAGCCTCCGTATCCTCCGCCGCTCCGCCGAGTGTGATCCAACTGCGTGTGCGGAGGTCGGCGTAAGGGTGGTTGGGCGTTTCTCCGTAGTATTCCGGCTGGAAAACAATAGAAGTCGAAATATTCCACATCGCACTTGTGCAGCTGCTCCTCGAAGATCTCTGCGGGATTGTAGCCGCCGCTCAGAATCTGGTGGCCCGGGTACTTGGTGGCAAGATAGTAACTGTCCCGGGGATAGTCCTTCAGCACCCGGCCAATAACCCGCTCGGAGTTTCCGTTGTGGTAGGGATAGGCGGTGTCAAAATAGTTTACGCCGTGGTCAATGGCGTAGCGGGTCATCCGGCGGACTTGCTCCTCGTCAATGCTGCCGTTGGGCCCAGTGGGCAGGCGCATGGTGCCGAAGCCCAGCGCAGACAGCTTTTTGTCCTGAAAATCGCGATAAATCATGGTTTACACTCCTTTTCCTTGGATAACCATAGTGTACTATCCGGTAGCAGCTACCGGTCAAGGGGAAATTTTGACAAATTTATCAAGGGAAATTTTTCTGGGTGCAGATTTTTCGTACTTCGCATCTATTGTTACCGAAAAGTCGGAATATGTCCATTCTTTCTAATGCGGACAAAAAAATAAGCGATACCCGGTCAAAACAACCAGGTGTCGCCTATTTTCGTGTTACCAACCCTGCAAGACAGATGCCGTAATAAATAATTCATAGAATTACTGTGTTACGGACACCCGCCTTTACTGAGAGCTTTTTTGGCAAAGAACCGTAATAATTATGATAGAAACCCGTTAAGGGGGTGCAATTCGGTGCAGAGGGGGTGTAGTTCCCGATTTTAGCGGGCGCATTGGTTTCCCTTTTAGGCGACACATTTTTCTGCGCTGTTACACCTTCTTGAAATTAAGTCAGATCGACCTTCAAACGCTCGGCGTGGCTCATCATGTGGGCCGGGAACTCGGAGGTGAATTTGCCGCCGTCGGCATAGCCCCAGAGAAGCTGCGCCGTTTCGCCGCCGTTTGTCAGCCGCACAAGGCCGAGATTGACCTCCGGGGCGACCTGTACATTCTTAAAATACTTGCCCGTGCCGGTGACGAGGAAGTACTTGCCCTCCAGCGCCGGGCAGGAAAAGCCCGTGGGGATTTCACGCAAAACGGCGCTATCAACATACTCTTTGACCTGCGGTTCCTCCAGCAGCAGGCTCACATTGCCACCGTTGCGCTCATTCCAGCCGTGGTCATACATATTCGTCACGGTGCGGATCATCTCCACCATCCACGGCGCGGTCAGAATATCTCTCATGCTCTTGCCTCCAAAATGGATTTCTCATATCTGCGGACTTCCGGCAGCCACGCGCCGTCCTTCGG